>Ga0299912_10000620_pt1 | contig 29626 bp, 25 predicted proteins | sample RVTome_2_FD_207667 | JGI IMG/M metagenome (GOLD analysis project Ga0299912, IMG submission 207667) | Soil microbial communities from uranium-contaminated site in the Upper Colorado River Basin, Wyoming, United States - RVT95D214 (version 2) ... | reverse complement strand
GTGAGGCGATCATCCGAGAATCCATCATCCTGACCGACACTGAAATCAAAGCCGGGGCGGTAATCGAACGGTCGATTATCGATAAACGCGTCATCGTCGGGGAAAAGGCTCATGTAGGCGGCATCCAGGAAGGGAGCGATCTGGCTATCACCATGGTCGGAAAGAACAGCCAGGTAGTCCCCGGGCTGGTTGTAGAGCCTGGCGCGGTTATCGGCACCGATGTGATTCCAAGTGACTACCCATCCAATATCGTTCGCAAAGGCGACTACATCCAGACCAAGAGAATGCCATATGAAATTTGAGCGGGCAGGCGGCATCCTGCTCCACCCAACCTGTCTGCCAGGGTCATATGGAATCGGAGATATTGGCCCGGGCGCTATCCGCTGGTTGGAATTTCTATCGGAAGCCGCTTGTAACCTGTGGCAAATTCTACCCCTTGGTCCAACCGGGTACGGCGATTCCCCTTACCAGTGCTTTTCATCTTTTGCCGGCAACCTATATCTGATCAGCCCCGAAGCCCTGCTGGAAGACGGTTTGCTCTCCACCAGCAACGTGGAAGAACTTCCGGAGTTTGCTGCCAACCGGGTAGATTATGGAAAAGTCATCCATTGGAAGCTGGTTTTACTCAATAAGGCTTATGACAATCTTAAGGGACACAATGACCCTGTTCTCCTGCAGGAGTTTGCCGAATTCCAGGAGCAAAAGTCTTTCTGGCTGGCAGACTATGCCTTATTCATGGCACTCAAGGAAATGCACCAGGGCAAACCCTGGTTTGCCTGGGATGTCGAACTGCGCGATCGAGACCCCCAGGCTATCGAGAATTTCAAAATCAAATTCACTACGGCTATCGAACGCCATACCTTCTGGCAGTTCCTGTTTTTTCGACAGTGGAGGCGTTTGCGCGAACGCGCTATTCAGTGTGGTATTCAGATCATAGGGGATATCCCGATATTTGTCGCCCACGACAGCAGCGACGTTTGGACATATCGGGAGCTCTTTCACCTGGACGAGGACGGGATGCCGACTTACGTGGCGGGTGTTCCCCCGGATTATTTCTCTAAAACCGGACAACTATGGGGCAACCCGTTGTATCGCTGGGATGTCCACGCCAGTCAGGGCTACACCTGGTGGCTGGAGCGACTGCGATCCACGTTAGCGCTGGTGGACATCGTGCGTTTGGACCATTTCCGCGGTTTCGCTGGTTATTGGGAGGTGCCAGGCGACGCTGAGACTGCCGAGTTCGGACGCTGGGCGCCCGGACCTGGCCGAGATTTCTTCGTCGCAATGCAAAAAACGCTGGGGGAGCTACCCATCATCGCCGAAGACCTGGGGATGATCACTCCCGATGTTGTTGATTTACTGGAGGAGTTCGGTTTCCCCGGTATGAAGATTTTGCAGTTCGGATTCGACGGAAATCCACTCCACCCCTTTTTGCCGCACAACTACCCGAAAAATTGCGTTGTATACACGGGCACCCACGACAACGACACGGTACGCGGCTGGTATCGGCGCATTCCCCAGGCGGAAAAGAAATTTTTTAGGCGATATCTAAATAGGAATGGACGGCAGGTTTCCTGGGATTTAATTCGCGCCTGCTGGGCTTCCGTAGCAATCTTTGCCCTGGCGCCCATGCAGGATTTCCTCGACCTGGGGAACGAAGCTCGCATGAACTATCCGGGAAGCCTGGGCGACAACTGGGCCTGGAGAATGAAAGGCGATGAGCTGACCGGTGAACTGGCGGGGCGCATCCGGGAACTGAATTACCTTTATTCGAGATAAAACAGCCCGATTTTCATTAATGGCGAAGCTCACGCAAGTTTTCCCATATAATGAATAATCCAGCCGTCAACACGGCTACCACGATTACTTCCCAGAAAAATTCGTACAACAGCACCAAAGCAGCCACTATGGCCAGCCCAACGGTCAGACTGTTGATCAACCGAGCTAACTGACCGCGAAAAGTAGCTTCAGCAAAAATCATGGCGCCGATCAATACCGCCAGGCCTAATAATACATATTGCCGGGCGAATAACGCCATCAAGACCACCCCGATCATAAAAACACCGATGTTGACAGAAGCCAGAAACTCGGTAAAAATGTTTAGACCCAGGCTCGATTCAGTAGCAGGCCGATGGGCGCGCCGAATATGCGCCCGCGCCGGTCCGAAATCATTGCGATGCAGCCTTTCTTCATAGTGGTTTAATGCCTCGCGTTTGGCGCTTTCTTCAACAAGTTGTTTTCGCAGGGCAGCCAGCTCGGAAGATAATGCAGCAACGCGCTGGCTATATTGGGTGTGAAGGTGACTCAGGTGCGCCTGACCGTCAAGAGCAGCCGCGTTTACTCCCAATCCTGCCAGCTCCGAGCTTTTTTCCTCTATCGCTCTCGTCAGCTCAGCGCAATAATCCAATGACTGCTTCCGCTGCTGCTCCAGGAAATCCAGCGCCTGGTTGGGGGGCGGGACTTTATCCAGACCAGCCCATCCGAGGGGGTCGAACCACCTGCGGCGCACGCTGCAATCCCGGTTATATACCGGTCCTGCCGGAGCATTCTCACCTGAGATGGGATCCTGGGCATAGAGACCCCATAATCCACGATAACCCTCCGCCCAGGGAGTTTGCTCGCTTAGCAGTCGAGGCTCCCATACCCGCTGCATGCCTAGCCCAATCGACCAACCATCTCCGCGAGCGTAATCCACGAACGGGATCCGAAATACGTTGAAAGCGGAGGTTTCCGCCCTCGGCCTCGCCTGGTGGAACGTTTGGGTCCAGATTCTCTTTATGGTTTCGACGAGCTTCACGAGAGGGGAAAGAAATGGAAGTTCGATCTCGGCCAGATACTCCCCACGGGCATAGTAACTGGCATGACTGCCTGCCCCGGCGAATACCACAACGTGATTTCCGATCTTTTCCACTTCCGAGTCATCCCAGCGGCGGCGTAAATCATCCCCGGAAAAGTCGTGTGATGCGTACGCCACCCACTGCGGGGTGAGAGTTTCCGCCTCAGGTAGAGTCTGGTCATCTGTAGTTGTTGCTCGCTCCCCCTCGTTGTAACAAAAAACACTGACCATCTCCCAATCCCCTTCGTGGTCATTTACTCCGAAAAATCCCGAACGCCAGTTATTGAAGGGGTAGAAATACCAGTATTGCAGGACAACCCAACCATCTTGGTATACGACCCGCCCGTAATAAACGTAACGCTCTACCTGACGTTGCATTTCTTCATAGGTCAACATGGCTGCTGCAGCTGTATCGCCAGGAACCCGACCGCGCAACAAAAGCGTTAGCGAGAAGAGGGCTGCTACAAAACGGGATCCATAACCCACCCGGGCTAACCGGCCCCACCCGGCGTGAAAAACGTCCTTTTCATCGCGTTGGGCAAGGGATTTGACCATCTGCTTTATGGAATATCGAGCCAGATCATCCAGATCTAACGGCTCGATGAATTTGAGATAATAAATGGTTTCAAAACCATCCATCCTGGGTTTGACCAGCTCTTCGATGGTCAAATTCCCTTGTGCGACCAGTTGCACCGGTGGTTTGTTTAGTGGTTTCATCCACAGGCTGCATTGCTGTAAATAACGCTCCACGTCAACCGGGAAGAACCGTTCTCCACGTGTGTAATGCACGATTGGCTCGAAACGGCGCAAGATGCGCAGGGCAGCTTGCTCTTCTTGCTCTCTCATTCCAGCTTGCCCACTTTCCTGCGGAAGGCGTCCTGAACTTCCTGCTGGTTTAAAAACATCACGAGTAAAATACCCACCAATAATCCAACGTAGTTTGGACGATGGCGAAGATAAGCTACCAGCCCTGTCAACAAGCCCAGCCCCTGAATAGTCATGGAAGCAACCCAGGCCCAGCTTTGTAAGAAGAATAAAGTAAAAGCCAGGAAGACCATCGTTGCCGACAAGACGATCACCACGACGCCCGGTGAAATGCTTTCGAACATTGGGAAAGGTATGTATTGCAATCCCCGAGATTTCATCACCATCGTCCATCCGCTGGAATGAATCAGATAAATTCCATACCCCAACAGACCCAGACCCTGCAAAGCCTGGAGAATCGCCACGACTACTACACTACGTGGGCGTGTTTTCCTTAAAACTTCACTTTCTGTGCTATTCCCCATTTCGACCGTATCAGCGATGATCCAATAAACGGTCCACCGCGGCTGCCAATTCTGACAAGTTATTCACCTTCAAAATAATATCACATTCAGAGGCGTACTCGCGCATATCGCTATCCCCCGTCCCCCATAAGGCTGGCCCTTCAGGATTGATCCAGATCACACGGTGGCTGCGTCGGACGATGGCTCTGAACAAATCGAGACGGGGGTCGTTATAGTTATTGCGCCCGTCCCCCACTATGATTAAGGTGGTACGACGATCCACAGTATCCATGAAATTCTGGGTGAAATTCAACAGAGAATGACCCATATTGGTGTTGTAATACCCGGCCGGCATTTGTGCAAGCACCTCACTGACCGCGGTACGCGCTTCCCTGCCCGATAAACTAGGAGAGATGTATTCGAGGTGGTCAATAAACGCAAAGGCGTGAGTTTTATGGATCAGGTCTTGCAAAGCATAAATAAAGCCAAGCATCAACTCGGAGCATGAGCGCATCGATGTGCTCACATCACACAGTACTGCCAGTTTGGGTTTGAGACTATGCTGCCGGTGTTTGATTTGGATTGGCACATTCCCATGTTTCAGGTTAGCGCGCAAGGTGGCTTTGGCGTCCAACTGTCCACTCTTGGCTTTTTTCTGGCGTAAAGATACCCACGTTCTTAGAACGGCCGCAAGCCGTCTTACTTCACGGCGCAGGCGATCCATATCTCTTTCTGACAACGCATTAAAGGGGCGCTTCAACAAACTGTCCAGGTCGTTCTCCGGGTTATAGCGGCTGAGATTTTCAGCAATATGCTGCCCAGAAAACTGGCGTATTTGATCGCTCAGGGCATCCTGGTTTGCCTGAAGCAGCTTGCGCAACTGTTCCACGCGCTGTTTGTCCATGCCCATCTGAGCCAGCAACTCAGCCATCTCTTTCAATGCTTCCCGCACATCTTTGAAATGAAGGGCTTTCTTCATCCTCTCTGCCATCCACTCCCGGTATCGCAGGTCGTCGGCATGGTTTAAACCAACTAATCTACCAATCCTCTCCAGTTCTTCCTGAGTGAGCGGTTCGCCCTTGATCAGCCTGTTTAGCATCTCGCGTAAACGTTCGTTATACTGTTGCAAAGCCTGCGCTAACATCTGCGCTTCTTCGGGAGTCAGGTCTTCCGACAGGTTCATCATCGGCGGATTACCGCTCTCGCCAAAAAACAGAGGAAATAACTCGTCGAACACGGAAAGGTTTTTTTCTTCTTTGACGAGCGTCGACCTCAAACTGGTGCGGAAAATAACCTTTTCCTGGACACCCATCTGTTCAATCGCCCGGAAGGCATCCTCCGTCTCTGCCAGGCTAACACGCAATCCTGCAGACCTCAATGCCGATATAAACTTGACGATTCTCTCTTCCATAGACATTTCTTGTAACCATGAAGGAGGATTTGGTTCTTAACCAAGGGGAGAAATTTCAATTTTTCGAAAGAGCCAGGGGTGGTTCATCGCCATCGAATGAGGAGATTCCAGAAGACGGTTTCTGTAACCAACGTTTGACCTTACGAAGATCACTCTCGTGTTTGAGCAATACGCTGAGTGTATTATCCAACGTCCTGGCGTCAAGCTGGTCGGCGTTCAACGTTAAAAGGGCTTTCGCCCAATCTAGAGTTTCGCTAATACTGGGGGATTTTCGCAATTCCAGTTTACGCAAGTTATGCACCAATTCGACCGCTTGCTGGGCTAACCTGAGGCCAAGCTCTGGCACCTTCAAACGAACGATTGCGAGCTCTTGATCTACAGACGGGTAGCCGATAAAGAGATATAAGCAACGGCGTTTGAGCGCTTCGCTGAGCTCACGTGTATTATTGCTCGTCAGGACCACCATCGGGTGGTGTATCGCCGATAGGGTACCCAACTCTGGGACGCTTACCTGGAAATCACTAAGCACTTCAAGCAAAAATGCTTCGAACTCTGCATCTGCCCGGTCGATCTCGTCAATTAAAAGAACCGATGGAGTCTCACTCAATATCGCCTTTAAAAGAGGTCGTTGCAGTAGAAAACGCATCGAGAAGAATACGTCCTCCTCTTCAGCCAGCCGGTCGGCAGCCTCTGCCAGATTGGAAGCCCCCGAAAGCGTGTCCTGGAGCTTATCCCGTAAAAGCTGGGTGTAGAGTAGCTGCTTGGCGTATTCCCACTCGTAAAGCGCCTTGGTTTCATCCAAGCCCTCGTAACATTGCAAACGAATCAGCTCACGACCGGTGGCACCCGCCAGTGCTTTCGCCAGCTCGGTCTTGCCAACACCTGCCGGCCCTTCCGTGAGTAAAGGTTTCCCCAATTCCTGGCTCAAGAAGAGAATTGTGGCAATCTCATCGTTGGTAACGTAGAGCTGCTTCCCCAGCCCTTCTTTAACTGCCTGTGGAGACCGAAAATTATTGTTGGAAGTCATTTAGTTTTTGGTTTTGTTTCAGGTTTTGCTTTAGGTTTAGTTACGGGTTTTGCTTTAGGTTTAGCTTCGGGTTTCGCTTCAAGTTTAGCTTTCTCCTCACCAGATTCCCTTGTCCAGTCCGGAGCTGCGCGTAATAACTCTTTAAGTGAAATCCGGTTCGCCCGGCGGCAATGAGGGCAATTAACGCTGTAATGGCTTAATCCCTCTTTGCGCAATGAATCGATCGTCTCGTATACAGCTTCTCGGGCAAGTGCAAATGGTCTGTGGCAATGGTTACAACGGATTTGCATTTTATTACTCCTTTTGTTATCACTCGCGTGAGATAAAAGCGCCAAACCAAGCGATATCGCACACAAGCGATATTTTCCTGGTATCATAAAGCCTACCCCCCGCGGCAATAGTATACAACATTTGTCCAATTCAGGACAGACCAAACCCATTATAATTGCTCGCATGTCCCCTTTTTACACCAAAACCGGAGACGATGGTTCTACTGGCTTGCTGGGTGAAGGACGTGTGCCCAAACACTCCCCACGCCTGGAAGCCATCGGGAGCATAGATGAAGCCAATGCTGCGATTGGGATGGCCAGAGCAAATTGCAAAGCTGAACCAACCGGGGAAATCCTTCTAGCAATTCAGAACGACTTGTATTACATTATGGCTGAAATTGCCGCCACCAGAGAGAATGTCGAAAAATTTCGTAATTTAGACGCCTCGCGAGTGACCTGGCTCGAAGAGAAGGTCGAACAACTTGAGGCAGTTGTACAGATACCAGATGAGTTCATCGTGCCCGGTGATACGCCAAATGGTGCATTTCTTTCTAATGCACGCACAACCACCCGTCGGGCGGAGCGGCGGGTGGCGAAATTGGTGCAGGATGGCGAAATTGATAACGCCGAGCTCTTACGCTACCTCAACCGTGCATCATCGTTGATCTTTGTATTAGAACTACTTGAGAACTCGGTTGCCAGGGATGCCCCCATTACCCTTGTCAAACCTAAGCCTTAAGAAGAAAGATAATGCAGGTATCTGGCTTATTCGTCACCGAAAACTCAGATAATCAGATAAATTTATGACGGGTACATTGCTCAATATCATTACTGTTTTGATTGGCGGTCTGCTGGGGATGCTCTTTGGCGCCAGGCTGCCGGAACGTATCCGGGAAACCGTAATTGCCGGGCTTGGATTGTTTACCGGGGCATACGGAATCCAAATGTTCCTTAAAACGGAGAATCCGATCATCGTTCTGGGGAGTTTATTGGTGGGAGGTTTGCTAGGCGAATGGTGGCAGATCGAAAAAGTCCTGCATAGGCTAGGCGTGTTCCTGGAAAAACGCTTTGCGGGAGGAAACGGTGATGCGCCTCAAGGAAGCAGCTTTATTCGCGGCTTTTTGATTGCCTCCCTGGTTTTTTGTGTGGGACCAATGGCGATTCTGGGCTCCATTCAGGATGGGCTGAGCGGCGACTACAGTATTTTAGGGATAAAATCGGTGCTAGACGGTTTTGCCTCGCTGGCGTTCGCCTCCACATTAGGCGTAGGTGTTTTGTTCTCCACCCTGGTCATACTGGTGTATCAGGGAGGACTTAGCCTGCTGGCAACTCAAGCGCAAGCTATGATTACCACACCCATGATGGGTGAAATGACGGCTGTAGGAGGTATTCTTTTAACAGGGATTGCTATAAGCAACCTGCTAGAGCTCAAGTCGATACGGGTGGGAAACTTCCTGCCTGCCTTGTTGGTGGCGCCGGTAACGGTCTTTATTTTGGGAGTGTTGGGATAAAAAAACCTTGCGAAAGAAGTGCCTTAATAAACACACTGGAAAACAAACTTTCGCAAGGTTTTTTTAATTGCCTGCTGCAGCAAGAGCTGCATCAATTTCCTGCTGGAAAGCAGAGTAGGGTTGAGCGCCCTCAATTTTCTTCCCATTGATGAGAAATGAGGGTGTTCCTCCAATACCGGCTTGCTTACCTTTGGCGATTCCCTCGTTCAATTTAGCCTCAAATTTATTGCCGGAAAAGCAAGATTGGAATTGATCCATATCCAGTTCTAATGATTCGGCAAAAGCTGTTATCCGTTCTCTTGTATAATCGCCTACGGTTTCACCCGTATGGTTGGCAAACAAAACATCGTGGTATTCCCAAAATTTGTCCTGCTCCCCTGCGCAGAAAGATGCTATGGCTGCATCTTCCGATTCAGGCCCAATATATAATCCACCCGGGCCATATGGGATGTAAGTAAAATAAACTTTTCCTGTAGCCACGTATGCATCCACTATTAGTTTTTCTGTCTCGTCAGAAAATCGTTTACAAAAGAAGCATTGATAATCGGAGTATTCTTCTAGCTTTACTGGTGCATTGGGATCCCCCATGGAATTAAAATCAGCCTGCGGACGTGCCTGCGGGGTAATCTTCACGAATTCCCCAACCGGATTGATAGCTTTCTGGATGGAGGGGAAAGCCAGTAATGCCACTACTACAAGGGCTATACCACCAATGATTAATAAGGTAGACACTCTTTGTTGGCGCTGACGTTTAGCTCGCTGAGCTTTTATTTTATGGCGCTTGCTTGAGGTGGACGGTTTCTTATCCATAGATGCTCCTTAATTCAGTCAATTAGGGGAAAATTTTCCCATATTGAGGCGATTTTGTCCAGAGATGGGATTGATTACAAGCGAATTTGCAGACTATGAGTTCCCATTTGGGATTCAAGAGCTTTAAAAAATAACCGCAATAAGATAGGGGCATCAAACGATCAAACCTTGCAATTGTCATAAGATCCTACCTGACAAATCCAATGCGATTATTCCAACCTGTTTTGGCCTAGTCTATATTTCTATGTTGGTAAATACCGAAAAACAGGGTATTCCTCACCCGTGTTTTGAAAACCTACCGTTTGATAAATGGATAAAGAGGCTTGGTTATTGATTTGCGTGTTAACAGTGATGGTACGAGCGCCTCGTTGCAGAAACCTGGCAAGCACATCACATACTAAATTATATCCAATACCTTTACCTTGAACATCTGGGCAGACTGCCAGACGAGCAATGTGACCACCCAGCGCCGTAATCGTGCTAATTTGGTATCCAACCACCCCGTCCGTAGATTCTGCTACCGTAGCGATAACAGCCCCCCTGAAAGCAATTTCAAGGCTCATATATGAGTTTTGCCATATTGGACTGAAAGCAGCCCGGTCAACTTTTTCCACTGCTTTCAAGTCTTTCTCTTCCATCAACCGGATGGCAATTTGTCTATTTCCAACTTCTTTGGGTAGATTACCTGCAGGCCAGGCAAGCATAGCCACCCGATCCACGATACTAAAACCACTTGCTTCGAGTATAGACCGGAACCAGAGATTTAATGGCATGGCAAACACCGTCGGAACTCTTGAATAACTACTTAATTCTTCCAGTGCAACAGGCCAAAGCTCGCGCCATGCCCTTTCTGGAGAGATTGGGTTGGACACAGCAAATAACCTGATCCATGCTATCGGATTGGGTTCAGGTGGGCAGGCCAAAACTGCAATCATTTTCCCTTGTTGTTCAGCTACCAAAAAGGGTGTGAAACCGATCCAATCGACGGGAGAATGCCAGTCAAGATGGCGGTGAACATGGCGTTCGAAATTAATCAAACTCACCAACCGCCCACGACATTCTTCCGTAATAGGGCGAATCAATATGGGCTGCAACCAGTTACTTACTTCTTTTCCAGGATTTTAAATGGCGTACGCAGCAGCACCTTGAGCAATCTTTGCTTCAAGCTTGGGCGGTCAAGCCCATCCAATCCTGCCTGCATGGTAGCAATGGCTTCCATCTGACGGCCGGTACGCAATTGGATAGCCGAAAGGGATTTCATCACATGAGCGCGCAATTCTTTCTCCCCGGCTTCCTTAAGCAGATCACCGGATTTTTCATAAGCAGTCAAAGCCTCTTCTAATCGGTCAAGAGCTTCCAGGGCTGCGCCCAGATTCCCCAAAGCAATGCCTTGTCGTCGCAAGTCCCCCGCTTTGGCAAATATTTCTTCGGTGCCTTCGACAACTTTAAGGGCAGCTTCAGATTCCCCGGCTTTTAGATGCGCCACGCTACAATTGTTCAGCATCTCGGCTGAAGTCAAAGCATCTCCCAATGCATCGTACCCCTTTGAAGCCGCATAAAAATCTTGCGCTGCTGCAGTATAGTCGCCCCGTTGGTAAGCAGCTTGCCCTTCCTCAACCAATTCTTTGGGTGTCAAGGATTCATTCATTTTATAAGGTGATCTCCAAAAGTCCTTCTGCGACTGTTCTTAGTTTTTCCACTGACATTTCACTCAGGCGTTGAGCAAGCTCTAAATAAGGGCGGTTGATTGGCTTGATGACAAAACCCCTCAAGTCTTCAGGTAATTCAATGAACTCCTGAAATTCCCGCCTTTGCACCATTTTTATCCCGATGGGTCCTTCTTTGTCCTGAAGGTCTTGAATTGGTAAGTTTATGGCTGCGCTGAGAATTTCTAGCTCAGGGAGTGGAATTGCCGATTCACCAAATTCATATCCCTCAAGCTGCTCAGAAGCTACTCCGCTCAATTCCGCCAGATCAGCCACCGATAGAGCCGCTTCGCTACGTTTTTTCTGGAGGGTGGCAGCAATAATTCTCTGGCGGATAGGGATTAGGCGGTAGTAATTTACCTCTTCCTTACCATATGGTTTTTCAAATGCCAGAAGTTTTTCATCCCAGAAATGCTCTATTGGCACGTCCAGATAATTTGCGAGGATTTCCAGTTCGGGCAGTGAAGGAGATTCTTCTCCAAATTCATAAGCCTCCAAAGTTTGTTCGGGTATGCCAATGATTTGGGCGCAATCCTGTAAGCTCTTTCCAGCCGTCTGGCGAGCGTACTGCAGGAGAACTCCGATCTTTTTCGTCCGTATTTTCAATGCCATCGGATTAACTGTCATCGTGCTTCCTCACTTCTCAAGTGATCGTTAAGTTATGAAAATCCGGCCATTGTGATCTATCCGGTTACCTGCCTCTTCTGCTCGGCCTCCGGTTCGCAGCCAACATTTCAGCGATGTTCACACCGTAGACTTCTGGCTTTAGTTTAAACCCGGCTATTACCAGTCGATGCTCGAATAACGGCCGTATTCCGGTAGGTTTTAACTCTCCCTCGACCTTACCCAAAGGGTCGACTCCCGGCTTTTCTTCAAACTTAAATAAATCATTCATCACTACGGTATCACCCTCCATACCGACAATTTCAGTCACTTGGGTAATTTTACGCGAGCCGTCTCTCATCCGCGATTGCTGGACAATGAGATCGACTGCAGAGGCAATCTGTTCCCGCACAACACGGATGGGAAAATCGATGCCCGACATAAGCGTCATGGTTTCTAACCGAGAGAGGCCGTCTCGGGGTGTGTTGGCGTGCAGGGTGGTCATCGACCCATCGTGGCCGGTGTTCATCGCCTGCAACATATCCAGTGCCTCGCCCCCGCGCACCTCTCCTACGACGATGCGATTTGGGCGCATACGCAGAGAATTCCTGACCAAATCACGAATGGTCACCGCACCCTGTCCGTCCACACCAGCGTGCTTCGTTTCCAATCGAACGATGTGTTCCTGGCGCAGTTGTAATTCCGCAGCGTCTTCAATCGTAACGATCCTCTCTTCTTCCGGAATAAAACCCGAGAGGATGTTCAGCAGAGTAGTTTTCCCCGACCCCGTCCCACCGGAAATAATGATGTTCAAGCGAGAGGCCACGCACGCCTGGAGAAAATCAGCCAGTTCCGGTGTCATTGAACCAAACTCAATCAATTGTTCGACGGTTAATTTTTCTTTGCTGAATTTTCGGATAGTAATCGAGGGGCCATCGATTGCGACGGGAGGGATAATCGCATTCACTCGTGAGCCGTCGGGTAGACGAGCGTCCACGGTAGGGTGGTCCGGGTCGATTAACCGGCCTAATGGCTGTACGATTCGTTCGATAATCCGGATGACATGTGAGTCGTTTTCTAAAGTTACGTTGGTTTTGATGAGCTTTCCATTTCGTTCGATGAATACCTGCTTTGGGCCATTAACCATCACTTCGGTGATTTCGGCATCGTCCAATAAAACCTGGATCGGGCCGTAACCGAACACCTCATCGTAAACGTCGTGAAAAAGTTGAGCCCGTAAGGTCTCAGGTAGTTTCAAACCGGTCTTGATATATTCCTGGCCAATATGGTTGTTGGCATCTTCCTTCTGCTGGCTCACCCTAACCGGTTGTTCTTCCAGGCTGCGCGCCACCTCGTTTGATAAGTACTTTAAAATCTTCTGATATTCCTGGGATTTTACTCCGAGCCTGGAGACTTCTTCCATCGCAGTCACTCACCCCCTCCTTCTTGAGGCTGATCAGTGATCAATTCATCCTCGGGGATAATCCAATCTATGTGTTCCCGGTTGATGGCAATGAAATCAGTTTGATATAAAACGACACCGTTAAGATCGAACACCAATGCATTGGTAACGGCAATAAATGTATCCGGTTCGTTCATCTCATCTTTTAAACGATATCCAGAGCGAACGTGCACATTACCCTGCATCCGGTAATGCCCAACATGTATAATCACTGGGACAAGGACTTTGGAAATAATATCTGTATAAAATTTCCCTTTATCATCGTATTGAGTTGCCATAATTCACCCTTACAACGGAGGCATGGTGTATCCAAGGCCCGAGCGGGTGACGATATGCTGGGGATTCTTTGGGTCGTCCTCCAGCTTTTGTCTGAGGCGAGAAATACTCACCCACAAAATTTCTTTGTCATCCCGATATTCGGGTCCCCACACATTCGTTAATAGCTCCTCACCGCTAAGCACCTGGCCCAGGTTATGGGCAAATTGCAGTAATAACCGATACTCGGTGGCAGATAGAAACACGATTCTCTCATTTTTGAATACTTCTGCCCTGGCAAAGTCGATGCGTAAGTTTCCATGAGTGAAAATCGATTGCTGGGTTCCCCCAGAGGTTTTCACCCGCCGAAGAACCGCCCGCACCCTGGCAAGTAGCTCCGTGGCCGAGAATGGCTTGATGATATAGTCGTCTGCACCCAGGTCCAAACCACGTACCCGAGCGCCCTCTTCTCCGCGAGCAGTTACAACAATGATGGGTACCATGGAGAATTCACGGATTCGCTCCAGTGCAGCAAAACCATCCAAAACCGGCATCATGATATCCAGCAAAACCAAATCTGGTTGTTGCAATGCTACCTTATCTACGGCTTCCTGGCCGTTGGTGGCTTTGATCACCTGGTAATTCTCGGTAATCAGGTTGGCTTCCATCAGACGCAGGTATCGCGGTTCATCATCGACAATTAGGATCCGTGTGGTCATTGGATACTCTCCCTTAATGAAATATCTTTTTGAACCTTGGCCTGACCAACAGGCAAGTTAATATGGAATGTGGTCCCTTTACCAAGTTTCGATTCAACCGATATATCTCCACCGTGAGCTCGCACAATCTGCCGGCAGATAAATAATCCCAAACCCGTCCCACTAACACTTGAATCTTTGGTTTGTATCCGATAAAAACGTTTGAAGAGATGATCAAGATGTTCAGTCGCGATCCCCGGCCCATTATCTTTCATTGAAATACAAATAGCCTCATCTTTTTTAGCACAGGAAATCGTTACGAGAGAACCAGGCGCATATTTATTTGCGTTGGTTAACAGGTTATCAAAGACTTGCGCCAGCCTGGTTGGATCACCAATAATTTTTATTTCTGGGATTTCTTGTCCCAGCTTGATCCTCAAGTTATCATGCCTTGAAGTCGCTCGCAACGTAATATCTTTCAAAAAGGCATCTACGCGCAAAGGTTGGAAATTCATCCGGAGCGTCCCTGCCTGAAGCTGAGAAGAGTCCATCAGGTTTTCAATCAGTTCGTGCAACCGGTCGGATTCTTCATCAATGATAGTAAGGAACTCGCGACGGGTATCGTCATCCCAAGTCGTATCTTCCCTGAGTAACGTGGTTGCATAACCTTTGATAAATCCCAGGGGAGTAAGCAACTCGTGAGATACAGCAGCGATGAAATCCTCCTGTAAACGATCCAGTCGTCGTTCCGCCTCCAGGTTAGCAATACGCTCTACCAGGAGTTCGTGTTCCAAAAACTGGGCAACGTGCCCACTGATGAATTCTGACAGACGCACTTGATCGGGTTCAAAGGAAGGTCCACCGAAGCGAATAAAAACCAAAGCACCGGTTAATTCCTTTTCCAGAGGGATTGGAAGGCCTAGTAAAAATCGGTATCTGGTACGGTCTGTAACGTCACTGCCAGCATCTTCAAAGCGGTTGGCAACCATCCCTGATTGGATAACTTCATAAGCAGTGGCTTCTCCCCAGGTTAATTCAGCTTCGCGAAACCGGCCTCTGCCAATCGCTCGTGCGTAGGACGGCGCCAGGGCTTCAGCCTCTTTTCGTAAGTAAAGCACCATATTATCAAATATAAAAACCGGTCGTGCCAGGCGGATGATCTCATCTAACGCCGAATCCATATCAATCGCCGTGGCAACCGCTCGGCTGATAGAATAAACCGCTTCCAGTTCTTCTGGACGCAAAGTCGGAGGATGAGAAGTACCCTCCTTCATTTTCTTACTCCTGCCATGGTGCGCCATCCTCTATAGCTAACGAAAATTCAAATCGTGAACCCTTTCCTTGAATTGAATTTACAATGATTTGCGAACCATGCCCTTCAATTATGCGGAAACAAAGCGCTAACCCCAAGCCAGTGCCGCCATATCGTCGATTAGCGGAGCCATCCAATTGTTGAAAGGGCTCGAAGATTTCTTCTATCCGGTCTTCAGGAATTCCAATTCCGGTATCCGCTACGGATATTGTAACAAAATCGCCCATCGGTTTTGCTTCAACCAACACTTTACCGCCTTTGGGGGTAAATTTGATGGCATTACTGATGAATTCGGATATAACCCAGGAAATTTTCTCCCGGTCACAACTAACCCGGGGTAAAGAGGTGGGAAAATCAACCAGCAATGCAATATGCGAAGTGCGAGCCCTGGGAAGATGGTGTTTGACCAGCGTTTTCACTAAATCGCCAATTTCTACTGCCGAAATATTCAGGGATAACTCACCTCTTTGAGCGACTGCAAATTGGATCAGATCCTCAATCAACTTTTCCAAGCGAGATCCTGCTTCCATAACCTTGGAAAGTCCTATGGACTGTTCCGAAGTCAGAGGACCAAATCCTCCCTCATCCATGACGTTCAGATACCCCCTGAGCAAAGTTAACGGAGTCCGCAACTCATGTGAAATATTGGCGATAAAGTTAGCCCTGAACTGATTCAGTTCAGTCAACTTTTCAAGAGCGGCTTTCAGCTCATTGGTACGCTCACGGACACGCTCTTCCAGTTGGCGATTTTTTTCATCCAGTGCTCGCTGAAGTTGCAGGATCTGCACTGTAACGACCTGGTCAAGGATTTCCGTATTGATAAAATCCAGATCACGCAGCGCCTGACCCAGTAACACTGGTTTCCCTTGATCGGCTTTTTCCTCCTGATATTTCAAAGCCCGGCTCAAATCGCCCGGACTGAGAAGCCCCTTTTCGACCAGATATTCACCCATTCGGGGGACGAGAATCTCCGGGGTAACCGGATAGATAGCTGGAAGCTCATTAAGCTCATCAATGTTGTGTACTGCGAAAACAGTTGCCAGCGCCAAATCAACGCCGCAATTTTGGCAAAACCGCTCTGGTGAACTCACAGGCTTATGGCAATTTGGGCAAGCAATCTGAGAGATCATGTAAGATAATAAATTTTATTCACCCTTTTTACAGGATTATATCCCTCATTCCAGGGTTGTGCAAAGGTAAGAATAATCAATAAATATTGCTTAGACAACCAATCATATCCTTTCTTTGCCAAGGGCGCAAGTCAATATATTCTTCTGAGGGTTATCCTGTAAAGTGATTGTAAGGTAAATCATTATTATTTTCGTGCATAATTGGGGCGATGGTGATTGGGCATAACCGGCGGTTTATAACAAATAAAATTAGGATTTCCGGAAAGGAATAACGAGGAACACCGCGTGGATAACGGTTTACCCACTAAAGTATTATTAATCGAGGACGATAAGGCGATGTGTGAGACGCTGAAACTCGTTCTGGAGCCAAACGCCTTTGAGGTTTACGAGGTAAATTCGGGTCCTTTGGGGATCGAAGCGACCAGGCGCGTCAAACCTGATGTAATCATCATGGATCTATTAATGCCGGACATGGATGGGTGGGAGGTGACCAGGGCAATCCGCGCTTTCAGTCATGTCCCAATCCTGGTGCTTTCAGCAGTTAGTAAACCCGAAATGGTAGCAAAAGCACTGGATGAGGGGGCTGATGAATACTTGATCAAACCCGTACCCAGCAATGTCCTAATTGCTCACTTAAAAAGGCTTGCGCGCCGGGCACGTGCAGAACGAGAGGCTAATGCAAAAGGGGTAAAACAACCGGTAAAACCCAGGTGAGTAAAAAATGTTTATAAGAGAGGCGTTCTCCCCGGTAAAGTCGGTTGGCGATACGCCTCTTTTTCAATTAAAATTCTAATAAATTCGCTCCGGAGAAACACCAGTGCAAACCTGTTCCGTGTGTCATGCCCAATCGTTTGATTCGATCTCTCATTGTACGAACTGCGATGCAGATTTAGCCCAGTTTTCGGAAACTTCAATAGCCTTGAAACGAATCAAGGAAAACCTGAGGATAAGTTATGTCCGCATCGCTGTATCCGACAATTGCTGCCCAGCCTGTATAGAAGCTGAAGGGGCTTATGCCAAAGATGAAGCACCCTTCTTGCCAGTAGAAGGATGTTCCCATAACTTGGGTTGCCGATGTTACTACCAACCAGTCCTGGAAACCCTTTTTCCCTGATCCGGAAAAGTATTTATTTCTTCTCGCATAAAATCGATTGAGCAATGGCTATGGCCTCCGCTGGCGTGCGTACATTACCGACAGCCTGCGCCTCCCGGATGGTTTCCAGGATTTTTCCCACTTGAGGTCCGGGCGAAAGATTGAAAGTGCGCATGATATCGTCGCCATTCACCAATAGAGGCGGCAAAATACTTTCCCTGGGATTTCCCCACCAGGCGTCCAACAACACTCTAACCACATCAAGATGTTTCTGCCATAAATCTTGTGGCAAAGTTGAGCCATAGGTAGCCAAAACATCTGCTATAGATAAAAGACAGATATCCACTCCAGTTTCACCACAATCGCGGAAGAAACGATAGATTGCGCGCCTTGAGGGAACCTTGCTCGCTTGTCGCAGCAACATCGGACGCATGTGGTGACGCACTATTTTCACAAGCCTTTCCGTCTCCAAAGAACTCAAACGCAGCTCCTGGGCGCGGCGCGAAACCATTTCAACGCCTTTCAAGTCATGTCCCAAAAAACGAATTCGTCCGGATTTTTCTCTTTTCAGTGTTATCGACTTACCCGCGTCGTGGTAAAGGGCTGAAAAAAATATAATCTGTCGCAATGACCGGTCGGGATTGAGGCACTGTTCCAAATGAGCATGAATATTTTGACGATATCGACCCAACCGCAGAGAGACCAGACCTGTCGCCAGGTTAGCAGAAGCTTCCGAATTGCACTGTGGAGCCAATGTAGCCAACACCATTTCCAACTTTTGAACGATATCCAGTGTGTGATTCCAGACGTCCGAAACGTGGGGCGGCGACTGATCAACCTCCTTGAGAACAGTCAGTTCCGGCAAAACGAGGGCTACACCCCCCAGGATGTCTAGAGTTCGGAGGGCGGTAGCCGGTTGCACACCTCCCAGGATTCGAAACAACTCATCACGAATACGTTCTTGGGAAATCTTTGTCAATGCCGGTGCTGCCTGGCGCATCTGCTGACGTGTTTCCGCAACAATCTTTAGTCCATACTCCACCGCCAGGCGTACTCCACGCATAACCCGTAATGGATCCTCTATCATACTTGTAGAAGAACAGGCACAAAGCCTTTTTTCCAGCAAGTCAGTTGCTCCTTTTAATGGATCAACCAAAACGTCTGGTCGCTTGATGTCTATCGCCATGGCATTTATGGTGAAATCCCGCCCGCGAAGGTCTGATTGTAGATCGGGCCCACGCTGCATGGCGAAATCAATTACATATCGTTGTTTATCAGCGCCGACGTAAATTACTCGCCCGATTTGTCGAGCCTCATCCAAAATATAAAATACCCCACCCAGGGCGTTAGCCACATGCCGCCCAATGGTCAGGGCGCGCTCCGGCAAAACGAAATCCAGATCGTGGGTGGTTTTTCCTAATAACGCATCTCGAATAGCGCCACCCACCAGAAAAACCGGGATATTTTCTGGAAGAACAGTCAGGACACGGTTATAAAATGGGGAAAAAGCCAGTAATGGATTTGCAGACACTTGATTATTTTCGGTGGGCGAGCAGGAACACGCATCCCTGCGGATATCACAACTAGGAGGGGGACTGATAACGAGAGAGATCGACCGTTCCAATAAAAGGCAGGTTGCGATAGTACTCGTCCATATCCAGACCATAGCCGAAGACGAATTTATCTGGAATGGTAAAACCACAATAATCGATCGGGACCATAACTTCGCGACGCTCGGCTTTGTTTAACAAAGCGCATACTCGCAAACTTCTCGGGCGACGTATTTCGAGCATCTCCAAGACCGATGCGATAGTGTAGCCGCTATCCACAATGTCCTCCACCAGCAACACCTCGCGATCTTCGATGGCGGACTGAAGGTCATAAGTGATCCGGATATGACCGGTAGATTGTCTGGCTCCTGAGCCATAGGAAGAAACAGCCATAAAATCCATGGTATGAGGTATGGTGATATGGCGGATCAAATCAGCTAGAAAGAGCACACCTCCTCGTAGAATACAAATCAGGTGCAAGTCCCGCTCTTTATAGTCACGGCTGATTTCAACCCCCAGTTCAGAAATGCGCTTCTGCAGGGTTTTCCCATCGATCAATATCTCTTTGAGAAATTCGTGATAATCCTGCATGGTCACCCTTTCGGTACCTCATGGTGCTGGCGGCAACGCGCCTCGTATAATTCGGAGGCTCCAACGATCACTACAGGGTCATTGTAACGGGCAGGCTTTCCATTAACCAGGCGTTGGGTACGGGTCGCTGGTTCGCCACAGACCATACAAATGGCTTGTAGCTTATCAACCTTTTCTGCCAGCGCCATTAATAATGGCATCGGACCGAATGGTTCTCCACGGAAATTGGTGTCCAAACCCGCCACAATTACGCGGATGCCCCGATCGGCCAGTTTCTGCGCAATGGGGATAATCTTATCATCAAAAAACTGAGCCTCATCAATTGCGACAACGGTTACGCCTTCTTTTAAATTATTCAGAATATCGGCCGCCAGGCGGATGGGCAAAGCGTTATATTCAGAACCAGCGTGTGAAGTAACTTTTTCCACTGCGTAACGGTCATCGATTGCCGGTTTAAATACCTGCACTTCTTGGCGGGCTATAGAAGCACGGCGCAGCCTGCGAATTAGCTCGTCTGTTTTCCCGCAAAACATAGAACCTGTGATGACTTCTATTGACCCGGTATAGTGTTTCATGGCACTCCTTTTATAAATCTGTCAACCGCTTTGCTTTCAAAGGACACGGAGCACTATCGTCAACCGAAAGAACTAACACGCCATTGAGTATATCATGCCTGTTATTCCAACCACAATTCCTTGACAAAACTTATTCGCAAGGATAGACTTACGACACTCGTGTCACAAAACATCCTCGTCGCTGTCGCATGGCCATACGCCAATTCCCACATTCATGTCGGAAATATCACGGGCGCTTACCTTCCAGCCGACATCTTCGCTCGCTACCACCGCCTGTTGGGCAACCGGGTTGCCATGGTATCTGGCTCAGATTCGCATGGCACCCCAGTTACTGTGCGAGCAGACGCGGAAGGCACAAATCCATTTCAGGTTTACAATAAATATCATACTGGCTTTCTTGAATTATTCTTGAAGGCGGGGTTATCCTACGACCTTTTTACCAGCACACATACGAATAACCACTTTAAAGTATCTCAGGCGATTTTCCTGGCTCTTTTAAAGAACAGCTACCTCTACACAGAACGCCAGCAGCAGTGGTACGCCCCTACGCAGGGGCGATTTCTACCCGATCGATACGTGGAAGGCACATGTTACATTTGTGGCTTCACCAATGCTCGCGGCGACCAATGCGATCAGTGCGGGAGTCTCATGGATGCCAACCTCCTGATCAACCCTCGCTCCAAAACCGACGGCTCCACCCCAGAGTTAAAGGAAACTGAACATTTCTACCTGGACCTAGGCAAGCTTCAACCCGCTATTGTGGAATTTTTAAAGACAAAAGAAACCTACTGGCGCCCGAATGTTTTACGACAATCGCTTGGCCAGATTCTGGCTGATGGCTTGCATGGGCGGGCGATCACGCGCGACCTGGATTGGGGAATTCCGGTTCCGGTAGATGGCTGGGAAGGAAAATGCCTATATGTCTGGTTCGAAGCCGTAATAGGCTACCTATCTGCCACAATCGAGTGGTCTAAGATAAACGACCAACCCGAGTCCTGGCGCGATTGGTGGTATAACCCTGATGCACGCGCATATTACTTCATTGGCAAAGATAACATACCCTTCCACGCAGTTATCTGGCCTGGGCAGTTGATCGGATCCGGCGAATGGTTCAGTAAACTCTTAGAAGAACGGGAGTATGGCCGCCTCACCCTACCATTCGACGTACCTGCCAACGAGTTTATGAACCTGGAAGGCCAGAAGATTTCCGGTAGTCGCAATTGGGCTGTATGGGGGCTAGATTTTCTCAGCCGTTATGACCCAGATCCGCTGCGATACTACCTCACCGCCAATATGCCAGAGAGCAAAGACACCGATTGGGACTGGCAGGACTTCCTAAACCGGAACAACAATGAACTGGTTGCCACCTGGGGGAACCTGGCAAATCGAGTGCTCTCCTTCAGCTATAGACACTGGGAAGGCCACATCCCTATACCAGGTGAGCTCCGGTCGCTTGATAAGGAAATCCTATCGAAAATCGAAAAGGGATTTACAACCGTCGGCGATCACCTCGGGGGTGTGCGTCTTCGTGCGGCTCTCCAGGAAACCATGCTCCTGGCTGCAGAAGTCAACAAATACCTGGATACAGCCGCGCCATGGTTTGAGATTAAAACCGACAAACAGGCTGCAGGAAAAACTATATACACTGCTTTGAAGGCGATTGATTCTTTGAGTATTATGCTGGCGCCTTTCCTGCCGTTCAGCTGTGAGCGACTGCATTCCTACATGGGCTATAAGCAACCATTATTCGGTAAACAATTCACTGAAACCCAATACGATGAACTGGGAGAGCATGCCGTCTTGCGTTACAACCCGGAAAATGCGAGTGGGTGCTGGCAACCAAGCCAGTTACAACCGGGACAGGCTTTACAACAGCCAGCGCCGTTATATAAAAAATTAGATGAGAGTATCATCCAGGAAGAACGGGCAAAGCTAGGTTAAAACGCCACGATTATTCCTAGCAAGTATTCCACCAACAATTCCAAAGCTTTTTCAGCAGTCTGTTCTTTGATTGCCAGCCTATCCCCCGGCCAAACATATCTCCAGGCCCGATCGAATTGATCGGCGCAAATCCCTATCCAGGTCAACCCAACCGGTTTCTCATCCGTCCCCCCTCCTGGTCCCGCAATCCCGCTAGTCGAAAGGCCGATATCCGCTCTTAGAATCTGGCGAACCCCTTTGGCCATTTCAATTACCGTCTCCTTGCTCACCGCCCCATACATATCCAGGGTTTTTTTGTGAACGCCCAAAGCCCGCATTTTCACAGCATTGTCGTAAGCGACGACGCCACCCAAGAAATAGGCTGAAGAACCTGGGACGTTCGTAACTCGATGGCTCACTAACCCGCCCGTACATGACTCAGCTACTACCAGACTTAAACCGCGCTCGACCAAGATTTCACGGATGACATATTCAGGGGATTTATGTATCATAAATCCTATTATAACGATATGGGATATTATTTTGCCCCTGGTTGTTTTTGGGGTGTTGGTTCTCCGCCAATGGATAAATGGCGTTAAAATATTCAAGCCATGTCCCCTTCTACCAAAATTTCCTCCTTATTGGAGACATTGCCTAATAAGCCGGGCTGCTACGTGATGAAAGACGACGCAGGAAATGTCATTTACGTCGGCAAGGCGATCAACCTACGCAACCGGGTTCGCTCCTATTTTCATAGTAATGCCGGGCAGCACCGAAAGACCCAGCAACTCGTCAGTAAAATTGCTGATATTGAATGGATCATTGTGGACTCCGAGCTGGAAGCTCTGATCCTAGAGATGAATCTGATCAAGAAGCACCGGCCCCACTATAACGTCCGGCTAAAGGATGACAAGCGCTACCCTTACATTAAAGTACACTGGACGGAACCCTTCCCTAAAGTCACTATAACACGGCAGATGGTTCAGGATGGAGCCAGGTATTTCGGCCCGTATACCAGTGTCTGGGCAGTACACCAGACCCTGGATGTGCTCAGACGAATTTTTCCCTACCTGACCTGTGACCGCGTGATCACTGGTCAAGATGAGCGCGCCTGCTTATATTACGACATTAAATTGTGTGTGGCTCCTTGCATCGGTGCGGTCAAGCAAGCGGAATACCGCCAAATGATCGACGATTTATGCAAATTCCTCCAAGGCCGCACCGAGCCCATCGTCTCCCGGCTACAAAACGAGATGGAAAAAGCAGCTGAAGAACTCCACTTCGAACGAGCCGCGACACTACGCGACCAGATACAAGCTATTGAAAGTGTGGTCGAGCGACAAAAAGTAATATCGAGTGAATACGTCGACTCAGATGTCATCGCTATGGCACGCTCCAATGGAGAGGCTTGTGTGCAGGTTTTCTTCATTCGGGGAGGTAAACTAATCGGCCGGGAGTACTTCTTACTGGAAGGCACTGAAGAAACTCCGGATGCCAATGTCATCGCCCAATTTATTAAACAATTCTATGACCAGACTCCCAGCGTACCCAGCCAAGTGTTATTACCGCACGAAGTGGAGGAGGCTCAGATCATTCGTCAGTGGCTGAACCAGAAGAGTGGTGGTGAGAAGGTGGAGATTTTAGTCCCCCACCAGGGGCAACAAAAGGAACTTGTACATATGGCTGCTGAAAACGCTGCGGAAACCCTGGCTGCTTTGCAAGCGCAATGGGAGGCGGATAAGCACCGGCAAACTCAAGCACTTGCAGAGTTGCAGGAGGCATTAGGATTTGAAAGTCCTATAAACCGAATCGAATGCTACGACATTTCCAACACACAGGGAACAGCTGCTGTAGGAAGCATGGTCGTTTTCGAACAAGGCGTTCCAAAGAAGAAACTTTACCGGCACTTCAACATCCGAAATGTTACCGGTCCCGATGACTTTGCCAGCATGGAGGAAGTACTCAAACGACGTTTCAATCGTTGGAGAACATCCCAGGAAGCTCAAGGAACACCAGGGAAAAAAGTCGATGAGGCGTTTTCCAGGTTGCCAGACCTACTAATCGTAGATGGAGGTAAAGGGCAGCTTGGCAGAGCAGAGAAAGTGCTGGGATTTTTCGATTTATCCCAAAAAATAATGGTAGCCGGGCTGGCGAAACAATATGAGGAGTTATTCCTGCCCGAACGACCCATGTCTTTGCGTTTACCGCGCCAATCCCAGGGATTATATCTTATCCAGCGTATCCGTGACGAGGCGCACCGCTTTGCTCTCACCTCCCACCGTAAACTATACACAAAAAAAGGATTGGCTTCCCGGCTGGATGCCATACCGGGAGTAGGACCAGCCCGCCGAAAAAAACTGCTTAATCACTTCGGCTCGATTCAAGACATCGAACAGGCTACCATGGAAGAACTAACCGCAGTTTCAGGCATTACCCGCAAGCTGGCGGAGGTAATCAAAGCAAACCTGGAGTGATATAATTTATAACCTGGAGAAAAGAATGGCCCGCCAGAAAAAAAGCCCCTCCCGCAGAGAAATTCGCAGGTTAAGGATTCAACAAATATTATTCGTAATCCTTGCAGCAATGATTATCCTCGTTATGGTAATCGGGTTGTTTGCCAAAATTTAAACTGCGCTATTTTAATCTGCTCATTCCCCCCACTTTGGTTGCTTGTTCAAGAATCTAACAAATCACGGATTGCCTGACCAATTTCTCTCAATGAGAAGGGCTTTTGTAACCAGTGGACGTTACCGGTTTGCAGAAACTCCTGGCTTTCTTTTTCGAGGGGATGACCAGTGATAAACAACATTTTTACCTCGGGCGAGCGTTCTATTAACTCCCGGTAAAGTTCCAATCCCCCCATTTTCGGCATTACAACATCGCTGATAACAATCCGGATCGGTTCGAGAGATTGCTGGTACTGTTCCAACGCATCGCGTCCATCAGAAGCGCTCACAACGCGGAAATTATGAGCTTGTAGAAGAGTGATCAAAGCTTCCAGAGTCGTCGGATCGTCTTCTACCACCAGCACCGTCTCACCAACGCCATCCATTTTTTCCGGAATATCCTGAAAATAGTCTTCATCCAGGGTTACAGGAAAGGACGGCAGATAAATCGTAAAAACAGTCCCCTCACCAACCTTACTTTCCACATCGATGTAACCGTTGTGTTGTTGAACGATACCATACACCTGAGCTAATCCCAATCCTGTCCCTAAACCGATCGGTTTTGTGGTGAAAAACGGCTCAAATATATGGGACATAATCTCCGGAGGTATTCCAGCTCCGGTATCTTTAACTGAGATTTTAACCCACTCCCCTACAGGCATATCTGGGATAGAAGGTCGATCATCGTCCTGATAAGTATGGTGAGACATTTTAAACTGTAAAAGACCACCATTCGGCATAGCATCTCGGGCGTTCAACGCCAGATTCAATAATACCTGTTGCAAACGAGTGGGATCCCCATTGACCATATATACCCCAGGTTGGCAGATCAATTCGAGGTGTATAGTCTCTGGAATAATCCGATGTAACATCTTCTCGAATTCCTTGATAAATGGCAATAAGTCTAAAAGGCTTTGCTCCATTACAGAGCGGCGGCTGAAATCCAGAATTTGGCGAATTAAACTGGCTGCGCGTTGTACTTGCTGCTGAATGATCTCTAGCCGATCCTTGCTAACATGCGATAAGGTTGAATCGCTCTTCAACAGATCCGCGTATACCAATATCGCTGCCATGATATTATTGAAATCGTGTGCGATTCCAGCTGCCAATTGTCCAACTGTAGCCAGGCGATCTTGCATCTGAATGCGTATCTGGCTATCTCGCTCTTGAGTCGTTTCTCTCAAAGTAATTACCCACTGATGGCTTGTTCCTCCTACCGGTTGAGCCTGAGCCTCGAAGAATCGTTGTTGAATTCCATCTAAGGCGACCTCAACCGGCATTGGATCCGTATGCTGGGAAATGAGTTTCTCAATGGGACAATCCCCTAACTGATTGAGGACCCCATCGCTAAACTCCGGATTAAGTAACGCTAGTATTTCCTTACCCATTTGATTGACCACTAACAACCGGTTGTCAGAATCTATAAGTAAAACACCGGTAGGCAAGTGTTCCATTAAACCTCCCAGGCGCTTTTGCTCAGCAGCTATGATCGCTTCTAACCTTTCAATAGCTGCCGCAGCCTGGTTAGCAAACGTTTGCAATAAGCGCTCTTGCTCTTCCCCATATAGCTTAGACCGCTCGTTGGCTACGATCAATAAACCGTTATTGTTTTGCCGAACGTAGATTGGAACCTGCATTGAAGCAAGGTTTTTCATTATTGTGGTTTTTGACCTTTTCTCTTCAACTAAATTTACTTCGATTGGAATTTGGGAAATATCAGTATCGTTTCCATTTCCGATGTGTAAATTATTAATACAATCCATCCGTAGCCTATCCAATACGGCTGGGGAAAGGGGTCGAGTTGTCTCTACAACTATAAAACGTACTCCATCTTTAACCAGGCAAGCCGCTGCCAGCTCGCTTCCAATCGCGCTGCGTAAGTGGCTGACCAGCAGCATAAACAATTCTTCGTATGAAATGGTATAACCGATTTTCTGGCTGAGCTGATATAGTTCAGTTAACTCCGCTGTACGTTGCGTGACGATTTTTTCTAGATCTTCTGCGTGGCGGAGGACCCGGTCGTATAAAACAGCATTTTCCAAGGCGATAGAAACCTGCCCAGCCAACACTCGCAACAAATCCAAGTCATGCCAACTTAATTGGTTAAGACGATTGGATTCGATGTTGATAATCCCCACCACTTTCTCATCGCGAAAGATCGGGACAACCAGTTCAGACACGGTATCCTTGATGTCTGCGCAATAATCCGGGTCCTTAGAGACATCTGGTACAAACGTCGCCTGTCCAGTGCGGGCAACTCGACCAATAATTCCCCTATCGATCGAAAGTGTAGATGTTGGGGGCGCAAGGCCATGCACGCTTCGTAAGGTCATTTTATCGTCTTCAATCAGGAAAATTTCCACTAACGGGTAACCCAGGCGTTGCGAAAGTTGTGACACCACTTCGTCTAAAAGTATCTTTAGATCCAGGCGCTGCGAGAAGGTCTGGGCAAGAGTTTGAATTAACGTGATTTCCGTCAACCGGCGCTTAACTTCTTGATAACGACTGGAGTTACTGAACGCCAACCCCACTTGCTGACAGATCGCCTGTAATAAAATAAGGTGGTCTTTGTTAAAGACAGCTTCCTGTTGATGCAATACGGTAATAACGCCTACCAACCGATCTTCAACCATAATGGGACTACAAATCGCTGAGTGCACGTCTTCATCGATACCTGAAACGTGCAACCAACGGTCATCCTGATTAACATCCGGAATAATAACAGCTTGTGCATTTTCTGCGACCCAACCGGCGAGTCCTACACCAGGCCTCATCTGTATGCGTTCGTCGTACTCGGCTAACAAGGTTTGCGGCTTTCCGTAGAGGGCACGCAAACTCAAACGATCCTCCTCCGGTAAATATATGAAGGCTTCCCCTACCAAACCGTTCATTGCCTGAGTAGTTAAAGCAATTGCGTGGTATAGAATCTCTTCGGGATCTAATGTAAACTCCAGATCTCGGCCCAAATCGTATAGCAAACCCAAATGACGGCGCTCGATAGCCGCCTGATTAAACAGCCGGGCATTTTCAATAGCAATAGCAGCCTGATCACCAAGCAGTTCTAAAACTCGCAATTCTGTCTCGGAAAATTCCCTGGGATTCTGGTAGGCTAAATTCATGACACCAACGACACGTTTACCGATATTCAAGGGTAAACCTACAATAGCACCTTTCCAATCCTCAGGTGCGCCTTCATATAAGGGATGAGAGACCATATCCGATACCACCACGAGTTGTCCCGTTCTTGCCACCGTATACGTCAATCCCTCAGGGCGAGGTATCGCTAAGGGTTCTCCTCGCCTTCCATCAGCCCATAAAGAGGCCCCAAAAGTAAGTTGTTTATCCTCTTCTGCAAATAAAAATATGTGACCATTATTAACCCCCGGTAACAGATTATGAGCGGTCTTTAAAATTGCGTCCAATACATCTTCCAATTCAAGGCTAGCCGTCAGGCTCAAACTAGCCTGGCGTAGAGCCTCTTGTTCGGTTGCACGTTGACCTTCCGATTCAAACAGGCGCGCATTTTCAATGGCAGTTGCAGCATGTAAAGCAAAGACCTGAGCTAAAGCAATCTCCTCCTCTGTGAAACCATCCTCCTTCGTCCGGTCTAAATTCAATAAACCAATCACCCGGTCGCGTACTACAAGTGGTACACCTAACCAGGAGCGAATATGTTTACTGGCTGGATTTGGCGCCCAATGCGGATCTTTATCCACACCGGCAATTGCAACTGGCTCACCGGTCAGAACGACCACGGAAGCAGAGTTTTCTCCATTAATCGGAAAGGTATCAGCATCCTCCAAACGTGTATCAATAAACGCATCGTATCCTCGCCAGGCTTTGATAACCAGCAGTTCATCTTCAACTAGCATAATATTGCCGCTATCATATTGAAGCACCCTGCTCAATTGCTCCAAAACCGCATCGAGCACTTCCTTTAATGACAGGGTGGAAGCAATAATCCTGGCTGCTTCCCGTAAAGCTTCCGCCCGCCTACGAGCTGTTCGCTCAGCTTCGAAAAGACGCGCGTTCTCAATGGCCATGGCTGCCTGGTTGGCAAATAAAGACAATAAATTCTGGTCTTTTTCGGTGTACTTACGGCTCGTGGTATTTTCCCAAACTTGCAATACGCCAAACAACTGGTCTTGCCCTGCCATTGGAACAGTTAAAACGGCTCGATAGGGTTTTTCTTCCTCGTAAACTATCGCTCGATTTGGCCAAGTCCTGTAATCATCAATGATGAGAGGTTTTCCCGTTTGGGCAACTTGTCCTCTTGCGCCCTCTCCGATTTTTAGAGTTTTTCCGAGGTCTTCTCCTTGAAAAGAAGGCTGAGGATATTCAACATAAGTATCAATGATCCCCTGTTTATAATCGCATAAACTGACACAACCCCCTTCAGATTTTAATAATTTGACAGTCCTCATAGCGATGTTTTCCAAAAGATCCGGTAAATCCCAAAAAGAACCGATATCGATTGAAAATGCGTTTAATTCTGAAAGTTCGTTCGCTCGGTTTCGTAGTGATTCCTCCATACGCTTACGGTCAGAGATTTCGGTAAATACGACCAATGTTCCATCAAAACGGTCATGATCAAATCGAGGGCTACCACTGATGAGAACTTGTATGCGGTGACCATCTTTTCGCTGTAACTCCATTTCGTATCTATCAGAAATCCCCTGGATTCTCCGTTTATCGGCAGCATCAACGATTGCATGCTGGTCAGATGGCGTTATTATCTTCCAATGTTTCCCGACAAGTTCCTCGGTCGAATACCCAAGCAATTCTGCTGCTGCTGGATTAACGAATGTAATGTATCCATCGGAATTCAGGAGGGAGACACCTTCAAACATTGTTTGGATAATGTCTTCGTTGAATTCTTTTAATTTGCGGAGTTCAGCCTCAGTGAATCGGCGATTAGCCAACTCTAATTCCA
>Ga0299912_10000619_pt1 | contig 29629 bp, 29 predicted proteins | sample RVTome_2_FD_207667 | JGI IMG/M metagenome (GOLD analysis project Ga0299912, IMG submission 207667) | Soil microbial communities from uranium-contaminated site in the Upper Colorado River Basin, Wyoming, United States - RVT95D214 (version 2) ... | reverse complement strand
GGATCAGCGCCGCCAGCAGGGCGGCGCCGATGCCCTGGCCCAGCCGGTCATGCCGCAGATAGATGCTGCTCTCGCAGGCAAGGCGATAGGCGGCGCGCGATCCCAGTTGCGCGGCATAGGCATAGCCCAGAACCGCGCCCGTGGCATCGCGAGCCACCAGCCAGGGCCAGCCAGCCGTTTGCACACGTTGCAAACGGCTGGCGATTTCCTCTGCGCCGGGCGGCGCGATCTCGAAAGTCGCCGTGCCGTGCAAAACGTGATGCGCATAGATTTCCGCAATCGCGGGCGCATCGGCGGGTGTCGCCGGCGCAATCGACAAGGCCGTGTCCATAGCTGCTGCTCATGCCGTATTGATCCGGTCAAGCCAAGCGTTGCGCATCCTGCACAAGGCGCTACATCATGGCCGCAATGACGGGACGCGGACAAGGTATGGCAATCGTCGACGCCATCATCGCCAAGGGTTTGCCGGCATGACGGTGGAACATTTCGTTCCGGGCAAGCGGGCCTGCGTGGTCGGCGCGGGCTTTGGCGGGCTGGCGCTTGCCATCCGCCTGCAAAGCGCGGGCGTCGCCACGACTCTGGTCGAGGCGCGCGACAAGCCGGGCGGCTGCGCCTATGTGTGGGAACGCGAAGGCTTTACTTTCGATGCCGGACCCATGGCGATCACCGATCCGGCCGCGCTGCGGGAGTTGTGGCAGCTTGCCGGCCGGGACATGGCCGATGACGTGGAACTCATGCCGGTTTCGCCCTGCTATCGGCTGAACTGGCCCGACGGCACCAATTTCGATTATTCCACCGATCCGGTCGCGCTGCGCCGCGAAATCGCGAAGCTCTCGCCGGAAGATCTGGCCGGCTACGAAGATTACCTGAGCTACGCCACGGAGGTGTACCAGGAAGCCTATACACAGCTGGGCCATGTACCTTTTCCCGATTTCATGAGCCTGCTGAAAGCCGCGCCGGTGCTGGCGAAGCACCAGGGGTGGCGTTCTGTCTATTCGCTCGTTTCCAGCTTCTTCCGTCACGAGAAGCTGCGAGAGGCCTTTTCCTTCCACACGCTGCTGCTCGGCGGCAATCCGATGACGGCCAGCGCGCTTCATGCCATGATCCACAAGCTGGAGCAGGAAAGCGGCGTGTGGTGGGCCAAGGGCGGAACCAACCGGCTTGTTGCCGCCATGGCCACCCATTTCGAGCGGCTGGGCGGCACGATCCGGCTGCACGATCCGGTCTTGCGCATCCACACGCTGGGGGATCGCGCCTCTGAAGTGGAAACGGCAAGCGGCTGGCGCGAACGCTTTGACGCCATCGCCAGCAATGCCGACATCATGCACAGCTATCGCGATTTGCTGGCCGAATCCCCGCGCGGGCCGGAAATGGCGGCCAGGCTGGCGCGCAAGCGCTTCTCGCCCGGCCTGTTCGTCGTCCATTTCGGCATCGAAGGCACCTGGCCGGGCATACCGCATCACACTGTCCTGTTCGGCCCGCGCTATGGCGAACTGTTCAAGGACATCTTCGATCACGGCGTGCTGCCGCGGGATTTCATGATCCATCTGCATCACCCGAGCGTGACCGACCCATCGGTCGCGCCGCCCGGCAAGAGCACTTTCTGCGCGGTGGTGCCGGTCGCCAACATGGGGCAGCTGCCGATCGACTGGCAGCAGGTGGGGCCGCTGCTGGAACAGCGCATCCTGGATGAAATCGGCCGCCGGCTGATCCCCGATATCTACGACCGGATCGTGACTCGCTTTTATTATAGCCCGCGCGATTTCGCGCTGGATCTGAACGCCTATCGCGGCAGCGCCTTCAGCCTGGAACCGATCCTGACGCAAAGCGCCTGTTTCCGGGGGCACAATCGCGATGACAAGATCCGCAACTTCTATCTTGTCGGCGCGGGGGCCCATCCCGGTGCGGGCATTCCCGGCGTGGTCGCCGGTGCCAAGGCGACCGCGAAGCTGATGCTGGAAGACCTTTGATGAAGCGTCTTGCCGTCTATTGCGGTTCCGCCACCCCGGCCGATCCACGCTATATCGAGCTGGCGCGCCAAGTGGGCGAAACGCTGGCCCGGCGGGACATCGGCATCGTCTATGGCGGTGGCAGGCTGGGGCTGATGGGCGTGCTGGCGAGTTCCGCGCTGCTGGCCGGAGGCGAGGTGATCGGCGTGATCCCGGAAGCCCTGGTGAGCAAGGAAGTCGTCAATTACGACTGCACGGACCTGCACATCGTTTGCTCCATGCATGAACGCAAGGCGCTGTTCACCCAGCTGGCCAACGGCTTTCTGACGCTGCCGGGCGGCGTCGGCACCATGGATGAACTGTGGGAGGCCGTCAGCTGGGCGCAGCTGGGCTATCACGCGAAGCCGGTGGGCCTGCTCAACGCTTTCGGCTTTTTCGACAAGTTGCTCGCTTTCAACCAGCATATGGTCGAATGCGGATTTATCCGTCCCGCGCATGAAGGCATTATCATCGCGGAGCATGAGCTGGACCTGCTGCTGGCTCGCATGGCGGCACACCAGCCGCATCCCCCGATCTTCGGGATGAAAGCCGGCGAATTGTAGTGGGCACCACCCTGCGGCAAGAGGCGGCGGCCGCAGTTTTCAGGTGCGAACCTTCAGGGTTTCGCCCGGTTTTTGCCGCACTTTATCCTGCACTACATGAAATGCGGTAAGCGACTTATTTTATAGGTTTTTGGCAACTGCCGCCGCCGGGATCGGGTGTCATACCACATCCCGGTGAGCGCGACTCTTCTCCCCTCCCCTTCAGGGGAGGGGCTTTATGGGTCGAGATCATCGGGATCTGGTATTATACCAAAGTGCCGGGATGCTGACGCATCACACTTTGGAAATGCTCAAGCGCCGCGCGGGCTTGACCAATACTCGATGAATCACGCTCATCGAACCTTGGTATTACCGGCCGTATGGTGTCAGATCGCCGGCATAGGCTATCCCGCCATCCCAGAATTCCGTGCCGCTTATCTTGGTGAAATAATGCACGGTGCGGGCAAACGAGCCCGCGGTGGAACGCGGTTCGAACTTCACGCCGCTTGGCGACTTGCCCGCCGCACGCGCCGCGAAATCGCGCACGGTCAGCGCCAGATCGTCGGTCTGCTGGGCACAAAGCACAAGCTCGCCGCCATAGGTGAACCGCCTCGGCGCCAGCTGGACAGAAGCAAGCTTGCCGCGCTTCATCGCCACTTTGCCGGGCGTCAGGCTTACTTCCGGGATATGCACATTGTCGTACCAATAATGGTATTCGGCCTCACGCCCCGGCGTATAGTTGCCCAGAAGCACGCTGATCCCCGAAAGCGGCTTGTCACGAACATGGTTCACGCTCGACTTCCAGTCCGAGTACATGGCGTAACTCAGAAGCCTCTCGTTCTCTCCGCTATCGTCGATCCAGCCAGCGACGCGGGCATCGGCGATAAGCGCGCCAAGCGCGGGCAGGTCCACTTCGGGACAATCGTAATCGAATTCATAATGGCTGACGAAGCGCCAGGGTTGCGCGATATCCGGCATCACTTGCGCTTCGGCCAGCTCGTATCGGTCGGCCGAGCGGAAACCTCGCAGCTTTTCGATCTGGGGGCGGTGGGTGGAATCGAACCAGCGTGCGTATTCCGCCTCCTTTCCGGAAACGACATTATGAAGATGCACTGTCGAAAATAGGGCCATTACCACACCTCGTCCTCTCTGAAGGCCGATCGCTATCGCAACCGGCTCACCCCCGTGTCATTGCGCCAACCGCCAGGTCCGTGCAACTCGGCACCTGGCAAATAAGCCATGACAAATTCCCATCAAAACCTGTCAAATATTTCAAACTTGTCCACCCGGGCTTGAAATTCAGACCCGGCTCGATACCGCTCGGGCGATTGCCTCCCCCATCGACCGGGTGGCCGCCTTGCCGCCCAGATCGGGAGTGAGATGCCCGCCGCCGCCAAGCACCTGTTCGACAGCGCCCATCACCGCGGCGGCCGCGTCCTGTTCGCCCAGATGTTCGAGCATCATCGAACCGGCCCAGATCTGCCCGACCGGATTCGCGATACCACGGCCGGCTATATCCGGCGCGGAACCGTGAACCGGTTCGAACATCGATGGATAGCGCCGTTCCGGGTTGAGGTTCGCGGAAGGAGCCACCGCGATCGTGCCGGTGCAACCCGGCCCGAGATCCGACAGGATATCGCCGAAAAGGTTCGAGCCGACCACCACGTCGAACTGTTCCGGCTGCATGACGAAGCGGGCCGCCATGATGTCGATATGGTGGCTGTCCACCCGAACTTCGGGATATTCCGCAGCGATGGCGGCGAAACGTTCGTCCCAGAACGGCATCGAATAGAACAAACCGTTCGACTTCGTGGCCGACGAAACGTGCGGACGTCCCAGTCCGCGCGCAAGCTCGAAGGCGTATCGCAGAATGCGGTCGGTGCCCTTGCGGGTAAACACCGCGGTCTGGATCGCCATTTCATCCTCTCCCGAGCCGCTGCGTCCGCCAATGCGCGAATATTCCCCTTCGGTATTCTCACGCACCACCCAGAAATCGACATCGCCGGGGACCTTCCCGGCCAGCGGCGAACGCACGCCCGGCAACAGCCGCACCGGGCGCAGATTGACGTACTGGTCGAATTCGCGGCGAATCGGGATCAGCAGTCCCCACAGCGAGATATGGTCGGGAACGCCGGGATAGCCTACCGCACCCAGGAAGATCGCATCATGCTGCGAAAGCTGCGCGATGCCATCGGCGGGCATCATCGCACCAGTGGCGTGGTATGTCTCGCAACTCCAGTCGAAGTGGCGCCATTCCAGTCCGAAACCGAACAGTTCGGCAGCCGCCTCAAGGACACGGATTCCCTCGGGCACGACTTCCCTGCCAATGCCGTCACCGGCAATCACGGCGATCGAATACTTCTTCATCCGGAAGCGATCCCAACCTGCATGCTGCGGGAAGGCCAGCCCCGCCCGTGTTCAATTCAACCGGGCGATAGACGACTGTGCCCGTATCTGGGCCCGCATCTGGGAAGGCGATACAGAGTGCATCGAAGCCCAAGAGCCGGGCCTTTCTATAGTCGCGCTCCGGCTTTGCGATCAATCGCTTCGTTCGCGCGAATTCGGATCGGGGAAACAGACCGCACACGTTGTCGCGAGCGCCGTCTTCAGTTCCTGCCGAGGCAGTGGCGTCAGCCCAGGCTCGGGATCAATGAAATCACTGGGTTCAAGGGGGCTTTCGGCCTGATGTGGCGCGATGCGTTTATAAGGCGCTCGCGAACGAATACGGGACGGCGGTATACGGGACGGCGGTTCGCGCCGAAACCGCTTGAACCAAAAATTTGCCCCGATATAGTCCTTGCAACGCATGCGTCCCAGAAAATCCGAAGCCGCGAAATGAGTAATACCAATACTCGATGAGCGCGACTCATCGAGTATTGGTATGCGTCATTGCAATTTCGCGGCCGGGAACCGGTTGCCGGCGGGGGCAAAGCTCCAAAGAATCGTGTTGACGATGGGCGCGTGTTGACGATGGGCACAGGGCACCCGGGAAAATCCCAGCCTGCTCGATATGGTTTATGAATGGGGGACTGTGATGACAGCTTTCGACATCCGGCATGTTCTGGACATCAAGGCGGGCCTTGGCGAGGCACCTCTCTGGTCACAAGAGCAGGAGGCGCTGTACTGGCTTGACCAGCGTGGCAAAACCTTGAACCGGTTCGACCCGGTCAGCGGAAAGAACATCGCCTGGCCGGTCGAGGGGCGACCGGGTTCCTTCACTTTCTGCCCGGGCGGCGTGCTGATTGCGGCCAATCTCGGCTTTTTCCGGTTCGACTTTGCGAATGAGACCTTGGACCTCGTTTGCGATCCGCCGTTCGATCCGAATCATTTTCGCTTCAATGACGGAAAGGCCGATCGTCAGGGTCGCTTCTGGGTTGGCTCGATGCTGGCCGAATTCAAGCATGATGATGAAGGCGAAGGCCAGGGCATCTACTACCGCTATGATGCGGGCAAGCTGATACCGGGCATTACCGGTATCCATGTGCCCAACGGCACAGCATTCAGCCCGGACGGAACGATCATGTATCGCGCCGAATCAATGCAGCGGATCGTCTTTGCCCATGACTATGATCCACTGACCGGCACGCCATCGAATGAACGCATCATCGCCGAAATGCCGGACGGCTTCGGCATCCCCGATGGCGGCACGGTGGACAGCGAGGGGGGGCTTTGGCTCGCGGTTCCTTTCGGAGAGACAGGCAAGGTTGCCCGCTTCACGCCCGACGGCCAATTGGACCTGCATTTCGATGTACCTGTTCTGGCCCCGAGCATGGTCGCTTTCGGTGGGGCCGACATGGCGACGCTATTCATCACGACCGGCCGGATCGAGGCGTTGATGGACCGCCCGCTATCTCCATTGGGTGGGGACCTGTTTGCCGTCGAGACGGGATTTCGCGGGATTCCCGAGGCGATCACCCAACTATAGGTTAAGTGCATGGAGGCCTGAACTGGTGCCCTGTGGCGCGATGTGACGGATTACCCACATCAGCTACTTATACCAATATTCGATGAGCTGACTCATCGAATATTGGTCAAGCCCGCGCGGCGCTTGAGCGTTCCAAGGGCTGACACCCCGCAGACTCCGCAGCAAGGCAGCGCGATCACCCCCCTTGTGTTCCCATTGTATTCCCACTGAAATTTGGCGGCATCCCGGCAGTGGGGGCCTTAAAATCCTGAGGGATCAGTCGTTAACCATGGCATGAGCGCACCTTTTTTCCATCGCTTTCGCGAACATGGAGGCATCTGGCGTTGGCTGCGATTTGGCGCTGCGCAAGGTAATCACGCAACTGGGACCGCCGATGGACCAGCCATGGATGATGGGCAGGAACATCTGGCCGCGCAGGATCCTCGCGAACGGCAGAACCTGCGATTGCTTGACGATATCAGCGATTTCATCCAGACTCATCGTCTGGAAGCCACCCCTTATACGCTGGCGGTCGCCCATGATGTTGTGACTGGGGCGGACCCGCGCCTCGCCAACCTGATCGAGACCCGCATCGCCGCTTTGCAACCGGTAACGATGGAATGGCTGGAAGAAGCGGGGCGCAACGACGGCTCCAAAATGCTCAACACGCTGATGGCGAAATTCGAGGCAAGCCTTGAAGAATTCGGCCATACGACGAGTACGGCCCGTTCCGCGACCAACGACTTCAATTCCGCACTCGAAACGCACGTCGACGAGCTGGAACAAGTCAGCAAGGCGGGCATGGTCATTTCCGAACTGGCCACGATTGCCAAGGTCATGCTTCAGCGGACCCGGGAAATCGAACAGAAGATGAGCCGCAGCGAAATGCAGACCCGCGCGCTCCAGAGCAATCTGGAAGAAGCGCGCCGGAAAGCCGAACTCGATCATCTGACCGGTCTGCCGAACCGCCGCGCCTTCGAAAACATGCTGGAAAAGGAAATTGAGGCTGCAAGCATGGCCCGGGCACCGCTGAGCATCGCATTTTGCGACATCGACCATTTCAAGCAGATCAACGATGCGCACGGCCATGAAGCCGGTGACCGCGTACTCAAGGAAGTTGCGCAGACTCTCGCAAGGATCGCAAACGAGCACTGCTATGTCTCGCGCCATGGCGGGGAGGAATTCGCCGTCCTGTTCCGCGGCAAGATGATCGACGAAGCCGTGGAAGAACTCGATGCCATACGCGAGGCCCTGTCCGAAAGACGCATGGTCAACCGCGCAACGCAAGTCCCCTTCGGTCGGATCACATTCTCAGCCGGCATTGCCGATGTCATGGCCTATACCAATCACCGCGCCGCGCTGAGAGCAGCCGACAACGCGCTTTATGCCGCCAAGCACGCCGGACGAAACCAGATTCTCAAGGCGGATCGGGCAAGTCAGCAGACCGTCGCCTGAACAGGCCTCCCAGCCCGAAATCAAGCCGGGCTGGTACCGGCACTGGCGCCTAAAAGCGATAGAATCCGCAACCTCCCGATCACACTGCTGCAAATCGACAATACAAGAAATTCAAAGCTCCAATACTAATAATGATTTACATTATTGGTATTTAAGACATATTTGCTCCCCTTACCGGAACAGGAGGCAGCCATGTCCACCTCTCTCTACCAAGCTTCCGTTGGCACCTATCTGCAAATGCTGCCATCCCTTGCCGCGCTGATCGGCAAGGCGGAAGAGTATTGCCACGCCAACAGCTTCGTGCCCGAGGCGCTGACGAACGCGCGGCTTGCCGACGACATGTGGCCCTTCGCCAAACAGATTTTCGAATGCGGCCATCATTCGGCCCGGGCGATCGAGAGCCTGTTTGCGGGCGCATTCCATCCGGAATTGGCCCCTGCCCCGACCGAGTTCGCCGCCTTGCACCGGGAAATCGCGGATTCCATCGCCTATCTTGAAACCATCAAGCCCGGTGAGATCGAGAGCATGGCAAGCTATGACATGCGCTTTGAATTCGGTCACATGGGTCTGGATTTCACCGTAGAGGATTCTCTGCTGACGTTCTCGCTGCCGAATTTCTATTTCCACGCCACCACGGCCTACGCCATCCTGCGCAATCAGGGCCTGCCGCTTGGCAAGCCCGACTATCTGGGCAAACCCCGCCTCAAAGCTCGCATCTAGAGAGCGAGTTCCACTGACGTGGCGATTAAACACTACGCCCAAAACGCTTTCCACCACCGTCATGCTGAACTTGTTTCAGCATCCATCGCGCCTCCGGGTCCGGCGGCGTGTAGGGAGAAATGGACCCTGAACCAAGTTCAGGGTGACGTAGAAGGGAGAAGGAAAAGGCGTAAATTCTCCGCAAGGAACCGGAGCCGCCAACGTATTCGCAAACGGTATAATCATCGCTTACGCGGAAGCGGGCCGGTTCCGCATCTGTTTCAGTGCAACTGAAACAGAGCCTAAAGCAGGTGGCCGGCCCGGTCGCGCTTGGTGCGCAGATAACGCTCGTTGTGCGGATTGGGTGGAAGCTGGTGCGGCACGCGTTCCGCCACATTCACACCTTCCGCTTCCAGCGCCATGACCTTGGCCGGGTTGTTCGTCATCAGCCGGATGGCATGAACCCCCAGCAGTTCCAGCATGCGGGCCGCAACGGGGAAATCGCGCGCCTCGGTGGGCAGGCCCAGCCGGTTGTTGGCATCTACCGTATCGAAGCCCTGATCTTGCAGGCGATAGGCGCGAAGCTTGTTGATCAGTCCGATCCCGCGCCCTTCCTGGCGCATATAGAGCAACACGCCCCAGCCGCCGGCACGGGCCTCATCCGCCATTGCCCGCAGCGCCGCATCGAGCTGCGGGCCGCAATCGCATTTAAGGCTGCCCAATATATCCCCGGTGAGGCATTCCGAATGCAACCGCACGAGCGGTGCGCGGCTGCCATCCTGCTTGCCGATCACCAGCGCGATATGTTCGCGCATATCGTCCACTGAACGGAACGCAACGATCTCCGCATCCTCGCAGGCGGAAACCGGCAGGCGGGCACGCGTGGCGATGGCCAGCTTGCCCATATCCTTCCAGTCGGCCAGATCCGCAGGCGAGACGCCCTGTGCTTCCCCCAAAGGCTCCGGATCGACCAGGAAGGCCGGCAGCACACCTGCCAGACGCGCCAGTTCCATTGCCGCCGCAGCCGCTTCGGGATGATAGAGATGTTCGGCCGCGAACGGCCCCTTCATCGGATAGTTCAGGTCCAGCGCGGGATCGGCCACCGCGCGCGCCTTTTCAAGGTCAAAAGGTTCGGCACCGCGGATCAGCACAGGCGCTTCCGGCACGGCGGCCTCGCGCTGGTTGGCAAGCTTGAGCGTTACCGCACGCGCGGAGGAAATCAGCATGCACCGGGCACGCACCGCCGGGCCGAAACCCGTTTCCGCCGGCAACAGGGTGAAATCGCCTTCCACGACGATCGGCCAGCCATGGCGCAACGCGTCGATCGCAAGCGCCACCCGCCGGGAGCCGCCGGGGGCCGAAGCAGGCCCGCCGTTCAGAGGTCGAACTCCGTAATCAGCGGCACATGATCTGACGGCTGCTCCCAGCGACGGGTTTCCTCTACGATGCTGTGCCCGCGCGCCTGCGGGACAAGCTGGGGCGAGGCCCACATGTGGTCGAGCCTGCGCCCCTGATCCTTGTTGCGCCAGTAGGAACGGTAGCTCCACCAGCTGTAATTGCGCTGCGGTGCCGGGATGAAGTGGCGACCAAGGTCGATCCAGCCGTGCGCGTCCTGAAATTGCCTCAGAGTTTCCACTTCGACAGGCGTGTGGCTGACGACTTTCAGCAGCGCCTTGTGGTCATAGACGTCGCATTCCAGGGGGGCGATGTTGAAATCGCCCACGATCAGAGTCGGCCGATCGATCTTTTCCGCCCAGCGCGTCATGCGCCCCAGGAAATCAAGCTTCTGGCCGAACTTTGGATTGAGATCGCGATCGGCGATGTCGCCACCGGCAGGGATATAGACGTTTTCAAGGATCAGCCCCTGGCCCGGCCCCAGCAGTTCCACGCCCACATGGCGCGCCTCGCCATTATCCTGCCAGTCATTGCGGCTGAACTCGCGAAACGGAATGCGGCTGACCGTGGCGACACCGTGGTACCCCTTCTGCCCGTGGATGGCGCGATGGACATAGCCCAGCTTCTCGAAAGCAGCATGCGGGAAAGTCTGCTCCACCGTCTTGATTTCCTGCAGGCACAGCACGTCCGGCGTCTGTTCGGTGAGAAAGCGTTCCACCTGATCCATGCGGAGGCGGACGGAGTTGATGTTCCAGGTGGCGATCTTGACCATGCGGGGGCTTTAGAGTGATTTCGAGCCAAATGGAATCATTTGGCGGCTCGGAAATCACGGTAATACCAATACACCGCATGCAAAGGAAAACCCCCGTCCCGGGGGCAAGGGGACGAGGGTTCCTTTGCGCGTTCGTCACGCTGCCAGACCAGCCAACAGGAGGCTAGGGCAACAGGGGGGAAACCCGCCTCAGGCCGTTCTGACAACACCTATCTAGGAAACTTCTGCTTGCTGCCAAGTGAACGAGGCCATCAGAAATGTCGTATTTTGTCGCAGAGGCGGCACAATGGCCGACAATACGTTTTCTGCTATCGACGAATGCGCGGACGGGGATCCCGCCAGCGAAATGTGCTGTCAGGAACCGCAAGCCCGTAACGCTGATTCGAGAGCTGGATCATGGTCTGCTTGTTCTGCGAATCGAGCGCGACCCAGCGCACCAGTTCAAAACCGCCGGGCGCTGATGGCTTGCGGATGAAAATCAGGGTGATCACTCCGTATTCGGGATGCGCCTTGTCCCGCACCTCGACACTGACGACATCGCGATTGCCGGTGGGGCGAAGTGTACCATAGCGCGAGACATCCCGTGAAGGATCGAGCAATGCGCCCAGCGGACTGTCCTTGATCGGCCAGCGCTGCACCTGCCGGACCCCGTAATCGACGACGGTAAGCGAACTGCCATCACCCACGACCAGCATCGGCACGCTTTTTTCGTATTCGAAGCGAATCCTGCCCGGCTGCTTCAGCGTCATAATGCCGCGGACGCTCTGGCCGTTGCGATCAGTCTGCAGGAAATCGGCCTGCATCGTCCTGATCGCACGCAGGGCGGTGGCGACCTGACTCAACTGGGCACTGCCGGGCTGGGTACTGCCAGAATGGGCGGATGCGGAGGCTCGCTCGGACGGTTGCGCCACGGCGGCAGGTACCGCCAGAGGCGCGGATGCGGCAAGCGCGGCCAAAGCGACCGCGCCAGCATGTTTATTCCAGATTTTCGCAAGGTGGTTCATGGCACAGCTACCTGGGCTTGCGGCCTTGAACCGAAAGTGAACCTTACTTGATCTTGGCTTCCTTGAAGTCGACATGCTTGCGCACGACCGGATCGTACTTGCGGAAGCTCATCTTCTCGGTCTGGTTGCGCGGATTCTTCTTGGTGACGTAAAAGAATCCGGTATCCGCTGTGGAGACCAGCTTGATCTTTACGGTTGCGGGCTTCGCCATGGCGCTATCCTGAACTTTCTATAGCCGCGGCAGGCGGCCTCCAAAACAAGCAGAGCGGCGAAAGCACGCCGCCCCTCAAGGCTGCGGCCCTTGCGGCAAGCCTTGCCGAAAGTCAAGCCACCGAGCGGCGCCCCATCAGCGGGAATAGGGCTCAAGCGGCCTCAACAAGCCGTATTTTTCCTTGCCCGGCGCATGGTGCAGCGGCTCCAGCCTGATTTCAGCAGGTTCGATACGCTTATCGGGCAAACGATCAAGCAGGTTGCGAATCAACGTCAGCCGGCCAAGCCGCTGGTCGTTGAAATCCACCAGCGTCCAGGGGGCGTGAGAGGTGTGGGTTACAGCCAGCATGGCTTCGCGCGCGGCGGTATAGTCATCGTATTTCTTGCGCGCGGTAAGATCGATGGGGGATAGCTTCCAGCGCTTCAGCGGATCGGCCAGCCGCTCGGCGAAGCGCTGTTCCTGCTCGTCCTGATCGCAGCACAGCCAATACTTGAACAGCAGGATGCCATCGTCGACAAGCTGCTTCTCGAATACGGGAACCTGCAGCAGAAAACGGGAAACCTGCTCCTCCGTGACGAAACCCATCACGCGTTCGACGCCGGCGCGGTTGTACCAGCTGCGATCGAATAGCACGATTTCGCCCGCCGCCGGCAGATGCTCGACATAGCGCTGGAAATACCATTGCCCCGCTTCGCGCTCGCTCGGCTTGCCCAGCGCCACGGTGCGGCACTGGCGCGGGTTGAGCTTTTCCGAAATCGCATGGATCACGCCGCCCTTGCCCGCCGCATCGCGCCCTTCGAACAGCACGGCGATCCGCGCGCCGGTTTCCGCCGCCCAGCGCGCCATGACGACCAGCTCCTCGTGGAGCGGTTCGAGCAGCTCTTCATAGTCCTTGCGCTTCAGTTCACCCATGGCCCGAACCGTCCGCTATGCCCGCGACAGCAGGAAGATCGCCAGCACTCCGGCGGCAATGCGATACCAGGCGAAAGGCGCGAAGCCCGAACGGCTGACGAAAGCAACAAAAGCGCGGATCACCACCAGCGCGACGACGAAGGAAACCCCGAAGCCGATGCCGATCTCGCCCCAGCCGACCGGCCCCATGCCTGAAGCCAGCGCATCGCGATTGTCCAGCAGTTCCAGCGTGGTTGCCCCCAGCATGGTCGGCACCGCCAGGAAAAAGCTGAATTCTGCGGCCGTGCGCCGCTCTATGCCCATGGCCAGAGCGCCCATGATCGTGGCGCCAGACCGGCTGACACCGGGAATCATCGACAGGCACTGCACGAATCCCACGCCCAGGCACTGGCGGGCCGGCAGTTCGGAAACTCCGCTCAACGGCCCCGGCTTCGCCACCCGTTCAATCGCCAGAATGGCGAAACCGCCAACGATAAAAGCCCAGCCGACCACCATCGGGCTGCCCAGCAGAATGTCGATATAGTCCTTGAGCGCAAGGCCGAACACCCCCGAAGGCAGAAACGCCAGCAGGATATTGCGCACGAACCGGAGGCTGACCGGCTCCAGCCGCAGCAGCCCCCAGCCGACCGCCCAGAAAGTGCGCCAATACTGCACCACCACAGCCAGGATCGCGCCCAGCTGGATGACGACATTGAACACTTTCCACTGATCCGCGTCATAGCCGAACAATTCGGAAGCGAGGATCAGATGCCCGGTCGAGGAAACGGGAATGAATTCGGTGAGGCCCTCGACAATGCCGAGGAGGATCGCGGTAACGGTCAGGTCCATGGGTTTATGGTGATGGCCGCTGCCACACGGCCAAGTCAAGCCGCGCTTTGCCCGGACACGCGCTTTTCACCATATACGAACGCGCTGCTCCGGCGGGAGATAGAGCTTGTCACCCGGCTTGATGCCGAAGGCCCGATACCATTCCTCAAAATTGCGCACGATGCCGTTCACCCGGTATTGCGGCGGGGAATGTGGATCGGTGACGAGATATTGCCGCGCCAGTTGTTCCCGCACCTTGCCGCGCCACACCTGCGCCCAGGCCAGGAAGAAGCGCTGGTCCCCGGTATAACCATCGATCACCGGCGCTTCCTTGCCATGAAGCGAAAGGCGATAGGCGCGATAGGCCAGGCTCAAGCCGCCCAGATCGCCGATATTCTCACCCAGCGTGAACTGGCCGTTCACACAGGTCTTGCCGTCATCGAAAGGACAGAAGCCGTTGTATTGCCTGACGAGCTTTTCCTGCAGCGCTTCGAAATTGGCCTTGTCCCTCGCCGTCCACCAGTCACGCAGGTTGCCGGCGCCGTCGGACTTCGCCCCCTGATCGTCGAAGCCATGGCCCATTTCATGGCCGATCACCGCGCCGATCGCGCCGTAATTCACCGCCGGGTCCGCCGAGAGGTTGAAAAATGGCGGCTGGAGAATGGCGGCCGGGAAGACCACTTCGTTGAAAGTGGGATTGTAATAGGCGTTCACCGTCTGCGGGAACATGAACCATTCGCCGCGATCGACCGCCTGACCCAGCCGGCCAAGCTGGAAGGCCGTTTGCCATTTGTCCGCCGCAAGCTGGTTGGCAAGCGGCGTGGTCGCCCCGATCGTCAGGCCATCATAGGTCTTGAAAGTCGCCGGTGCGCCGATCTTGGGCGTAAAGGCCGCCAGCTTGGCTTCGGCTTCCTTGCGGGTATCCGGCCCCATCCATGCCAGGTCGGCAAGATCGGCGGTCATCGCCTTGCGCAGGTTGGCAACCAGATCGTCCATCGCCGCCTTGTTCTCAGGCGGAAAATAGCGCTCTGCGTAAATCTTGCCGAGCAGTTCGCCGATCTGGCTTTCCACCGCCTTGATGCCGCGCCGCCAGCGTTCGCGCTGCATGGGCTGGCCGCCGAGCACCGTGCCGTAAAAGGCGAAATGCGCCTCGTCGATGTCCGCGGGCAGGACATCGGCATGGTCGCTCAGGAAATGCGCCGCGAGATAGGCCTGCCATGTCGCGAGCGGCGTATCCTTCACAAGCCGCAGCGTGGCCGGCACACCCCCGCCAAGCTTGGCGGCGGCCGCTTCGGGCGAAAGCCTGGCCTCGGCCAGCTCCGCCTCGGTCGGGGCCAGTTGCACGACAATCGCGTCCTTCGCCTTGCCCGCACCCAGCGCGCCCAGGAAAGTGCGCAGCACGCCGTCCGGGCCCAGGCCATGGAGTTCGCCTGCAGTCAGCTTGTTATAGGTCAGGTCGCGATTGCGCTGGACAGTGCGGTCCCACATCTCGCGGGCCATGCGCGTTTCCAGCGCGAACACCGCCTGCGCCGCGCCACGCGCGTCGGCATAACCCGCCTTGCCCAGCAGCAGCGCCAGGTAATCAAGGTATCCGGCCCGGATCTCGCGATTGCGTTCGCTATCGACCAGATAATAATCGCGGTCGGGCAGTCCGAGTCCGCCCTGACCGATATAGAGCGCATAGACATCGCTCTGCTTTTCATCGGCATCCACCCATGCGCTGATCGGCGAGGCGATGCCGGGCGTGGCGAACAGGGCCAGCAGATCTTCGGTCGAACGCAAGGCCGCGAACCGGTCAAGCCAGGGGCGGGCCGGAGCCAGGCCGGCGGATTCGATTGCCTCGGTGTCCATGAAGGCGCGATAGGCGCCGGCAATGCGCGCTTCCGCGGTTCCGGCTTTCGGCCTGCTTTCCAGCAGCTCTCCCAGAATGGCGTGAAGCCGCTCTTCCGAAAGATCGCGCAAGCTGATGAAAGCGCCGATGCGGGACTTGTCCGCCGGCATTTCCGTGGCATCCTGCCATTTGCCGTTGACATGGCGGTCGAAGTCATCGCCCGGCTTCGATGCCTTGTCGATCCACTGCATCTGGACGCCGAATGCACCCCAATCCTCGGAACTGGAGGCGGACGGAACCGCATCATCCCCGGCCTTGGCCGCCACATGCACGGAAACCAGGGCAAGGCTGGCTGCAACAGCCAGGCGCCGAAAACGGGCACGCGGCATGGATAATCTCCGGAAATGGTGTGTGGTCCGCATTAGGCCTTCACTCTTTGCGCAGGCATGAAGCGAACGCCACCAGCCTATTCCAGCGAGGTGATATGCGGTTCGTCGAACTGAAGCGAGGCAAGCCGGGCATAGAGACCGCCAGCATTGCTGAGCTCTTCATGCGAACCTTCTTCTACAATGCGGCCTTTGTCCATCACCACGATGCGGTCTGCCTGACGCACGGTGGCCAGCCTGTGTGCGATCACCAGCGTGGTTCGGTTCTGCATGAGCCGCAACAGCGCTTCCTGCACCAGCCTTTCGCTTTCGGCGTCCAGCGCGCTCGTCGCCTCATCCAGCAAAAGTATCGGCGCATCGCGCAGCAACGCGCGGGCAATGGCAATGCGCTGGCGCTGGCCACCGGAAAGCCTGGCTCCGTCTTCGCCCAGGAAAGTGTCCAGCCGCTGGGGCATATCGCGCAGGAATTCTTCCGCATTGGCAGCCCGCGCGGCTTCCCAGACCTGCTCGTCGCTGGCATCCCAATTGCCATAGCGCAGATTGTCACGCGCATCGGCGGCGAACAGGATGCCTTCCTGCGGCACCAGCGCGATCCGGCGGCGAACCTCGGCCGGATCGGCGGAGGCAAGCGGCACACCATCCAGTTTGACCGTGCCGACCTGTGGATCGTAGAAACGCTCTGCCAACTGGAACAGGGTGGACTTTCCCGCGCCGGAAGGCCCGACGATAGCCACGGTTTCGCCGGGTTCCACTTTAAGAGTGAAATCAGCCAGCGCCGCCACTTCCGGCCGCGAGGGATAGCGGAAGGTCACATTCTCGAAAGAGATCTGCCCGCGCGGCGGCTGCGGCAGCGCCACCGGCCTCGCCGGCGGGGCGACCACGGGCCTTTCGTTGAGCAGTTCGTTAAGCCGGCTGGCCGCGCCGGCGGCCCGCACCAGATCGCCGTAGACCTCGCTCAGCGAACCGAACGCCCCGGCGACAAGACCACCTGTGAGAACGAAAGCCGCAATGGCGCCGCCGCTGATCTCGCCGCGCGCCACACTCATCGCCCCGGCCCGCATCAGCAGCGCGATCGCGCCGAAGATCAGGAACATCACGGTGACCGTCATCACCGAGCGGATCACGATACGGCGCTTGGCTGTCGCGAAAGTGCGGTCGACCGCAGCGGCGAAACGCTGCGCTTCGCGCTCTTCCTGATTGAACGCCTGAACCACTTTCATCGCGCCCAGCACTTCGCTGGCCAGCGCGCCGATATCGGCCACCCGGTCCTGACTCGTGCGCGAGACATTGCGCAAGCGGCGCCCGAACCAGACCATCGGGAAAACCACGAAGCAAATGCCGATGACCACTGCCAGAGTCAGCCTTGGCGCCAGGGTGAACAGGTAAAGCACGCCGCCGACCGCCATGATCGCATTGCGCAGCGCCACGGAAACCGTGGTGCCGACCACCTGTTCGATCAGCGCCGTGTCCGCCGTCATGCGGGAGGAGATTTCCTTCGGGCTGTTCTCCTCGAAGAAGGAAGGCGCAAGGCGCAACAGATTGGTCTGCACGGCCAGGCGGATGTCGGCGACGACGCGCTCCCCCAGCCACGACACGCAATAGAAACGCACACCGGTGCCGACAGCCAGCACGGCGATGATCCCCAGCAGCACGAAGAACCAGTGATCGATGGCGGCAGGATCGGCGCCCTTGGCAAAGCCCTTGTCGATGATCTGGCGAAATCCCCAGGGAATCCCGAGCGTTGCCGTTGCCGTGACAACCAGCGCCACCCCGGCCGTGACCATGCGACCGGGATAGGCCAGCGCGGCTTTCCAGATCATGCGCAAGGGACCAAGGCTGCGGGCAGGCTTCCCTTCCTGCGCAGACTCGGTTTCGGGGGGCATTTCGCTTGAGGAATCCATTGCGCGCGCTCTAGCGCAGGCCAGACGCCAAGGCAAAGCGGCAATGATTGCTCAAGCAATTGCCCTTATTGTGCGGCGCGGCAGGATTTTGAGGTAAATGCCGCATTGCACAATCCGCGATTCGAGAGCACAATCCGGTCCGGAATACCAATTTCACGTCGGGCAGGAGCGCCAACTTGCTATATAACGCATACGAATTGCAGCGTGCATTCCTCAACGGAGCTTCTGCCTGGGCTTCCGCCGGGGTGGAAATGCTGTCCAATCCGGCGATGCCCGCAAGCAATTTTGGCTTCACCCCTGTCGTTGCATCGGCTCTTGAAGTGTTCGCGCATGCCGCCGCACCGCGCGGGAAGCCGGCCTTCGACATCGAAACCGTGACGGTGGACGGGAAGACGCACGGCGTTATCGAAGCGATCGTGCAGCACCGCCCTTTCGGCAATCTGCTGCGCTTCACGCATGACGGCCTGCCGGAAAACGCGCCGCGCCTGCTGCTCGTCGCTCCGATGAGCGGCCACTATGCCACCCTGCTGCGCGGCACCCTCGCCCGCATGCTGGAACATGCCGTGGTCTATATCACCGACTGGGCCGACGCGAAGATGGTGCCGCTGGATGCGGGACACTTCGACCTGGACGACTATATCGATTACCTGATCGGATTCCTGGAATATATCGGCCCCGGCGCGCACATGCTGGCCGTGTGCCAGCCTTCGGTCCCTTCATTGGCGGTAACCGCCGTCATGGCAGAAACCAAGAATCCCTGCCGCCCCGCCACGCTGACCATGATGGGCGGGCCGATCGACACCCGCGAAGCGCCCACCAGCGTCAACGACGTTGCCATGCAGCGTCCGCTTTCCTGGTTCGAGCACAATGTGATCGCCACCGTTCCGCTCGCCTATCCGGGCGGCGGACGCAAAGTCTATCCCGGCTTCCTGCAGCTTGCCGGCTTCATGTCGATGAATTTCGGCTCCCACCTGATGAGCCACTTCCAGATGTTCAAGCATCTGGTGGCGGGCGATGGGGAAAGCGCGGATGCCAGCAAGGCCTTCTATGAGGAATACCGCTCCGTCTGCGACATGACCGCGGAATTCTATCTGCAGACGATCGAACACGTCTTCCAGCGGCACTCCCTGCCCAATGGCCAGTTCGTCCATCGCGGCAAAGTGATCGACCTGACCGCCATCCGCGACACGGCGCTGCTGGCCATCGAGGGCGCAATGGACGACATCTCCGGCATCGGCCAGACCAAGGCCGCGCTGCATCTGGCGACTCACCTGCCGGAACAGCGCAAGAAATATTACCTTGCCGAAGAAGTCGGGCATTACGGCATCTTCAACGGCAGCAAGTGGCGCAACCGCATCGCCCCCGTGGTGGAAAGCTGGATGGCCCAGCACGACAAGGGCTTTCTGAAAGTCGTCGCATAAAAGCGCGAACCCGCGCCGGATAGAGCGGCATTTCCGCCGGAATCCTGCATTTCGTATGGCGATTTCGGCTATAATTCGCTAACTTTCCTGTGTTATGCATCAGAGCATGAACCGGCGGGAAATCCTTAAAGGCGGTCTGATGGCGGGCATCGCACTTGCCATGCCTTCCCGCGCCAATGCGGTTCCGGCCACGGCCAGTCCGGCCTCACCCTATGAACGCCGCGTTCTGGATGTGGCCGCGCGCCAGAAAGATCGTGTGCGCGCCAGCCTGTGGCACACGGATGTTGTCGGTGTGGCCGATTTCGCCCGCCCTTCGTCCTTGCCCCGCCTTCACTTCGCCAATCTGGAAAACGGCACTGTCCGCTCTTTTCTTGTCGCCCACGGCAAGGGATCGGACCCGGAGCACGACGGCTGGCTCAAGAACTTTTCCAACATGCCGGGTTCCGAAGCGACCTCGCGCGGGGCCTATCTCACCTGCGAGTGGTATAATGGCAAATATGGCACATCGATCCGCCTTCTCGGGCTCGATGGGGACAATTCGCTGGCGCTGGACCGCGCCATCGTGATGCATCCCGCCAATTATGTCGATCCCGCCATGATCCCTCTGTGGGGCAAGATCGGCCGCAGCCAGGGGTGTTTCGCCATGGCGCCGGAGGAATTCAACGAAGCGCTGTGGCACCTTTCGGGCGGGCGCCTGCTATATGCCGACCGCATCGGCGAAGGCTGAGGCTTCCCGGCTGCCGCATATCTTCCGGCTCTGGAATATTTTCGCGGAAACCGGCAAAAGACTACCTTCTACCAATATTCGATGAGCGCGACTCATCGAACCTTGGTCAAGCCCGTGCGGCGCTTGAGCATTTCCAAAGTGTGATGCGTCAGCATCCCGGCACTTTGGTATTCAACGCCTTTCCGCAAACACGCCCAGAGTTGGATTTGATGCGCAAGTTCCTTCTGCTTCCCGCCATCCTCGCCGCTTCCATTGCGGTGGTTCCCGCGCTTTCGCCTGCATCGGCCGCCGGCCCGAACGGCGCGACGCTTTTCGCCCAGCGCTGCGGCTCATGCCATTCCGTGCAAGCCGGCGCCCCGGCAACCATCGCTCCGAACCTGGCGGGCGTGGTCGGGCGCAAGGCGGCTACCGGCAATTTCCGCTATTCTTCCGCACTCAAGGCTTCGGGGCTCACCTGGACGAAGCAAAACCTCAATACGTTCCTGAGCGGCCCGGGGAAAATGGTCCCCGGCACGCGCATGGTGATCACCATCCACGACACCGCGCAACGCAAGGCCATTATTGATTTCCTCGCCAGCACCAGCAAATAACGACGTCGGATGACTGAAAACGCAATGGACACGATCACCGGAGGTGACTGGCCGACTTTTGGCTGGTGCGACGACATGCGCCCCGCCCTTGCCGAAGCTCGGGCGGCGGGAAGGCCGGTGGCGCTGGCAACTTTGTACAAGGTGGAAGGCAGCGCACCGCGTGGCCCCGGCACCCAGATGCTGTTCGACGGCACCAGCGCCAGCGGCTATTTTTCCGGCGACTGCATCGAAGGCGATGTCGCGCGCCATGCCGCGCAAGTGCTGGCGAACGGCAAGCCGCAACGCCTGCATTACGGGCTTGGCAGCCCATGGATCGACATTCGCCTGCGCTGTGGCGGCGCGCTTTATATCCTTGTCGAGCGCATTGCGCCCGATAGCGATGCCTCCCGCGAACTGCTGCAATACGCGGCCGAACGCAAGCCGTGCAGATGGTCCAGCGACGGCATCGCGCAACGGGTGGAAAGCGGCGAAGGTCCGCTGCTTCGCTATCGTGAAGATCCGCTCCGGATCCAGCGCCGTTTCGACCCGCCCCGCCGCCTGATCGTTTCCGGCGGCGATCCGGGCGCGCTGGCGCTGGCGCAACTGGGTGCGCATGCCCGTTTCGAAACCGTTCTGGTCCGGCCCAATGGACCGGAAACGCCGCCGCCCTTCCCCGGCATCCGTTATCTGCGCGCCGAACCCGTCGCCGCCCTTGCCGAGCTGGGCGTGGACCGCTGGACGGCCTTCGTCGGTGCAACGCATGAAGACCAGCACGATCTGGCCGCCTGCCTGCATGCGCTGCGCCATGATGCGGGCTATGTCGGCATGATCGGAGCGAAATCGCGCGCTCCGGGCCGGATCGCGGCACTGGAAGCCGCCGGCGCGAGCCGGGAGGAACTCGCCCCGCTGCACCTTTCACCCGGCATCCCCGGCCTGGGCAAATCCCCCTGGGAAGTGGCGACCGGGATCATGGTCGAAGTGATGCAGGCCCTGAAACCGGCGCAAGAACGGGCATGACCTTTGCCGGCATCGTGCTGGCTGCCGGCTCGGCCACACGCTTCGGCGGCGACAAGCTTTCCGCATTATTCCGGGACGAGCCGTTGGTGACCCACGCCATCCGCGCCGCCCGTGCCGCACCGGTCGATCGCGTGATCGTGGTCTGTGCGCCCGGCCTGGATATCGGCCATTGGGACAGCGCGCCGCCCGTCGAAGCCGTGCAGATCGCCAGCACAGCGCTTTCCCAATCGCTCCAGGCCGGAATCGCGGCCGTGGGCGATGTTGCCGGCGCCTTCATCTTCCTGGGCGACATGCCGCTGATCCCGCCTGCCATCGCGGCCCGGCTCGCCGCAATGCTGGGTGACAATTTCGCTGCCCTGCCCCGCTGCAGCGGCCAGCCCGGCCACCCCGTGCTTCTGGCACGCCGCGCCTTTGCCGCGATTGCGCAACTGAAAGGCGATGAAGGCGCGGGCAAGCTGCTGCGGCAGCGCGGTGATGTTGCCTTCCTTGACGTTGCGGAGGAAGCCATCCTTCTGGATGTTGACCGGGCAGAGGACATCGCCCGGCTGGAAAATCGGGGGAACGGGCGGCAATGACGGATTTCGGCGCGTTGTCACGCCCTGCCAGCTAAGGGCGGTGCGGAGGCGGGATCAGGCCTGCCCTGTCATGGGAGACAGCAAGGCAGGATCGACCCCTTCCGCTTTCCATGCGGCGGTCCAGCGCTGTTCCGCTGGCGTTTCGAACAGGATTTCCTGCCGCCCTGCCGCCGCATACCACCCGTGGTGCCGCATTTCGTTTTCCAGCTGCCCCGGCCCCCAGCCGGCGTAACCCAGCGCGAACAGCCAGTGGCTGGGGCCTCGCCCTTCAGTTATCGCCCGCAAGATGTCCATCGAGGCCGAAAGGGCGCACAGGGGCTGGACTTCTATCGTCTCCGCGCCACCCCAATCGGTGGAATGCAGAATGAAGCCGCGGCTCGGCTCCACAGGGCCGCCATGATGCACCGGGCAATCCGGCGCCACGCCCGGATCGATGCCCAGTTCCAGCAGCACTTCGTGAAAATGCACGTTTTGACGCAGATGACCGATGCCGATCCCCATAGCGCCATGCTCGTCATGCACGCACATCACACTCACGGAATGGTCGAAGCGGGGATCGAACATTCCCGGCATGGCCAGCAGGAAACGGCCGGAAAGATATTGCGCGTCACTCATCGTGGGGGAATTTACGAAAATATGAAATCGCGGCAAGGCATATTGCCTGCCGGATGCGCCTGTCCGGAAACGGTCTGGCGCAAACCCGTGGAGATTAACCTTGAACCTTCCGTTCGATCTGCCGCCAGTTCCTTCCATTCCCATCGACGGCCTTGCCCCGATCGGACTGAAGATCGGCCCGGCGGAATAGGCCCGCAGCGCAGCGCGGCATGGGTGGGGAAAAAGCTGTGGCGGGGCAACTGACCGCTCGACTTGGTCCGGCCTGAACGGCTATCTGCACGCCATGACGCGCCTTACCGTCAATGACCGGCCAGTGGAGTTCAAGCTGGACCCGCAGACGCCCCTGCTTTGGGCGCTGCGCGACGCAGCCAATCTCACCGGCACGAAATATGGCTGCGGTGCGGGCGATTGCGGCGCCTGCATGGTGCTGGTCGATGGCGAGGCGTTGCGTTCATGCCTGATCACTCTGGCTGAATCCGAAGGTCGTTTCGTCACGACCATAGAGGCACTTTCGCGCGACCGTTCCCACCCCGTGCAGCAGGCGCTGGTGGCGGAACAGGCGATCCAGTGCGGCTTCTGCACGCCGGGCATCGTCATCGCCGCCGCCGCCCTGCTTTCCGCCAATGCGGACCCCAGCGAGGAAGACATCAAGGCAGCCGTGCCGAACCTTTGCCGCTGCGGCGTCTACCCCCGTCTGGTCCGCGCCATCCAGCGGGCCGGGCGCGTGATGCGCCGGGTGGAAACGATCAGCGCCGCGCCCGCGCCGGGCATCACCCCCGAAGACGCGGCCAGCGCCGTGCCGGCCATGAAGGCCCAATAGATTCACACCGGACCGAATGACATGGAGAAGCGGACATGAAGGCAACCATCTGGCACAATCCCAATTGCGGCACATCACGCAAGACGCTGGCGATCCTGGAAGAAACACCGGGCATCGAGGTGACTGTTGTGGAATATCTGAAAAACCCGCCCAGCGCCGAAAAGCTCGCCCAGCTCTATCGCGATGCCGGAATTACCCCGCGGCAGGGACTACGCCTGAAAGGCACCGATGCCGAGGAACGAGGCCTCCCGCAGGCCGACGATGCCACTGTACTGGCCGCCATGGCCAGCGAGCCCAAGCTGATCGAACGGCCGATCGTGGAAACCGAAAAAGGCGCCCGGCTGTGCCGCCCGCAGGACAAGGTGCAGGAAATTCTCTAGGAGGCTTCCGTCCTCCAGCTTGCATTCGGCCGGCAAATTTGCAAATCCCGCTTGCCTGCCACGCAAATGTCTTAATCGAACGAGGCCAATTTCCAGCATGACCAGCACTCAGCTTGCCCGTGAAGCGCTGCCGCAGAAGATCAAGCGCCAGATCAAGCATACGCTCGGGCCATGGGGCGTCTTTCTTGAAGGCTTCCTGAGGCATCCCGTGATGGTCGGCTCGATCATCCCATCTTCCCGCTTCACCATCGCCAGCATGCTGGCTCCGGTGAACTGGGACGAATGCAGGCTTTTCGTGGAATACGGGCCGGGCGTGGGCACTTTCTGCCGCCCGGTGCTCGACCGGCTGCGCCGCGACGGCGCGCTGATCGTGATCGATACGAACCCGCTCTTTATCGATTACCTGCGTGCCACGATCACCGACAGCCGTTTTACCGCCGTGCTTGGCTCGGCAGCGGATGTAGAGGAAATCATCCGCGCGCATGGGCATGACCATGCCGATTATGTGCTGTCCGGCCTGCCGTTCTCCACTCTGCCGGAAGGCGTCGGCCCTGCCATCGCAGCGGCAACCCATCGCGTGCTGCGCCCCGGCGGCGCCTTCCTCGTCTATCAGTACACCGCCAGGGCCCGCGATTTCATGGCGAAACACTTCCGCCGCATCGACCAGGGCCTTGAATGGCTGAACGTGCCGCCCTGCTCCCTGTTCTGGGGCTGGAAAGACGAACCCGCCGACGCCTGATACCAATATTCGATGAGCGCGACTCATCGAATATTGGTTAAGCCCGTGCGGCGCCCCAGCATTTCCAAAGTGTGATGCGTCAGCATCTCAGCACTTTGGTATGAGCAAAGCTCAAGGGGCATTTGCGACATCCGCTCATCCTGAGCCTGTCGAAGGATGAGCCGGGATGGAGCGCGAAGGGCAGGAGAATGTCCGCAGTCACCGGGCCGCCAGTAGGCATCCACCGCACGGTGAGTTTACAAACGATATAACCGCCTATTCGAAAAGCGCGCTGGCCGCTTCCGGGGAAGGCCCGGCAAGCTGACGGTGAATAGCGGCAAGGATGGCCACGAAATAGAGTGTCACCCCCGTGCCCAGCACGGACGAAAACAGCATGATCACCATTTCCCGCTCTTTCGCAGCCAGCATGAACGCCAGGACGGCGCCCAACACGGCCATGAGCGCCGTGATCACAATGGCGAAGGCCAGCAACACCAGGAAATAGAACAGCGCGATACGCAGGCTGTTGCCCTTCGTCAGTTGCCACGAACGCTTGAGCGCCGCGATCGGATTGCGTTCGCCCTCGACGGCGATGACAGGAGCCGTCAGCGATGACCTGATCGCGGCACAGAGCGCCAGCAGCACGGCAGCCGCTATGGCAAAAGTTCGTAGCGCCATCGATCCCGTGATCATGCCGATTGCCAGCAGCACCCCTCCCGCGATCCCGATACCGAAACCCAGAATCAGTTGCGACAGCAGATAGGGCAGAATGCCCGCCACCCCCTGACGGATCGCCTGGCCCACGGTCGGTCGGCTGCGATCCGTGAAAAGCGTCAGCATTCCCAGCGTGCCGGCCGCCTGCACCAGCGCCATGGGAATGGCGAAAGGCAAAATCGAGAGATAATAATCGCGCATCACCGCGGCAGCGGCTTCTTCGCCCATATCCGTCGAGAGGACAGGCTGCGGCATGAACAGGTTCAAGGCCAGCCCCGGCAGCAGGAAAAAGACGCCCGCCATCGCCAGCAGAACCTCACGATTGGCGGAGACCGAAGCGGCCGCCTGCTTCCATGCCAGGTTACTGTCGAATTTCATGACACCCTCCACTGCGAATGTCCCCTTGATAACCGCGGGAAATGCCGCCACGCAACGCGATATGACTCTGCCCGCCGATATTGAACTGCGCCGCGACAGCACACCCGTGCCCTATCGGGCCGCTCTGAAAGCCATGGCGGAACGCAACACGGCGATCGCGGCCGGCGAAGCGCGCGAACTGATCTGGATGCTGGAACACCCGCCCGTCTATACCGCCGGAACCAGCGCGGCGGAAAGCGAATTGCTCAACCCCCGCTTTGAAGTGGTCGCGGCGGGCCGGGGCGGACGTTATACCTATCATGGCCCGGGCCAGCGCGTGACCTATGTGTTGCTGGACCTGAGGAAGCGCGCGCGCGATGCGCGCGGCTTCGTGCATGCGCTGGAAGGCTGGGTGATCGCCACGCTTGCCGATTTCGGCGTGGAAAGCTTCCGCCGCGAAGGGCGTATCGGCATCTGGGCAATGGACATCGACGGGCGCGAGGCGAAGATCGGCGCCATCGGCGTACGCATCCGCCGCTGGGTGACGATGCATGGTTTCGCAGTCAACCTTTCGCCCGACCTGTCGCATTTTGCCGGCATCGTGCCTTGCGGCATCGACGAATTCGGCGTCACCAGCCTGGAACGGCTTGGCGTGAAGCTTGATCCCGAGGCATGGGATCGGGCATTGCTGGCGCGCGCCGGCGAATTCCTTGCCACGCTGGACAAGCCCTGCCCCCGGGAGGCCGCCGAATGAAGTCTGCCCTGCGCCCCATACTGCTCAATGCCAGCCTTTGCGCCAGCCTTTGCGCTTTCGCCTTTGCGTTGAGCTCCTGCGGCGAAAAGCAAACGGATCAGCAGGCCACCGCCGGAGGAGAAATCCTGCCCGGATCGGCCAGCGACGCCATGCTGCCTTTCGACACCGTGCGTTCGCAGCCCCCGATTGCAGTCAGCACCGAAGCCGGTGGCGAGCCGGAAAACCTCGCCCCGACAGATGCGGCCAGCGACAGCCCCGAAAATCCGGATGCCGTTGCCTCTTCCGCCCCTGCGAAAGCAGAAGCACCTTCCACGCCCGCCGCGGAATAATCCCCCGAATTCAATAGCCGCGCAGCACCGGCCTGCCCGATGGCCTGATACCAAAGTGCCGGGATGCTGACGCATCACACTTTGGAAATGCTCAAACGCCGCACGGGCTTAACCAAGGTTCGATGAGTCAGGCTCATCGAGTATTGGCATGACGCCCTCGCTTGACACGGGACAGGTCGACCGAGCCGCGATCCGGTTGCAACTGGGCCGTGCCGGAATGTCGCTCGCCATCTTCCTCGCCTGAAGCGAAAGCCGCATGGATCATCGGCACCTGAGCCGGATGCAAGGCCAACATGCCTGTGAAACCGTCGGCATGCGCCGCGAAAGCGGCGGCTTTCAGCCCCTCTTCGTCAGGCAGCCGCGCATAGGCCGTATCGATCGCCATCAGCCCCGATACCCGCGCGACCAGCAGCACATGCGCGCGTACCAGGCTGAAAACATCAGTCCAGCGGCCGGCGGCATCACGCTGGCGCGTCGCGCCCAAAGTCGCGGCCAGCGTTTCCGCATCCCAGACCAGCCCTGCCAGGCGCGGATGCCGCTCTTCCAGATAGGTCTGGACTGTCAGCGCTGCTTCGGGCGTTGCCCCCACCACCGGCATGATCCGCGTCGATCCCGGCGCAATGCCGTGACGCTGTTCCAGTCCATAGAGTTCGGCCGCCAGTTGCCGCACCGCATCCGGCCCGGCAGAGGCAGACAGCACGATACCGTCCGGAGCGCCAGACATCACGGCGGCAAGATCATCGCGCCAGACCTGTGTGCCGAGCGAATGAATCCGCACCCAGCGCCCCACGTTTTTCTGCTCGACGATCTGCTGCCGGTGAACGCGCAGCCAGCGTTCGGCCAGCAGCCGTGCTTCCTGCCGGGCGCTACCGCTCACCTGATCCTTCAGGTCGACGATGACGACATCGGCACTAGCTCCGATCGCCATGCCAAGCTGATCCTCGCTATCACCGGGAACGAACAACCAGGAACGGTAACGCATCGGGCCACACCTTGAGCCATGCCGGCTCTTTCAACCGATCTTCCCACCGACTTGCCCGCCGCAACGGGCAATGCCGGGCCGGTGAGTCGCCGGCCCGGTCATCCTTGGCGCAGCTTTATGAACAAACGGTACCCGTCTGCCCTTCCGGCTGGATCAGAGCGGCTTGTAATAGATGTTGTATTGGCGGTTGATCTTGCTACCGATGGCATCGGCAATGGCCACCATTCCCTGGTTGTCTTCCAGGATCCAGCCGATTTCACCGCGCTTGCCGCCATAACGGGCCACAGAGGCGCGGCGGATATATTCCATCATCATGAAAGCCAGCTGGCTGGCCATGCGCGAGGATTGCAGCTTCTTGCGCACCCCCATCAGCGGCACCCGCATATCGGCGGGCCTGGGCTTCCACAGCCACAGCGCCAGCCTGATCCAGCCGAGCGGCGACGGCTTGCCGTTGCGGCCGAGCACGTGCTTCTGGATCTGGTTGAGGTCCGGCAGCGTCATCATGAAAGCAACAGGTTCCCCATCGTATTCGGCGATGCGGATCAGGTCCGGCTTGACGAGCGGCTTCAGCTTCCTGGCCGTATAGGCGATCTCGCCGGGCGTGAAAGGCACGAAGCCCCAGTTGTCCGACCAGGCATCGTTGAGGATGTCGCAGATGATGCCCACTTCGCGGTCGAAATGCTTCAGGTCGACTTCGCGGACACGAATGCGGGTGTTCTTTTCGCCCGAGGACACGATGCGCTGGATCAGCGAGGGAAAATCTTTCGTGATGTCGAGATCGTAGGTGTAGAGCTTCTTGACGACTTCATAGCCCGTCCCCTCGATCCAGGGTTGATACCGGGGCGCATGATGACCCATCATCACCATGGGCGAATGATCGTGCCCTTTCACCAGCAGGCCCGGCTCTTCCCAGATCGAAAGGTTCATCGGCGCAAGCACGCGCGTCATGCCCTGCCCGCGCAGCCATTCCTCCGCAGCGGCGATCAGCAGGCGGGCGACACTCTCGTCCTCGGCTTCAAGCGCGCCCCAGTTGCCCGTGCCCGGCCCCATGCCCTGTTCCACCGGCTGGGCGATGGCCAGTTCGTCGATCTGCGCGGCGATGCGTCCCACGGTCTGCCCACCCCGCTTCGCAAGGAACAGCTGGCAGCGCGCATGTTCGAAAAAGGGGTTCTTGCCAGGCGTGAATTTCTCCACCTCTTCCGAACGGAGCTGCGGCACGAAATGCGGATCGTCCGCGTTCATGCGATAGGCCAGATCCACGAATTCGCCGCGCTCGCGTGGCGTCGCCACCGGGCTGACAGTCACTTCGCTCATTTCCGCTGTTTCTCCCCCGCGCGGCTGCACTTCAGCCGTTCGCGTCCTTGTCTCCGGCCGACGTCCCCATGTTCCGGCCCATGTTCCGGCCCATGTTCCGGCCCATGTTCCGGCGGCGCGGGTGCCCGGTGGCGATACCGCCGGAAAGCTTCTTCACCCAGGGATATTTCACCGCCGCTTCCTCGGTATAACCCAGGTTGAACACCGTCGCGCTGCGGATTGGCCTGTCTTTCTTCTCGTAATAGGTACCGAGGAGACGGTCCCACACATAGTTCGTGATGCCGAAATTGCCGTCCTCGTCGAAATAGTGATGTTCGTTGTGGCGCTGCTTCTGGAACTGCACCCATTTCCACTTCGGCTTGAAGGAAAGGTGCTGGATACAGTGCATGAACTCGTAATAGCAGGTTATCAGGATACCGGTGGCCAAGGCCGCCAGCGCTCCTCCCGGACCGCCGATCAGCCAGCCGATCGGCGCCGTGGCGAACGCGATGGTCGGCAGCGTGGTGTGCAGGGCACCGAACAGCACTTCC
>Ga0299912_10000618_pt1 | contig 29695 bp, 23 predicted proteins | sample RVTome_2_FD_207667 | JGI IMG/M metagenome (GOLD analysis project Ga0299912, IMG submission 207667) | Soil microbial communities from uranium-contaminated site in the Upper Colorado River Basin, Wyoming, United States - RVT95D214 (version 2) ... | reverse complement strand
TTGTTATTTCAGAAAGCCTGCAGGCTTCTTTTATATACTCATTTAACCGCTGGATACTTATCATGGGGATCAATTGTACGGTCAGATAAGCATACTTGTCAATAATTTTTCTTGCCGGGGGAATTATCGGGATCTTAAGAGATTTATTATTCTTTTGTTCGATCAGTACAATATGGTCGTTTTGAAGGTGTTCTTTCCTTAATCGTGAGAGATCACTGTATCTTAACCCAGTCAGACAAGCAAAGCAAAATATATCTCGTGCCTTTTCAAGCTTATTCGTTAATGAATAATTGTATAATAGACTTTTAAACTCTTCCGGTTCAAGATATATAATTTCTTTACTGGTTTCACTGGCTTTGAATTGTTGATGTTGTGAACCATTATAATACCCTCTTACCTTACACCAGTTGAGAAAAGTTTTCAGGACAGTGACAATCTTTGCAAAATAATTCTGTTGTATGGGGGCTTCCCGCGTAATAAATGAGTATTCCTGCAAGTTGTCGTAAAAATTTTGAGTTATGGTATTAAAGTCAATGAAGTAGCCAGTAGCCTCCTGAAAAGTTTTGAGATAATTCAGCACTGTGGTATATCCCTTAACCGTTCGCTCTTGTTTTTCAGCCTTTGAAACACGAATGAATCGATCAAAAGCTTTAAAAAATGTCATGGTTTCATCAGAGCTTTGTTTACCGGAAAAAAAATTCCTGAAGTATTCCGCAGATAGTACGATATTATTTTTTTTCGCGTTCCTGAAGGCTTCCTTGGCTTTTGCCTCATAGCGATCGATCGTGTCGTTGATTCTTTCATAATCGTTATCAGGTTCGCCAGCTTTGGGAGGCTTTACCCGTTGGTTTTGAGCGCTCCAGTATTTGGGATGGATCACCTCGTTGATAAAGACAATTACACGTTGTGAACTGAAGGTCACTCGCATGATAATGGATAATTCACCTTTTTTGTTGGCATTTCCTCTCTTCAAATAGAAGTTGTAACTTGCTCTCTGAAAACTCATATCATTGTATTTCATTACGTTACGGCAAATGTACAAATAAAAAATGAGTACCCAAAATGAGTACCCAAAATTTCATTAATTGAGGTAAAAATGAGTATTATTGTGTTCTATTAATATCTGTATATTAGATTGATACATAATATCTTGTACCACCTGGTAGTGAAAAGTTCAAGTCCCGCCTCGGGTACAAAAAAAAGTGAGTGTGTGGTTAATTTTAGGATATAAAAAAGCTCCCATCGGGAGCTTTTTTATGCTCAACACAGAATCTTTATCAAGTTTCTCGATGACGCTCTTCATTATCCGGTAACGTGGAATGTTCCGGACATGGCCATAATTCTTCAACGTTTCAGTGAAACCCTAAGTTTATAAAGTCTGATGTTCAGGTTTAATCATCCGGCCCCGGTGGAGGAGGAGGAGGTGGCTTGGGATCAGGGTTCCAGAAACGTTTTAAATACAGAATTCTTCTAGTCATAACGGCAAGAATATTTATTTATGCCTACTCTGTATAGCTTTTCGGCTTCCGCTTCATGAAATTTAGGGGTTTATCTGTTAATATACAACGATACTTCATTATTTTTGATATCACTTTTACACTGTAAAACTAACTATGCAGTTAAACACGAATTATAAATTAATATTACCTCTTAGCATACCACTCCTCATTCTTTTCAGTTTTATCTCTTCAGAAAAATTGTTGGCGATCAATCAAACCAAATTCCTTACTCCCGAACCTTTACTTATTAATCCTCCGGAACAATATACTATTGATACGGTTTTATTTAACAGTTTGGTAAATTCCATTTATAAAGGAGATTCATTGCTCATATCTGGAAATTTCGTTGAGGCAGAAAAAACATACAAGGGGGGGATTTCTTCCGTTAATGATATGAAAATCCCATGGTATAAGATTCTTCTTTATAACAGGATAGGTTTCGTGAATTACTGGCAAACCGATATCGACGAATCGATTAAATTTTATTATAAATCCCTTACAATATTGGCGGACCAGAACGTTATTTTGGATTCTCTTGCTTATCTGGAAACGATCGTTTTGTTCCGTATAAATTCAATATATAACAGAAAGTACCTATCCTATGAGATGATCAAAGAAAATGTACTAGATTCGATCTCGGATCGTATATTTAAAACTCAAGGGCGAAAATTAAAATTTCATTTTCTCAATGCTCTTCAGGCGGACATTAATAGCGATTTCGAAGTACTGAGGACTGAAATCAAATACGCTGAAAGATATCTTGCCGGTCTGCCCCCGGGCAACAGTTTTTGGCCATTCCTGGTAAGACTTCAGCAGGGATTGTATTATAAAAGATTAACTGATTATAACCTGGCCATTCGTTACTTCAATGAACTAGAGCAGAAAGTTCAGCGCGAGAAGGAATTAGAGCAATTTAAATATCATGTGTATATCAATCTTGTATTTCTTAATAGTCAACTAGAACGATATACGATTGCAGCTGAGTATATTCAAAAACTTGATTCATTACCTCATACTCATCAGTATCATCCTTATTATTGTTTAGATTATGTCCGAATTGGTGAGGTGTATAAGAAATTAGGAATGTATAATGAAGCATTGAAATCATTCAGGATTGCAGAAGATATATTGATACAAAACGGAATACAGGATGAAAATCTGGTATATGTTTATTATTTCCTTGCCATGTATTATAAAGATGTTGAGCAAAACGAGGAAACTACGCTTAAGTACTTGCAGAGTGCTGAAAATATCATGAACCAGCATTCTGCTCCTTTTCTTGATGACTATATCGTTTATGAGTTGGGGAATTACTATTATATGAGAAAGGATTACGATCTGGCTATTATTATTTTTAATCTTGTACTTGATGATATTGAACGATTGCTTTCCGATGAGAAATATTTTAAAAATCGGTACCCCTATCTTACACGCTCGCCGTACCTGACAATATTGAATTATAGAGGTGCAGCTTTTTACTATTTATCGGAGCAGAAAGATTTCGAATTGGTTGCACTGGAACAATCTTATCAAGATTATAAATATTTGCTATTACTACATGAGAAAATGTTAAGGGAACATGGTTATGAGGAATCGAAAATCGCTTCACTCGGACAAGTTCGAGATGACTTTCAGAATTTATTCGAAGTTACCTATACCCTATTCAGGCAAACCAGCAACAATTCTTATCTGAATGAGTTGTTTTCCTATTCAGAACAAAGCAAGGCCTATATGCTGAAAAACTATATTTCCGATGAACAGGCCAAGCGTATTGGTGGCGTAACTGAAAGGCTGATTAATAAAGCAAGAACTTACAAGAAGGAAATCGATTCGCTGCAATATTCCTTCAGCCAGAAAAGTCTTCATAGCGATCATTCATCCGACGAGTTAATTGTTAACAGGATTTTGCAGAAGCAGGAAGAATATGACAATTTTATCCGATTACTTGAGAAACAGTATCCTGAATATAAATTATTGAAGAATCGCGACAATCCTGTTAGTATAGATAAAGTTAAAGAACAGCTTAAGCCGGATCAGGCATTAATCGAATACTTTATTATATTCAACGCTTTTTTTACATTTTATATTGATAAGGATACAGTAAGTTTACTTTGTCAGAGCGTTGATAAAAAAATACACCAACAAATTCTCGATTATCGAAAATCGTTTGATGACCTGACGTTCAACAAAATCAACAGGCGAAATATCGAGAATTTCATAAATAGATCATATTCCATGTATTGCTTGGCTTTAAAACCTGTAGAAGATCTTATTTTGAATAAGAGACTGATCATTGTACCCGATGAAGAACTCAGTCTGATACCTTTTGAAACTCTGATTCAAAAACATCCTGATTCACTCGAATATACCTCACTACAAAGCCTGCCATATCTTATCCTAAATAATCCTGTCAGTTACCTGTACTCAGCTTCTCAATTAGCACTAAAACATAAATCACGTTTTAGACGGTCCGATTATGCAGGATTTGCTCCTGCATATGTAAATACAATATATAACTCCGTTAGCGAGAATCGTATGATTCTCGAACCACTTCCCGGAGCCAGAGATGAAGTATTGGCAGCAAAAAAATATTTTCGGGGCAGAGTTTATTTCGACGAAGAGATTAATAAATCCATGTATTTTAAAGAAAGCCAGAGAAGAGAAATCATTCACCTTGCTATGCATGCTTTACTCGATTCAATTGAGCCAATGAATTCGATGTTTATATTCTCACCATGGGTTGGTGAAGATGATAAACAATTACATGCTTACGAGGTTTATGCGCAGAAAAATGCTTCATCACTTGTTGTGCTCAGTGCCTGTAATACAGGTATGGGAGAAATAAACCGAGGAGAAGGTGTTTTTAGTATTGCCAGGGCATATTTATTGGCTGGTGTACAAAATGTACTTTATACACAGTGGTCAATTACCGATCGTTCTAGTGCGCAGTTGATGGATCGGTTTTATTTTTACCTGTCAAGAGGGTTGCCTACTGATGTTGCATTGCAAAAAGCAAAAATCGATTTTATTTTAAAGGGTGATCCTGTTAAAACCATTCCGTACTATTGGGCAGGTTATGTGATAATGGGTTATCCTATTGAAATACCATCGAGAAATAGAATCTATTTTATTGCGGGTTTGATTTTATTGGTAATGCTGGCAATTTATATAACTGTTATCAGGCATTGACTTTTAATTTCCTGATTATTTTTTTTGCCCTAACTGAATAAATATTTTCTTCTTCGCTCAATCGCTGAAGAAACAACCGTGCATTTTTTACATTCCCAGCTTTTAAATATGTTAATGCCAGGTACCACCGGGCATGCAATTCGAAAGGAGAATGTTTCTCCTGTTCAATAAGAGAAAATACATCTATTGCCAAATCGAATTGATTCAATTCCAGAGCATTCAAACCCAGGTAAAAATGTGCTGCCTGATCATCGAAGTTATTTGATATATAATTTTTAAGGATCTCGAATGATGCTTCGTAATCGCCCTGCTGGTATAAAGAATACGACAATTGAATTTTATTTTTCGATTGTACGATTGATCGGGTCGAAATATCAGTTATATAGGGTTCATAGAAGTTCGTGTATAGCTTCGACGGATTCTGATATTCAACTATTTTAAACAAACTCATTACAATCAGAATGAGCACTGAGGCAGCCAGAGGTATTTTAATAGCAGATATAAGTGAATTATTAAAATGCTTTTTAACCACAGGTTGTTCCTCAATATTTTTTACAATTCGTCTGAAGTTAACAATATCATCATCGAGGATCGCTTCATTAATTTCCTGATGTAAAAACAATTCATCAGCAAGCTTCTTATCCTCAATTACTGCCTGTTTAAAGTGTTTTTTCTCATCACTGCTCATACTACCATCAAGGTATTTCTCAATTTGTTTTAAAATATCCATGGCCTAACTCTTTAAATTTGCTGCATTCTTGTATTTTATGAATAAGTGATTTTTTACATCGGAAACGCCTGTTTTTTGTATGTTGATCAGAATTATATCCCATTGCTTTCGTAATCTCTCTTATCGGAACATTATTAAGAAACATTCTCAGAACACGCTTACAATCATCACTTAATTCTTCAAATTTCTCTCTGTACAAACGCAATCTTTCGTTGCGTTCAATTAATTCAATTACTTCTTTTTCATCAGAAATCATGGTTTCACTTTCATCCTCTATTTCGACATATTTTTTCCTGTGATCAAGCTCATTGAGCCAAATAAATCTGCCCACTGAATAGAGGTATGTTCCTAAAGAACTTGTCAGTTTAAAGGCTGGATCTTTTAATTTTCTGTAAAGAATGACAAGGGTCTCCTGAAAAATATCCTTGGCATCATCTTCATCACCACTATTTAAAAGAACCAAATGCCTGATACCCGGATAATATTCCTTATATAACGATTTCAGAACACTGGTATCACTTCTGCATATTCCATCCAGAAACTCCCGGGTCGAATATTTTCTGTCCGCTTCCAATATCTTAATTCCTGATTTGTTTAAAAAGTAACCCTCCGAAAGTAAAAAAAAATTAAAAACTATTTTTGGTATGTATGAATTGATTCACAAGTGCATATGAAGTTACGGTCTCCAAAGGCATCATCGATCCGTGAAACGGGTGGCCAATACTTCTTTTCATAGAGCCATGAAACAGGAAAGGCAGCTTTTACCCGGCTGTATGTATGTGTCCAATTGTCCGCAGACACTTCTTCTGCTGAATGTGGAGCATTTTTCAGAACATTATCTTCATTTTCCGTATGTTCCGAAATTTCAATAATTTCTTCATAGATGTGAAGCAATACATCAACAAAGCGATCAAGTTCTTCCTTCGATTCACTTTCAGTAGGTTCGATCATTAAAGTTCCATGCACAGGAAACGAAAGAGTTGGAGAGTGAAATCCATAATCCATTAACCGTTTTGCTATATCAGTTTCAGTAATATTTGCCAATTTTTTAAAATGACGACATTCCAGTATAAGCTCATGTGCTACATAGCCTGTTTTACCGGTGTATACGATTCCAAATTTTGTTTTAATCCGGCTGGCTATATAATTTGCATTCAGAATGGCGATTTTTGTGCAATGAGTTAAACCTTCGGCACCCAACAGGCTGCAATAAGCATGGGAAATGGTCAAAAGGCTTGCACTTCCCCAGGGAGCAGCAGCAACTGCTTTAATACCTTTGATACCGCCGGTTTTTACAAGCGGGTGTGCAGGTAAATAGTTCACGAGATGTTTTGCCACACAAATTGGACCAACGCCAGGTCCTCCGCCTCCATGGGGTATTGCAAACGTTTTATGAAGATTAAGATGGCAAACATCAGCGCCTATCTGTGCTGGATTGGTTAGCCCCACCTGTGCATTCATATTGGCTCCATCCATGTAAACTTGTCCTCCGGAAGAATGTATTATTGAAGTGATTTCTTTGATGTTTTGTTCAAAAACTCCATGAGTTGAAGGATAGGTTACCATGAGAGTAGCAAGTCTGTCAGAATTGCTTTCGGCTTTCATTTTCAGATCAGCGATATCGATATTTCCCTTCTCGTCACAATTTACAGCCAATACTTCCATGCCAGCCATTACAGCACTTGCAGGATTTGTTCCATGAGCTGATGCTGGAATTAATACCAGGTTTCTTTGCAATTGATTGTTCTTTTTATGATATTCACGAATCACCATTAAGCCAGCATATTCACCGGCAGCCCCTGAGTTCGGCTGAAACGAAACTGCTGCCAGTCCTGTAATCTCTTTTAAAAATGTTTCTAATTCATCAAAAAGCTGTTGATAGCCTTCGACTTGATCGGAGGGCACGAATGGATGAATTTCTCCAAATTCCGACCAGCTTAGCGCTAATAACTCAATTGCTGCATTAAGTTTCATGGTGCACGAACCCAGGGATATCATGGAATCGGTAAGTGAAATATCTTTACGTTCAAGCTTTTTTATGTATCTCATCATTTCTGTCTCTGACCGGTATTTTGAGAAGATTTCCTGTGTCAGAAATTTACTGTTCCTCAGAAATTTTTTATTAAAAAATAATTGATCCGGAAGTTTCTGGACTTTTGTAAAAGATTGATTGGTAATGACTGCAAAAACCCCGATCAGATTATTAATATCGTCGATACTCGTTGTTTCATCGGCACTGATTCCGATACAACCATCATCGAAATAGCGCAGGTTAATTCCCCTTTCCAGAGCATATTTCTGAACATCTTGCTGAGAAAGGTTATCCGGAAGTTTAACCTTCAGGGTATCAAAAAAATCAGTATTTTGTTTTTCAAATCCCAGTTTCTTCAGCATCAATCCAATTATGCCTGCCGACTGGTGGCAGTGAAGTGCGATACGGTACAATCCTTCAGGGCCATGATAAACAACATACATTCCCGACATAATAGCCAGCAGTGCCTGGGCAGTACAAATATTTGATGTTGCCTTTTCACGTCTAATGTGCTGTTCACGTGTTTGGAGTGCCATACGCAGTGCCAGATTGTTTCTGCGATCTTTGGAAACACCAATAATACGGCCCGGTATGAAACGTTTGTATTTTTCTGAAGTAGCAAAAAAACCTGCGTGAGGTCCACCGAAGCCCATGGGTAATCCAAAACGCTGGGTCGATCCCACAACTACATCGGCATGCCACTCACCGGGAGGAGAAAGTAATATAAGGCTCAGCAAATCAGTTGATACAGCAACAGCGCATCCATTATTATGAGCTTCTCTGATAAAATTATTGTAATCGCGAATCAAACCATCTGCTGCAGGAAATTGCACAAAAGCTCCAAAGAAATCCGGACGTAACACAATATTGGAATAATTTCCGGTAATTATTTGTATTCCCAATGGTTCGGCACGGGTTTCTAATACAGCCAATGTTTGAGGGAATATATTTATGTCAATAAAAAATTTATTTATTGCTGATTTCATTTGCTCCCGCGGTCGACCATTATATAGCATGATCATCGCTTCTGCTGCAGCAGTTGCCTCATCAAGTAAAGATGCATTAGCTATCTCCATACCTGTTAAATCGCTGATCATGGTCTGGAAATTAAGAAGTGCTTCCAGCCTTCCCTGAGAAATTTCGGCCTGGTAGGGTGTATAAGATGTGTACCAACTTGGATTTTCAAGGATATTCCTTTGAATGACAGCAGGAAGAACAGTATTATAATATCCTGTACCTATGTATGTTTTAAAAACTTTATTTCTGGATGCTATTTCTTTTATCCTTCTGAAATACTGATACTCCGATATAGCATTTGGTAAGTTAAGCGGTTTTGATAATCGAATATTAGCAGGAACCGTTCTTTCAATTAGACTGTCAAGTGAAGGGATTCCAACTACTTCCAGCATTTTTATTACATCCTTCTCCTGCGGACCAACATGGCGTAAAAGAAATCGATCGGCTGACATCAGAATGAATTGTTTTGAAGTTATAATTAAAATTGAATATACTCTTCAGCTCAAAAAAGGATTTGTATCATGTTCGTTCTGGATCGTGGTTTTTGGACCATGCCCTGGATAAACAATTACATCTCCCGGCAATGATAACAGTTTTTCATGAATATTTTTAACGAGAGTATTGTAATTTCCTCCGGGTAAATCGGTTCTACCTATACTGCCATAGAATAGTACATCACCGGTCAGAATTATTTTGTCCGGTTCACTATAAAGAGCAATGCTTCCTTCAGAATGCCCGGGCAGATGAATAATACTAAAAGAAGTGGAACCGAATATAAAATCATCTGTTTCGTTCAGATAGCGATCGGGAACAGGCAGTTGCTCAATGGTTAGACCAAAAAATTCACCAAATTGTTTAGCACTATCGAGAGATTGCATTTCGAGTTTATGTATATAAAATGGTATATTGTATTTTTCTTTCAGATAGGAGCAACCAAGTATATGATCGACATGGCAGTGCGTATTCACGATAGCCTGCGGTTCAAGATTTTTTGCATCAATGAAACTGATAAGTTCCTTTCTTTCATTAACTGTACTCATACCAGGATCGATTATAATGCATTTATTGGATTCGTTAGACAATAGATAAGTGTTCTCCTGGAATGGGTTAAAAACAAAAGTTTTAATAGTGATCATATTGGTCAAATTGTTTTATTCTTTTCCTCTGAGCATAGGAACAAAAACAAACGCACCATGTTCCGATGTTCTTAAATCTTTTTCTGAAATTTTTTCGATCAAAGTCATGGATTGTGTAATTCTGCCACCAATTGGGATCACCATTTTACCGTTAATCTTTAGCTGTTCAGCAAGCTTTCCCGGTATTTTCAGGGTAGCAGCAGTAACGAGTATTTTATCGAAAGGAGCATAAGAAGACAAACCTTCAAAACCATCGCCGTAGAAGAAATGGGGATGGTATCCGATTTTTGGAAGTAAAACCTGTGCACCCAGGTTCAATACTTTATGTCGTTCAATAGTATATACTTTTGCTCCCATTTCAAGAAGGACTGCGGCCTGGTAACCCGATCCGGTACCGATTTCAAGTATTTTATCACCTTTCTGTACATCAAGCAGTTCGGTTTGAAAAGCAACTGTATATGGTTGTGAAATAGTTTGACCTGCAGCAATCGGGAAAGCCTGATCTCTATATGCAAAATGAATAAAACCACTATCCATGAATAAATGTCTGGGCACTTTATTGATAGCTTCCAGCACAGCCTCACTTTGAATACCTTTTATTCTGATTTCTTCTACAAGCTTTTTTCGTAATCCCTTATGCAGATATGAATCCTCCATCCTGATTTGATGCTAGTCCAATAAATTAAATCTAACTTAAAGTAATTACTACTTTCTTCAATAAGCAAGGAAAGCGAACTGAAAATTATCAGCTCACTCATGTATGATCCATTACTCAGTATTGTAAACGTATACCATATATTTTTACACGAGTGAAACTCTTAGATAGGCAGCTTTAAAGATGGATTTGGTCAAATATAGCATAAAGAGTAATACATTATTTTTATATTTGTTTCCACATTATGGTTGAAGATCTCACCGCAGTGTATGAATCGGAAGTTACAGCTTGCTAAATATCTCATTGCCGACATTCTTGCAGCCTCTATTGCCTGGGGTTGCTTTTATGTATACCGAAAGTTGTTTATTGAACCACTTAAATTCGGATATTCCATACCCATTGAATTTGGTCCCCGATTTTATTTAGGCCTATTTTTTATACCGATTTTCTGGGTGGTATTATACTATGCTTCAGGATACTACAGAGAAGTATACAGGAAATCGAGACTTGCTGAGCTCTGGTATACTCTTCGTATTACATTCATCGGTGTACTGATATTGTTTTTCGGACTGCTTCTCGATGATGTAATCGACGACTATTCGAATTATTACCGGTCCTTCATAACATTATACCTGTTTCATTATACCCTGACCTATTTTCTAAGGCTAATCATCACCACGAATACAACATATAAGATTCACCGTCGCCAGATTGGTTTTAATACCCTATTGATCGGTGGTAACGAGAAGGCCCTGGAAGTATATGAAGAGATTGAACTTCAAAAACATGGAACCGGGAATATTGTTGTTGGTTTTATAACTGTAAAGAATGGAAATGGGAACGAATACCCTCTGGTCAATAAACTCAAGCATTTGGGTTATATCGATCAGCTCAAGGATATAATCCAGAAATATAATATCGAAGAAGTAATAATTGCTTTAGAATATGTTGAGCATAGCAGTATTGAGCGGATATTGAATTTGCTGATCGATAATGATGTTACTATAAAAACAATACCGGGAATGTATGAGATTTTCACGGGGAAGGTAAGAATGTCGGCAATCTTTGGAACTCCCCTGGTAGAAGTATCTCATCATCTGATGCCTGCCTGGCAGCAAAACCTGAAAAATTTTATTGATATCATTTTTTCCTTGATCGCCCTTATTGTGTCTCTTCCGTTATTCCTTATTCTAATGATTGGAGTTAAGCTTTCATCAAAAGGTCCCATATTCTATAAACAGGAACGCATCGGTAAAAACGGGAAACCCTTTACCATATATAAATTTCGATCAATGTATATTGATGCTGAGCAAAATGGACCTGAACTATCATCAAAAGAAGATTCAAGGGTTACAAAATTTGGACGGTTTATGCGTAAATCACGTCTTGATGAAATTCCAAATTTTTATAATGTGCTCAGGGGCGATATGTCTCTTGTAGGTCCTCGTCCGGAAAGACCATTCTTCATCGAGCGTATTGTTGAGAAAGCTCCTCATTATACACAGCTGCTAAAAGTAAAACCGGGAATTACTTCATGGGGACAAGTGAAGTACGGGTATGCCGAAAATGTTGAGCAAATGATAAAACGAATGAAATTTGACCTGTTGTATATTGAAAATATGTCGCTTTATGTCGATTTTAAGATCTTAATTTATACCGTTCTGATCATTATGAAGGGAAAGGGAATTTAATTCGTTGCGGAGCTTAAACGCATTTAATACTGCATACTCTGGCCCGTTAGACCGCAAGATACTTCTGATAAGTTGAAATTCCTTTACACAAAACTCTCCTTTTAACTGTGAATTCTTTGAATTGATATAATTGATAAAAGAACTTGTGTTAACGTATTTTTTGACTCTGCCTAATGTAAGATGCGGATAAAATTTTTTTCTATCCGGTTTAAAACCTAATTCTGTTAATTCTTCATCAATAGATGATTTTAACTGATCTAAAAGAGTATGTTTTTTAAAAGCAAACCATATTACATTTGGTTGTATTTGAGTTCCGAAAAAACCTAACCGGTCATACGTAATTGTGAAGATTCCAAATCTTGAGGCTATATTTTCAAGAATTGTTATCAGTGAGTTAACATAATATTCTTCAACCTCGCCAAGAAAATTCAGGGTAAGATGAAAATTTTCAGGACTAACCCAATTGATTTTGCTTGATTCTAATGTTTTTTTAAGGCCCGATTGTAATTCTAAAATAACCGGAGTTGGCTCAATTTTAATTCCAACGAAGAGTCGAAACATTTAGCAGAAGAAAATTAGGAATCAAAGCTGGCCATTCTCAAGAAGTATCATGATTTCATTGAGTAACTTATCTTCTCCGTTCGGATCGAATTCGCTTTTGAGATTGTTTCCGAATATACGGGCCAAAGTTTGCCAGAAGACTGCACTGAAAGAACCCTTTAATTCTTTTAAAAGAACATACGATGTTTCACCGATTTCCCTGTCGATGAGCTTTAATAGAATTCTTCCCTGTGTTATGGAGAGTTTTTTCAGCTCATTTTCGTATTCATCCAAAATTTCTGCTTCGACTTGTTTAATATATTCTCTCCTTTCCTTGTTGGTCTTTAATGACATCATATGTTCAGCAACGATATCATATTTTTCTCCGGCCATTTTAGCATACGGATAAACACGTTTCACATTTCGAACAAGCCGGTCGTATTGTCGCCACTCTTTCTGGGAATTGAACTTATGACGGGGGAAGATATATACAGTTTCTATCTGTGACATCAATATAGTATCCCCATCGGTAATAATCCCATAAAGAATCTCCGATTGTGACAGATCGATCGTATCCTGACTGTTTACAAAGGCAGCAGGAAGAGAGATGAAAACCAGTATCAGAAGAAATTTATATCTCATTGCAATGTTTATCCTTTGATATTTCAATTTCCATACCATTTTTCATGTAGATTTAACGAAATTACGTATTATTAGTTTTAAAATATACGTTACTTTTTAATTCAGATTCATGAATTTTACGAATTTTGATACACTGATTAGAAATGGAAGACGACAGAAACGGGAAAAACAACAGGAAATATACGAATGGTGAAATAACCGTCATTTGGAAACCATTAAAGTGTATTCATGTTACCACATGTTATAGAGAACTTATAGAGGTGTTTAATCCGAGGAAAAGGCCATGGATTAATATGAAGGGAGCACCTACCGATGAAATTATCAGGGTTGTGAATCTCTGTCCGACCGGAGCCCTTTCGTATATATGGAACAAAGAAGTAAGAGAGGTCAAATCCGTCAACGATGAGAAACAACAGGTCATTTCCAATGTTTCAACTACACCTGAAACCGAAGTAAAAGTGATGAAGGACGGAGCATTAGTCATTAAAGGGAAATTTGTTATTGTTGGTTCTTCCGGAAGTCAATTAAGACAAATGAAAATTGCATCGTTCTGTCGATGCGGACAATCGCTGAAAATGCCTTTCTGTGATGGCACTCACCGGAAGATAGGTTTTACAGCTGATTGATAATGATTAATTTAATAGTTTACGAACTTTGATTTGTTGTAACAAGTCTAGTAATCAGCTCAGCGGCTTCCTGTAAAGTTATGGCCGAATGAACCTGCAATCCGGAATCATCGATCAGTTTTTTCCCTTCTTCAGCATTTGTTCCCTGCAACCTCACAATAACAGGGATAGTAATGTTACCAGTTGCATGATAAGCTTCTACAACTCCCTGTGCTACCCGGTCGCAACGAACTATTCCCCCAAAAATATTAATTAAGATAACTTTTACTCTCTTGTCCTTCAGGATAATCCGGAAACCGGCTTCAACAGCTTGTGCATTGGCAGTGCCTCCGACATCGAGAAAATTGGCCGGATGACCCCCCGAAAGTTTAATAATATCCATAGTAGCCATCGCGAGACCTGCTCCATTTACCATACAACCAACATTACCCTCGAGTTTAATAAAATTAAGTTCATACTTTGATGCATCAACTTCAGATGGATCTTCTTCTGAAAGGTCTCTCATTTGTTGATATTCCGGATGACGGAAGAACGCATTATCATCGAGTTTTACTTTAGCATCAGCGGCTATAATTTTATCATCGGAAGTTTTAACTACCGGGTTGATTTCAAACAGAGAAGCATCACTGCTCAGGTAAGCTGTATACATTGCAGAGATAAATCCTATAAAATTTTTATGTGCTTTATCCGATAGTCCGAGGTTAAAGGCAATTTTTCTCGATTGAAAGAACTGAAGTCCTATTCCCGGGTCAATTTCTTCCCTGAGTATCAGATGTGGAGTTTTTTCGGCAACCGATTCAATATCCATACCTCCTTTAGGAGAATACATAATCATGTTCCTGCCGGTATTTCTGTTTAGCAGAATACTCAGATAAAATTCTTGAATCGGACTTTCCCCTTCATAATAAACTCCTTGTTCGATAAGTACTTTATGAACTTTTTTTCCTAAGGGACCTGTCTGATGAGTAACCAGGTTCATTCCTATGATTTGTCTTGAATATTCTTCGACTTCATCTAATGATCTGGCAATTTTCACCCCACCGCCTTTTCCCCTTCCTCCGGCATGAATTTGGGCTTTAACCGCCCATGTATCGGTTCCAGTTGTTTTTTTTATCTCAGCAGCAACATTCCTGGCTTCTTCCGGTGTAAAAGCTACGTTACCTTCAGGAACCTGTACACCGTATTTTGAAAGAATCGATTTACCCTGATATTCGTGAATATTCATAATTATCGGAGATTCAATTGACGGGTTACGAAAATATCCTTTTTTTTCTGTCTGACAAATAGATTCTGAAATGAATCGAAATCATTTTATAAGTTCACTTTATTTAGAAAGTATTTTTTTGTCTCTTTGTACAGAAGAATATAACTCTGATGATGAGAAAACTTCGTAATGAAGAACTGGATCGTTTAAGTATTGAAGAATTTAAAACAATCGAAAAGACTTACTTATCAATCGTACTCGATAATGTCAGGAGCATGCATAATATCGGTTCGATATTTCGTTCGTCCGATGCATTTCTGGTTGAAAAAATATACTTATGTGGTATCACTGCGATTCCACCCCATAATGAGATTCATAAAACAGCACTCGGAGCAACCGATACGGTTGCCTGGGAATATTATGAAAAGACCCAGCAGGCGATTGAAAAGCTGAAAAGTGAAGATTATATCATAGCAGCCATTGAACAAACCGAGAAAAGTATACAGTTGCATAATTTTAAACCGATTGCCCGAAAACATTATGCTGTTGTTTTTGGACATGAGGTCAGGGGAGTGCAACAGGATGTTGTTGATCAATGCGATTTCACCATCGAAATTCCGCAATATGGGACAAAGCATTCCTTGAATATTTCAGTTTGCGCAGGAATTGTAATATGGGAATTCTATAAAAAGCTAAAATCTGCATCAAGTGGAATAAAATAAAAAACGGCCCGTAATACACTGCAGGCCGTTTTTTGATATTGTGTAATTTAATTCTTATTCAAGAATACCGGCAAAAGCTTCGTTTGCGGCATATTTCAGGAATTCAGCATCTTTCTTGGCATATGCTTTAAGAGCAGCATCTTTCTCAATAGCTTTACGAAGATTGTTGATCAATACTTCTTCTTTGCTACCACGTGCACCGGCAACAGCTTTCAGATAGTATACCATTGCATCATCTACATCGCCAAGTTCGCCCAATGTAGATAAGCACTTATCAACATCGCCATTAAGCAGTTGTGCGAGGGCAGCATTAAACGATGGTTTACTGCCAAAATAACTGACAGCTGCACTATAATTGCCTTGTTTTATCTTAATAATTCCAAGATTGTAATTAACCACATCGCCACCACCACTCGTTGAATTGAAAAGCTTTTCAGCAGCAGCCAAGTCTCCCTCTGCCAAAGCAACGGCACCCAGGTTATTTTTAACAGCATCGTTATCTTGAATTGCCTGAGCTTCCTGGAATGCAGCCTTTGCTTCATCCAATTTACCCATTTGCATTAACATATATCCAACATTATTTTTAGCGCGGACATCATCCGGAAATTTAGCAGCAGCGGCCTGATAAATCATGAGTTTTTCATTGACATCGTTAGTCAAAGCAGCAGCGTGTAAAACTTCTTCCAGATTTAAAGCATCAATATTCGATTGGGCAAGTGCAATGAGCTCCTCATCGGAATATCCGATACGATCAACATTGACAGCGAGTTGAGAACGACGCAGCGGGGGAAGAATTTGAACTTTAATTTCCTCGAATGCCTGTGCCATGTTTTTAATTTCTTTTTCCCTTACGGCAGGATCGGAATACATGGAAAGAACACGAAGAATAAGTTCTTTGTCTTTGATATCGGAACCTTCCATCAGCTTTTTAAAGCCGTCCCAGTCTTCGGCAGTCTGAACCGATTTCAGGAATCCTTCCACATCGTATCCTTCAATTTTAAGTTGTTTCAACTGGCGGGCAAGGTATCTTTCGGCTGAAGTACCGCGATTACCCGATAATTTTTCATTCAAATCGTATTCTCCATCGGGGGATGCATAGGAAGATATTTTTGCTCCCTTAACTTGTATATTAGAATCTTTGGAAGCTTTAGTGATATTATCCTGGAAAGCTTTAATTTCTGCTTTACTTAATTCCGAATTGCGAACATCGTATTTATTGATGACATAAAGAATTTCTGCATCGTATGCTTCGGAAGTAACCCGTTTAAAATTATCGCCCATCATAATGGTCATAGGATCGACCCTTACAAGGGTAGAAGTAGCAATAACTCCACTGGCAATTTTTATACCGGGAATGGAAACAGGATCTTTGTCTTTAATCCGGGCGCTCATTTCAATTACGAGCTCCGATTTAAGCATTTCGGGTACATAAGCAACTTTTCCGGTAGTGGAATAGTCGCCACCAGTGTAAGGGATAACTTTATCATTACCTTCCACACTCTCGCCCTGAAGTGTAGTCGATTCAAATTCAGTTTGTCCGCCTTCATATTTCAAAACAGGCGTAACAACAACGACTGCTTTTTTATTGAAATATTTTTCAGGGAAGGTTGTTTTAATAGTTACGTCAACTTGACCACCATGGGTTTCAAGCGGAGACGGAGTGACCACGTATTTAACCGTACTGGAGTTATCAACCATTTTTGAAAGACCTCCACAACTGCTAAGTACAATGGCAGCAACACCAAGTGTTAATAGGTTCAGCGTAAGTTTTTTCATGATTTACTAATTATTTAATTAAAAATTTAAAAATGCTGGTTAGAGATTGATAAATTGCTTATATACAAACATAGCAATGTTTTCTATATTTAAAAAGCAAACCCCTAAAGAGGTTTAACTTTTTGCTAAATTAAGAAAAAAAGAGAAACCGCTTATGTATCAAGGATGTAAAATATTAAAATATTTTTACATTTAGTTCATACGAAATTATTATTTATAAGTTATCGTTATATAGCAACATATTATAGATCAATTTATTGGAAGATATTATTTTTTACGATCCGGATAATTATACATCCATCAAAATTTTTTAATTTTTTTTCAAATTAATGATTTTGTTAGTCTGTTCCTGCTCTGAATCCGGAGATAACTGCTACGCGAACTTTTGAGAATACCTCATCCTGTTAATTCCGATGAGGTCTTCGTTCATCGTCGTTTCTGGATCGTTCAGGATTGTCTGATTTTTCCGGCTTGGGTAACAGTGCTTTTCGGGAGAGTTTTAAATTACCGGTTTTTGCATCAATATCGATCAATTTTACTTCAACAATATCACCTACTTTCAATACGTCTTCAACATTTTGTATTCGCCGCCATTCTATTTCGGATATATGCAGTAATCCATCTTTATTGGGTAGTATTTCAATAAAAGCTCCAAAGCTAACAATCGATTTTACTTTTCCTTTATAGATTTTACCGATCTCCGGAACTTCAACAATTGCCCTGATACGTTGCAATGCAGCTTCAATCGAAGTTTTGTCAATAGCAAAAACATCGACGACACCAACATTATCAATCTCTTCTATTACTATAGTCGAGCCAGTGGAACTCTGTATTTCCTGAATAACTTTTCCTCCCGGACCAATCAGAGGGCCAATCATTTCTTTGGGTATAATTATTTTTTCAATTCGGGGAACGTGTGGTTTATAATCGGATCGGGGTGTATCAATGGTTTCCGTCATTTTGCCCAGTATATGTAGCCTTCCTTTTTTCGCCTGTTCTAATGCTTCGGCAAGTACCTCATATGATAGGCCATCGATTTTGATATCCATTTGAGTGGCTGTAATTCCATCCTTAGTACCCGCTACTTTAAAATCCATATCGCCGAGGTGATCCTCATCGCCAAGAATATCGGATAAAATTGCATACTTAGTGGATTCTGTATCGGTGATCAGACCCATGGCAATACCCGAAACAGGTTTTCTGATCTGAACTCCTGAATCCATAAGTGCCAGAGTTCCTGCACAAACAGTAGCCATCGATGACGAACCATTCGATTCGAGAATATCAGATACGATCCTGATTGCATAGGCATTATCTTCAGGAATCATTCTCTTTAGTGCCCTGTGTGCAAGATTGCCATGTCCGATTTCTCGACGTCCTATTCCTCTGAGAGGTTTGGCTTCGCCAGTCGAAAAAGGTGGGAAATTATAATGAAGTACAAATTTTTCAGTGCCCTGAATGAGTACTTCATCAATCATTTTTTCATCGAGTTTGGTGCCCAGGGTAACTGTTGTAAGTGACTGCGTTTCGCCACGGGTGAATAATGAAGAGCCATGAGCGGCCGGCAGATAATCAACCTCACACCAGATAGGCCTGATTTCATCAGTTTTTCTGCCATCAACCCTGATTTTTTCATTGAGAATGAGTGATCGGACGGCTTCCTTTTCGACATCATGAAAATATCGGTTGATCAGCATTTCGTCCGGTTCTTCTCCTTCGGCAATCTTTGATGCATACCATTCGGTAAATTCTGTTTTAGCTTCCTCAAGAGCATTATGTCTGTCCTGTTTACCGGGAGTATTTTTAGCTATTTTATAAACTTTTTCATACGTTTTTTCGTGAACTAATTTCTTTAATTCTTCATCGTTAATTTCGTGTGAATATTCCCGTTTTTGAACTTTACCAACCTCTTTGGTAAGTTCCATTTGAACTTTGCAATGCTTTTTAATTTCTTCATGAGCAAATTTTATAGCTTCCAGCATGTCAGTTTCTGATACTTCATCCATCTCACCTTCGACCATTAAAATATTGTCGATAGTAGCACCTACTATAATATCCAGGTCGGCTTTTGTTAACTCAGAGAATGTAGGATTTATTACCAATTTGCCATCGATCCGCGCAACACGTACTTCGGAAATTGGGCCCTTGAACGGGATATCGGAAACAGCTAATGCTGCTGAGGCGGCAAGACCGGCAAGCGCATCGGGCATAATATCTTTCTCGGCAGAAATGAGAAATACGTTCACAAAGACTTCCGCATGAAAATCATCCGGGAATAACGGACGCAATGCCCTATCAACCAAACGGGAAATCAGAATTTCATAATCACCCGGCCGTGATTCTCGTTTGAGGAAACCGCCCGGGAATCTTCCTGCTGAAGCGAATTTCTCTTTATATTCTACCTGCAAAGGCATAAAATCAACATCTTCACTGGCTTCTTTTGCACAGGTTACTGTTCCCAGAAGCATTGTATTTCCCTGTTTAACAACGACTGAGCCATCGGCTTGTTTTGCGAGTTTACCTGTTTCGATTTCTATTGTTCTTCCGTCAGCCAGAGCAATAGTTTTTACAATTGATTTATACATAGTTATCTGAAAATTTATATCATTAATCGAAGGGGTGTTTATAGCATTCTTTGACAAAAGAATATCAATCTATCATATTATTTTCTAAATGTACCCCTCTTTTTAAAAAGAAAAAAGGCAATTTATTCAATTGCCCATGTAATTTTACTTTCGCAAGTCAAGTGATTTTATTATTGTCCTGTATTTTTCGATATCCTCCTTCTTCAGGTAATCGAGTAGTCGTCTGCGCTTACCAACCAGTTTCAGAAGTGCTCGTTGCGTGCTAAAATCTTTTCCATTAACTTTCAAATGTTCGGTAAGATGTCGAATACGTTGAGAAAACAGGGCAATCTGGCTTTCGGGTGAACCAGTATCTGTCTTGGATTTTCCGTATTGTTCGAATATTTCCTTTTTTGTTTCTGCTCCTAAATGCATGTATTATAAAAAATTAGTCTGAAAAACAGAAGTGCAAAGGTATGTATTTTTTCTTATTAAACAAGAGCATATTATTTTCTTTTAGGAATAAATTTACCAGGCACGGGTAAGGGATTTCCGAATTTGTAACACCGGTTATAAAAGATGAAAATGTGTTCATGAAAATCCAGGATTTATAATGCAGATATTCAAAGAGAGCATAGTCCAAAGAAGGGACGAGATTTTTTATGCTTTTGTACTCCAGAGTAATCTGTCGCTAAGAAGTAAATTTCCTATCTGACAATCGAGGCATCGTTTTACCGAGCAATAGTGTTCGGTTAGTTCGAACAGCGCTTGGCTCTCAGCAGCCTGTCGGCACGGGAATCCTATTTCCTTAGAAGTGCGGGTAATATGATTTTTCTCTGGAGGTATTTGTTCAAGGAAAGAAATCGCTTTTTCTTTTACATCGTTTCGATTTTTAACATTTCCGTAAACAAACATCAGCGGTACTATTGTATTAATAATGATTGTGTTTATCGTATTGATTCCAAGTTCTTTATTCCTCTCTGTTGAGGGAACTCCAAAGGAGTAATGTGTTTTCCAGTAGTCGCTCACTTTGCAGGAATAGATTTCTCTGAGCTGTTCAGGTGTTAAACAATCTATTGTTTGTGATAATAAGTTTGAATTTCTTGTAAGCAGATCACTAAATTGTGCTATACGGATCGTAGGAAAATTGAGCGGACGAAGGCGAAGAAATCTCCACAGATTTTTATGTATTGGTTTCAGACTGTACTTCCTTTTATAGTATTGATATTCTTTTCGAAGTTGTGTAGGATAATCATCATTGAAAATTTCTTCCAGAAATCCGGCCTGACCGAAAAGTATTGCTTCTGTCCGAAACAGATTTCCTGGTTGTGAGATTATTGATTTTAATGGAACTGATTTTGCGAGCAATTCAAAGGGTAAAGCATTGATCTTTAATCCGAAGCTTCTTGCCAGATGTATAAATAAAGTTTCTTCCCAGCTGTTTTTTGTAAAAGTTAGTAATTCGTGAAAATATCTACTTTTTTGTTCCAGTCGTTCAACAGTTAAAGTGCTTAACCATAGTGATTTCCGATCAGAATCAATTGAATTCAGGAACGTACTGCATGGAATCGAATGGTTACTTCGGATTAATTCAATATACCGGCTTTCTATTATTGCATCCGGCACAATAGTGATACAAGGAATTTGCCGGCCCTGTGAATTGTAACATTCCCGGTTATTTTTTGTAACGACATGGAGAATTACATTGTCATATGTCGGATCAAGATGGTGATTATGAGTGTACCAGTCTGATGCCTGTTTATGAATTTCGATATTGCCTGCCCAGATTGTATCCTCTATCTCTATCTTTGCATTGGTAAAATCAGGACCGCCGTCGTGATTATGTATTCCAGGTTCAATAATTCTGACATGCTCACCTGTATCGGCCTGATACTTTCTGATTTCATATAACGAGTATTTCCAGATATAATGCAATAACGCTTCCTGCATTGTTTCGGGTTTGTGGTTAAAGATAAGAAATACAAAGAAGAATGAAAATATCTTAGAGTAAGTGTGATTTAGAAAGCGATTTTTCCATCTGCTGCTGTAATGAACGACATTCTTCTGCTGCTTTTTCGGTAAAATCCAAACCATTACCGGCATAAATAATGGAACGGGAAGCATTTATCAGCAATCCACACTGTTTATTCATTCCGTGTACGGCGACTTCTTCCAGACTGCCTCCCTGGGCGCCGATACCGGGGACCAGCAGAAAATGATCGGGGATCAGTTCGCGGATAATCGTAAGCATAGATGCCTTTGTGGCACCCACGACATACATAATGTTGTCCGGGGTTCCCCATTCTTTGGATTTTCGTATGATTTCCGTGAATAATAATGTGTCATCACACGACCTGAAATATTGAAAATCGGCAGCACCGGGATTGGAAGTTAAAGCAAGGATAACGACATATTTACCTTTAAAAGATAAAAAGGGTTTTACAGAATCTTCACCCATATAGGGAGCTACAGTAATGGCGTCGAAATTCAACGTTTCAAAAAATGCTTTAGCGTACATTTCGGAAGTATTGCCAATATCACCGCGTTTAGCATCGGCGATGAGAAATTGATCGGGATAATGGGTTTTAATATATTTTGCCGTTAGTTCAAGTTCTTTCCATCCGGCAGATCCTCTGCATTCGTAAAAAGCAAGATTGGGTTTGTATGCAACAGCATATGACGCTGTTACATCGATAATCTGTTTGTTAAATTCAAAAACCGGATGATCAAAATCCAATAAGTGTTTTGGGATTTTTTCAATCGAACTGTCGAGTCCTACACACAGGTAACTCTTTTTGCGGCGAATATTCGAAAAAAGTATAGCGTTATCCATATTGGGATTAATTAAGTCCGCTTTCTTTCAGTCGTTGTGCATTTTCAGCCATTTGAAGCTTATTGATGATCTCCTGAATATCGCCATTGATAATAGCTTGCAAGTTGTAAAGGGTTAAGTTAATTCTGTGATCTGTTACCCGGCCCTGGGGATAATTATACGTTCGAATTTTTGCAGACCGATCACCCGAGGAAACCATAGTCTTTCGCTTAGCAGCCATAGCATCGAGACGCTTCTGATATTCGAGATTATACAACCGGGTTCGCAATTCTTTCATAGCTTTATCGTAGTTTTTCAGCTGCGATTTTTCATCCTGACAGGTCACAACCACGCCTGTTGGAATGTGGGTTAACCGTATTGCCGAATAGGTTGTATTTACCGATTGTCCTCCAGGACCTGAGGAACAAAACGTATCTTTCCTGATATGTTCCGGCTTTATATCGATATCAAATTCATCGGCTTCGGGAAGCACGGCTATTGTAGCCGCCGAAGTATGAATTCTTCCCTGAGTTTCTGTCTGAGGTACGCGTTGTACTCTGTGCACTCCTGATTCATATTTCAGAATCCCATAAACACCTTCACCGCTTACATTGAGAATGATTTCTTTATATCCGCCTACAGTTCCTTCGGTGAAAGTGCTCACTTCCATTTTCCATCCTTTTCCTTCGCAAAACTTTCCATACATACGGTATAGATCACCTGCAAAGATGCTGGCTTCATCGCCACCGGTACCAGCACGGATCTCCAGAACAGCATTTTTTTCATCTTCCGGATCGGCGGGTATCAGAAGTACCTTAATTTCCTCTTCCAGTGGTTCAATTTGTTTATATAACAGATCCAATTCTTCTTTTGCCATAGCCCGCATCTCTTCATCTTTCTCGTTGGTCAATATTTTTTTGGCATCATCGATATTGCTCAACAGGTTCTTATAATTTTTATAAGCTTCAACAATTGGACTCAACCCTTTGTACTCTTTATTAAGCTGTACGTAGCGTTTCATATCTTTGAGAAGATCAGACTGAGTGAGCAGGTCTTTGACCTCCTCAAATCGTTTGTTAACCCCTTCCAGCCTGTCGAGAATCAGATTTGTTGCCATATAAAATTCATTCAATACACAAATTCACCATACTCACTCCGGATAGTAAGTTTTTCCTTATTTGCTTCTTCAACCCTCCCAACTATTTGAGCATCAACATTAAAACTTTTTGAAATATCGATCACTGTTTGTGCATATTCTTCGGATAAATATAGTTCGAAGCGATGCCCCATATTATATACTTCATACATTTCACTCCACTCTGTTCTGGATTGTTGTTGTATTAATTTAAAAAGGAGAGGTAAGGGAAACATATTATCCTTTATGATGTGAAGTTTCTTTACAAATTTCATGACCTTCGTTTGTGCACCTCCGGAGCAATGTATCATTCCATGTATTTTCGATCTGAGTTCCTTCAGTATTGGAAGAATGATGGGAGTATAGGTTCTGGTAGTGGAAAGGAGTAACTTACCAGCAGTGATGTCAAGTTCCGGAATTTTCTCGGTGAGCCTGTATTTTCCGGTATAAACAAGAGATTTTGGTATCAGATCATCGAAGCTTTCGGGATATTTACTTGCCAGATGGTTGTGAAACAGATCATGCCTGGCTGATGTAAGACCATTACTGCCGATACCGCTGTTGTATTCATCTTCGTAAGTTGCCTTCCCATACGATGACAAGCCAACAATCACATCACCTGGTTGAATTTTATTCTCAATTACCTCAGATCGTCTCATTCGGCAGGTAACGGTTGAGTCAATAACAATTGTACGTACGAGGTCCCCTATATCGGCTGTTTCTCCTCCGGTAAGAAATATATTCATACCATAACCGGCAAGAAGGGTAATTAATTCGTCGAATCCTTTAAGCAAATATGTGAGAACTTCACCGGATATTTTCAACTTATTGCGCCCGATCGTTGAAGAGAGTAATATATTATTTGTTGCCCCAACACAGAGTAAATCGTCAATATTCATAATCACCGCATCTTTTGCAATTCCTTTCCAAACTGACAGATCGCGTGTTTCGCACCAATATATATAAGCGAGAGACGATTTTGTTCCGGCTCCGTCGGCATGCATAATTGTGCAATAATCTGCATCTCCCGTTAAAAAATCGGGTAATATTTTACAGAAAGCATTTGGATAAAGTCCTTTATCAAATAATTCAATGGCTTTATGAACATCTTCTTTTTGTGCAGATACTCCCCGTAAACCATACCTGGAATTTAAGTCCATCTGTTTCTTCCTTTGTGCTGCAAAAATATAAATAAATACGAAACATACCTGATAGCGGAAGTTGCCTTAAAATCAATTTCTGGTGTATGCGGGATCGAATCATCTTTATGATCTGTTGCGCATTTTCCTTAATATTCTGTAAAATATCAAAGGCTGTGCGTTGATTTCACAGCCTTCATATTCATTATTTGGTGTTTTTGTCTATCTGATCTGATTGTATGCATATGCCAGAAACTCATTCCGGTAATCACGTTCTAGGAATTTGCCATGAAAGCTGCTTGTGGTTGTGGAGCTTTCAGAGTCTTTAATTCCTCGCATGGCCACACACATATGTTCGGCCTCAATGAGTACTGCGACGTCTTCTGTTTGTAACACGTACTTTAATTCTTGTGCTATTTGCTCGGTCAATCGCTCCTGAACCTGAGGACGTTTTGCAAAATAATCGACTATACGATTGATTTTGGACAGCCCTATAACCTTTCCATTTGAGATATAGGCAACATGAGCTTTACCAATTATTGGTACAAAATGATGTTCGCAATAAGAATGTACTTTGATATTTTTTTCAACCAGCATCTGGTTGTATCGAAACTTATTTTCAAAAAGGGTAACCCCCGGTTTATTTTTGGGATTCAATCCGCTAAAGATCTCTTTGACGAACATTTTTGCGACGCGTTTGGGTGTTCCTTTCAGACTGTCATCGTTGAGGTCGAGCCCTAAAGTCTCCATTATTTCCCTGAAATGATAACTGATTTTATCGATTTTTGTATGGTCATCTAAAATTAAGGCGTCGTCACGCATTGGAGTTTCCGTATTGGTTGCCGAAGGATGGTTACCAATTACTCGCAGGAACTCACCATATTTTTCAGAATGCCCATTTATTCTGGATCTCAATAAATTGTCATGTGGTGCCACGTTATAAATGTTAAAAGGTTTTTCAGCATAAGATATAACTAATGTTTGGTTTAAAACTTTCAGGTTCTCTTGCCACGCAAAACACGAAATACGTTTATTAATTCATATTATAATCCTGGAGTTTCTCCATAAGTTTTTTTCGGGTGAAAAAAATCCGGCTTTTCACAGTTCCGATCTTCAAATTCAGTTTTTCAGCAATTTCCTTGTATTTATATCCTTGCGTGTGCATCAGGAAAGGAAGACGAAACTCATCTGTTAACTCTTCAATACTCTTTTGGATTTCCTTCACTGAATAATCAGACTCGGGTGTTGTTGAAACAGATTCGTTACTTAAATTCAAAAAATACAAATCGTCGGTATGATCGAATGTTGTGTTGGATTTGACATTACGGCGGTAATTGTTAATGAACGTATTTTTCATGATTGTGAACGTCCAGGCTTTTAGATTTGTATTTTCTTCAAATTTATCCCTGTAGGTTATAGCTTTAGCAAATGTTTCCTGGAGCAGGTCCTTTGCATCCTCTGAGTTCGAAGTCAGGCTCAACGCAAATCTTTCAAGATTTCTTGAAAGGTTTGTTAACTGATAGTTAAATTCAACTGCTGTCATATCGTTAATTTTTATATTATAAACAATTTTAAAATGTTTAACAAATATATTAATAAGTTAAACATCATACAAATCGGTATAGCTTCATTCGGGATCAATTTTATGTTCATTTTAAATAAGAAAAAAACGATATATCCTGTATTATAAATAATGCAGTTGTTTTATTTTGATAAATTCTAAATTAATTATAAATAGAGGACAGGTATTGTTTAATTGTCTAATTGATATAATTAGATATTAAACAAAATTAAAAATAAAGATAAAAACATCTGAAAATCAATAATATGCATTAAACAGTCATTATGGAATATTGGGAGAGATAATTTTTCGAGAATAGTCTGGATTAAAATTAATTTGGGCTGGTATTAATGAACAGTATAATGGCTTGCAGAGGAATTTTCTATCTGATAAGTAGTAATATAATCCAATTCAGAAACCAGATTTTGAGGTGAGGACAGGTATTTGATGTTTTTTGGGAGTTTGTCTGAATAACTTAAAACCTGCTCACCTGAAATATAGATCGTTTTTTCGGGGAAATATTGAGATAACTTATTCAAATATTCTGTTAGTTTTTTATGTGAAATAGCAGTGATAAATGCAGTTAGTAAGTAATGCGAAGGTTTAATTTTTTCGATTTCAACCAGATCATTTAGCGGGACGCTTGGTCCGAGATAAATAACCCGATGGCCTCTTTTACGCAACATGTAGCTTGAAAAAAGCAGGCTAAGTTCATGCAATTCTCCTTCAGGCAGAAATAATGTAAATGTTTTCGTGAAACGAGAATCTCCAGGCATCTGACTGTCAATAGCTACAAGTATCTTTTGCCGTATCAGATTAGAAACAAAATGTTCCTGGGCCGGATAGATTGACCCCGTCTGCCACATAAGTCCGATTCGGATAAAGAAAGGGTTAATTATTCGGATAATGGTATCTTCGAATCCAAACTGGAGAATAGCGTGTGAAAGTATTTTTTCAAATTTTTGTTCATCCAGATCAATCATCGATATTGCAAGGTTTTCCAGGTAACTTTCAGTATCGGTAGGTTTTTCGGTGAGTTTATTGATATTTTGCGTGATTTCTTCGTGCGATAGGTTTGCAATTTTGGATATTTTGAATCCATTTTTATTCAATATGGAGATATTCAGAAGTTTCTTAAGTTCCGCATCACAATAAGCCCTGATATTTGTAATAGTGCGTTCAGGTTCAATTAGGCCATAACGCTTTTCCCAGATCCGGATCGTATGCGCTTTGATTCCTGTTAGTCTCTCAAGATCTCTTATTGAATAGTGCCCCATGTAAATGCAGGATTGAAATTCGTTTAAATTAAACCGTCGTATTAAAAATACATATTTATCTGATATCTGGTATTACCCGAATTTGTTGTAATACTGTATTCATTTCTCAATAATTAACATGAAAATGAACGATTTGTTTTGATCAGATTAAATTTTCCGAATCAAATTGATTCCATCACGTACCGGAAGGATGATATTTTCGACTCGAGGATCGTTATGAATCATGTCGTTGAATTCTTTAATTATTAGGGTTTCCTGGTCGGAGGGCTTCACGGTATCAACAACCTTTCCATTCCATAATACATTATCAGCAATGATAAATCCTCCGTTTGAAAGTTTGTTAAGTACTGTATTATAGTAACTTATGTATTCTTTTTTGTCACCATCTATAAATATCAGATCGAACATATAAGGAAGGGTTGGAACGATATCGATTGCGTTACCCACCAGAAGTTCGATCTTTAAATCCACCCCAGCCTCTTTAAAATACTTTATCGGGAAGTGGATCAGTTCGTCGTTGATTTCAATGGTTATCAACTTGCCGGTTTCTGATAGGCCTTTTGCCAAACAAATCGCTGAATACCCTGTGAATGTGCCAATTTCAAGGATATATTCCGGTCGGATCATACAACTGATGAATTCCAAGAGTTTTCCCTGAAGTGAACCGGAAACCATACGAGGATTCAATACTTTGAGGTATGTTTCCCGGTATAGTTTTACCAGAACCGGATCTTCTATTGTCGAATGTGAGGTAATATAGTTATCAATTTGTACCGATTTGTCAGTCATTTCAGTGTGCGTTAAAAGAAAATTAGTTCGGAAAGACTCGTGGAATCAAATATTTCATTTGAAACACTCAAAAGCTCGTTAGCTGAAATATTGTTTATTTTATCACTTATTTCTTTAAGGGTATCAACTTTATCAAACAACAGTAGGCTTCTTCCATTAGAAATCATCTGGTTTTCATTGTTTTCTGCTGCCATAGCAATTTGTCCGACGAGCTGTCTCTTTGCCCTTGAGAGTTGAATTGTACCCAATCGGATTTCTCTTATTCTCTTCAATTCTCTCTGAGTCAGTTCCAGACATTTATCTATTTTTTCTTTATCAGTGCCAAAATAAATATTGATAATACCAATATCGCTATAGGTATTATAATTTGACTCAACATTGTATGCCAATCCATTTTTTTCTCTGAGCACCATGTGAAGCCTGGAATTCATGCTAGGACCCCCCAAAAGATTGTTAAGCAGGTGTAATACTAGACGTTTTTCTTCACGATTGCTGTATGCCAAATTGCCGAGGATACAATGTGCCTGATATGTGTTATGTTCCTGCCTGATTTTTCTGGGAGAATAGGTTGAATTATTATAGACTATTCTGGGGAATTGTTGTTCTTTCTTTTCGACAGGGTCAAAATATTTTTTAAAGCATTTCAGTATGCGTTTAAAGGAGATATTTCCCGCACTCGAAACGACCATTTCGCTGGTGTTGTAATGTGATGCATAAAATTCGACGATATCTTCACGTGAGTATTTATTAAGTGCCGTTTGAGTTCCCAGAATATTTCGGGCAATCGGATTGTTACGGAAAATTAATTCTTCAAAATCATCATAGAGCTGCTCTATCGGGGAATCTTTATAGGAATTTATTTCATCGATGATCACATCCTTTTCTTTCTGGATTTCCTTTTCGGGAAACATAGAATGGAACATGATATCGGTAATAATTTCAAATGCCCTGTCAAAATA
>Ga0299912_10000617_pt1 | contig 29700 bp, 27 predicted proteins | sample RVTome_2_FD_207667 | JGI IMG/M metagenome (GOLD analysis project Ga0299912, IMG submission 207667) | Soil microbial communities from uranium-contaminated site in the Upper Colorado River Basin, Wyoming, United States - RVT95D214 (version 2) ... | reverse complement strand
GCCAAGCCATGGACGAGCTCGACCGAAGAAAACGCCAGGTTCTACACTACATACTCGACCAAGGCCAAACAAACGTGGAGACCTTGTCAAGGCACCTTCAGCTCAGAGAGGAAACCATACGCGACGTAGTCAAAGACCTGGAAAAAGAAGACCTGGTCAAACGGATCGGAGACAACGTGTACCTCGTAGAGCTCCTCTAGCCGCCGATCGTAACGTTTTTTAAACCCGTGAAGGTATACAACTCTCGGTTTACAACTAAAGGTGGTACACCGTGCTAGCATCGGCTCAAAAAAGACAAAACGCATATCGGGAAACCATCAGCGCGGAACCACCTATAGTAAACATGTAGGAGAAAAAAACATTGAGTGCACAAGGAGGACAACAGGTCCTCATCCTCAAGGAGGGAACCGAGCGCAGCACCGGCAAGGACGCCCGCGGCAACAACATCATGGCCGCAAGGATCGTCTCCGAGGTTGTGAAGAGCAGCCTAGGCCCCAAGGGCATGGATAAGATGCTGGTGGATAGCTTCGGCGACGTCACCATCACAAACGACGGAGCCGTCATGCTCAAGGAGATGGACGTGCAGCACCCCGCCGCCAAGATGATGGTGGAGGTCAGCAAGACCCAGGACGACGAGGTCGGGGACGGAACCACCACCGTGGTCATCATCACCGGCGAGCTTCTGGGCAAGGCCTCTGAGCTCATGGAGAAGAAGGTTCACCCCACCGTCATCATCGACGGCTACAGGCAGGCTGAGGAGCAGGCCCTGAAGATCCTGGACCAGATCGCCGAGAAGGTGGACCCCAGGGACAGGAAGATGCTCAAGACAATCAGCAAGACTACGATGGCCAGTAAGCTCGTCAGCGGTCACAGCGACCACCTCAGCGAGATCGCGGTTGACGCTGTGCTGCAGATCGCCGAGCCCAGTAACGGCGGCTACAAGGTGGACCTCGACATGGTCAAGGTCGAGAAGAAGCCCGGCGCGTCCATGACAGACACCAGGCTCGTTAAGGGCCTCATCATCGACAAGGAGGTCGTCCACGACGGAATGCCTAAGCTGGTGAAAGACGCCAAGATAGGGCTGCTGAACGCCGCCATGGAGATAGAGAAGACCGAGTTCGACAGCAAGATCGCCATAGAGACACCGGACCAGATGCAGGCCTACCTGGACCAGGAGGAGCAGATGCTCCGAGACATGGTCAAGAGCGTCAAGGCCGCCGGCATCAACGTCCTATTCTGCCAGAAGGGCATCGACGACATGGTTCAGCACTTCCTCAGCAGGGAGGGCATACTGGCCGCTAGGAGACTCAAGAAGAGCGACATGGAGGCCCTGGCCAAAGCCACCGGAGCCAAGGTGGCCAACGCCGTCGAGCAGCTCAACGCCGAGGACGCCGGATACGCCGCCCTGATCGAGGAGAGAAAGATCAGCGATGACAAGATGATCTTCGTCGAGGGCTGCAAGAACCCCAAGGCCGTCAGCATCCTCATCAGGGGAGGCTCAGAGCGCGTCGTCGACGAGGCCGAGCGCAGCATCCATGACGCCCTCTGCGTCGTCAAGGACGTTGTCGAGAAGCCCCTGATCGTTGCGGGCGGAGGCGCCCCCGAGATCGAGGTGGCAAGACAACTGCGGGACTACGCGGAGAAGCTGGTGGGCCGTGAAAGGCTGGCGGTCGTCGCCTTCGCCGATGCCCTGGAGGTAATACCCATAACCCTGGCCGAGAACAGCGGCATGGACCCCATTAACGCCATCAGCGAGATGCAGAGCGCCCACGCCAAAGGCAAGAAGTGGACTGGCATAAACGGCATCGAGAACAAGGTGGACGACATGGCCAAACTCAACGTATACGAGCCCATGGTGGTGAAGGCGCAGGCCATAAAGAGCGCCACAGAAGCAGCCACCATGCTGCTGAAGATCGACGACATCATAGCCGTGTCAAAGACGAGGGGCCCGGCCGGACCATCCGGAGGAGGCGGCATGCCTGGCGGGATGCCTGGCGGCATGCCCCCCATGATGTAGGAGGAGAATGAGGAATGGCATACTATACGACAGCAGGCGGACAGCCTGTGATAGTGCTGAAGGAAGACACCGAGAGGACCCGTGGCAGGGACGCCCGTAAATCCAACATGATGGCGGCCCAGATCATAGCCGAGGTCCTGAAGACCACCCTTGGGCCGAGAGGCATGGACAAGATGCTGATCGACAGCCTGGGCGACATCACAATAACCAGCGACGGCGCCACTGTGCTGGAGGAGATCGATGTCCAGCATCCCGCGGCCAAGATGATGATCGAGGTCGCCAAGACCCAGGACAAGGAGGTGGGAGACGGAACCACCACGGCAGTGATGCTCGCCGGCGAGCTCCTCAGGAAGGCGGGTGAGCTGTTGGAGGACAACATCCACCCCAGCATCATCGTCAGCGGCTACCAGAAGGCGTCCGAGAGGGCCCTTGAGACCCTGGAAAAGGTCAGCCTCCCGGTGGACCTGGACGACGACGAGACCCTCATGAAGCTGAGCAACACAAGCATGAGGAGTAAGGCCGTCTCGAACGAGCGCGAACACCTGAGCAGGATCGTCATCGACGCCATCAGGCAGATTGTGGAGAAGCGCGACGGTACGGTCATCGCCGACGTGGACAACGTCCAGATCGTGAAGAAGGAGGGCCTGAGCCTCGACGCCACCGAGCTGGTCAAGGGCATAATAGTGGACAAGGAAGTCGTCCACGACGGCATGCCCAAGAAGATCAAGAAGGCCAAGATCGCGCTGCTTGACACCCAGCTGGAGGTCAAGAAGACCGAGTTCGACGCCGAGATCAGGATCACCAGCCCCGGCAACATCAAGGCTTTCCTGGACCAGGAGAGCGAGATGCTGAAGAGGAAGGCGGACCAGGTCGTGGCGACGGGCGCCAACGTGGTCTTCTGCCAGAAGGGCATCGACGATATGGCTCAGCACTACCTGGCCAAGGCGGGTGTCATGGCCGCCAGACGCGTCAAGAAGAGCGACATGGACAAGCTGGCCAAGGCCACGGGCGGCAAGGTGGTCAACAACCTGGCCGACCTGAAGAAGGATGACCTGGGAACCTGCGGACTCGTCGAGGAGAAGAAGGTCGGCAACGACAAGATGATCTTCGTCGAGGAGTGCAAGGACCCCCATGCCGTAGCCATCTTCGTGCGCGCCGGACTGGAGCGCATGATCGATGAGGCGGAGAGGGCTCTGAACGACGCCCTGTACGTCATCAGCGACGTGGCCGAGGCTCCCAAGATGGTGACCGGCGGCGGAAGCGTGGAGATGGAGATGGCTAAGGCCGTACGCAGCTACGCCGCCCAGGTTGGCGGACGCGAGCAGCTAGCCATCGAGGCCTTCGCCGACGCCCTTGAGGTAATCCCCCGGACGCTGGCCGAGAACGCTGGTCTAGACATCCTGGACACCATGGTGGAGATGAAGACCGCCCACGCCAAGAAGGACGGAGCTTATATGGGTGTCAACGTCTTCGCCAAGGGCATCATCGACATGATGGCCGAGGGCGTAGTGGAGCCCACCGTTGTGAAGGAGCAGGCCATCAAGAGCGGCATCGAGGTCGCGTCCATGATCCTGAGGATCGACGACGTGGTCGCCGCCAAGAGCGGTGCTGGCGCAGGAGCCGGCGGGCCTGAGGGCGGGCCGCCGGGCGGCGACGAGGACGTGGACATCTAGGTTCACTAACCCCCTTTTCTTTATTAAAATATTAGCGCGTAATCTATGGATTGGTTTCTAGTATCTTGGGTTGCACGATTTCTTCCATTTTTCGAAGGCATCCAGCGTATTGGAGCAGATAGACTGGTGCACCCTGATGCATCTGTCCGCGTAGCCTCTCTGAAGGTCCTCGTAGATCGCTTTGTCCGAGAACCCCACGTCCGGGTGGGACGCCTCGTAGCGTGTGGCGGAGAACACGAGGATGGGGATGCGCGCCCAGAGTGCGGCTGAGTAGCACATCGGGCAGGGCTCACAGCTGGAGTACAGCTCACAGTGTGACGTTGCGCACCTCTGCGGGAGTCTTGCCAGTGATCTGTCTATTACGCCGAGGTTGTAGACGCCTAGATCGTTACACGCTGACCTGATTACGGTGATCTCCGCGTGGGCGGTGGGGTCATTGTGGTCCGCCACGTGGTTGCGGCCCCTCCAGGTCCGTATGACATCCCCGGTTTCGTCGTCCACCTGCACCAGGACCGCGCCGAAGGGGCCTCCTCCCGCTTCCACGGATCTTATTGCCTCTTGGCACGCTTCACTTATCCACTTGTCTGGCTCTACGAGGATGTCTCTATAGATGTGGCAGATTTGACCAGATTGATTTAATTCCTTTGGGGGCGAGTCGGTTTCTTTTACCCTATTTGATTTACGTTGTCTCTCTGTGCTTTGCTTCAATAATTTTCAGAGATTATGGGCGGTGTCGTTAGATAAACTCTGTTGTGTGTCAACGGGTTCACTTCAAGCTTTCATAGTGATCCTGTGGGAGGGTTATGATTGGTTCATTCCGCCACTTGTAATTTTGAAAAAATTTTTCTCGATGAATGAAGCCTATTGTTGCATGGATGTTAAGGAAGCCGTCGGTCAGAGGATCGACGAGTTCAAGGACGAGGTCGTCGGGGTCAGTGTAAAGATCCATGGTGAGCCTGAGCTGGGCCATCAAGAGTACAAGTCGTCCAAGCTGTTGGTTGAGAGTCTGAGGAAGCACGGATACGATGTGAAGCTCGGTGTCTCAGGGATGGAGACGGCCTTCATCGCCTCAAGGAAGAAGAGGAGGGGGCCAACCATAGGCGTCTTGGCTGAATACGACGCGTTGCCTGGGATAGGGCACGCCTGCGGTCACAACCTCATAGCCACATCTGCTCTGGGCGCCGCCATAGGTTTAGCGGCTGTGGCGGACAAGCTGCCAGGCAACGTGGTCATATACGGGACACCGGCCGAGGAGGGTGTTGTGCAGAACGCCGGCGGGAAGGTAGTGATGCTTGAAGAGATCAGGAAAGCGGACGCCGTCATAATGATCCACCCCAACAATATATGGGGCAGCTACGGGACCAGCAACGCCCGTGAAAGCTTCCTCGTGGAGTTCTACGGTAAGAGCAGCCACGCCGGAGGAGCGCCCGAGAAGGGGATAAACGCGTTGGAGGGCGTGCTCCTCACATTCCAGGGCATTAACGCGCTCAGGCAGCACATTAACAGAGACGTCAGGGTCCACGGGATCATAAAGCATGGGGGTGACAGCCCAAATACTGTGCCTGACTACGCTTCAGCTCACCTGTACGTCAGGGCTCCGACCATGCCCATGCTTGAGGAGAACTACGCCAAGGTCATGAACATCGTTAAGGGGGCTGAGCTTGCCACCGGCGCTAGGAGTAAGGTGACTAAGGTAGCTAACACCTACGCCAACACTATCCCCAGCAAGACACTGACTGACCTGTTCAGGGAGAACATGGCGGCGGTGGGCGTGGAGTACCCTGAGGAGAAGGAGGTACGGCAGGGCGCTGCAAGCACAGACTTCGGCAACGTGAGCCAGGTGATGCCGGCGCTGAGCGCCTACATCAACATCGGGGACGTGGTGCTACACAGCCCCGAAGGGGCAGCCATGACGGCGACGCCGGAGGCCCACGACGCCATGATCAAGGCCGCCAAGGGCCTGGCGTTCACGGCTGTAGACCTCATCACGGTGCCTGAGCTGCTGGATAAAGCGAGGCGTGAGCACAGTAAGCGGCTGGAGGAGCAAGACTAAATCTCCCTCATTCCTCCTTTTTGTGACGACCTTTATTTGAATTATAATTCAGCTAAATGCAACCCAAAAAAAATGTACGTTCTGTACAGCCACTGTAATCTCGACAACATACAAATACTTCAGGATACGGTGACAAGGTAAGCTATCTACGGCCTCTTTGGAAACCGCTACCGTAGTCCCTCTCACTCACGTTATTGCCTGTGTCTACCTCACCCACCATAAGCCCGACCTTCTCGACGGCCCCGTACCTGCCCACGTTAAGGCGAAGCCGCCCCTTGAACGTCCCAGCGTAACCGTTCTCGACCTCAACAACGTCCCCCACGCTGAACCTCCCCACATCCTCGTCCCACAGGGTCAGAAGAACAACACCCGTCTCGTCCCCTACGAGGGCCTCGGCCACCCTGTGAAGCCCCCCGTCGCTACTGCTTGACACCTCCCGGGGCTCCGCCAACTCCACCACCCTTGCCACAAGATTCACCCTCCGGCTGTAGGTGGTGAGATCCCCCACCTTGGACCTCCTCTCCGACATACCTCTCAAAGAGAAAAAGTGGACGAGGGCTTATCAGCTTTCGCTAACACCACAGATCCTACAGGCGAGCCAGGAGTAGACCTTCACGGTGTCGAGGAAGTCCTTGACCTTTACATGGTCGTCCGGGGTGTGAGCGAACCTCTCCTCCCCCGGCCCGAACCCGATCACAGGAATCCCGAGACGTGAGTAGATGCGGCCGTCAGTGGCGAAGGTCCATATCCCCAGCTTGGGCTCACCGTACGCCTCCTTGATGGCCTCCGCGGCCTCACGGACAACGGGGTTCCTGCCCGGGTCGGTGTAGAACCCTGAGAAGCTCCTCTCATTGATCAAGGGCGTTGGCACCACGACGGCCTCTAAGTCCGGGTCACCCCGCCTCATCTCTTCTATGATGCTGTTCAGGTCGCTGTACAGCCTCTCCGCCGGGTAGTCGGGGTGGTTCCTGCAGTCGATCCAGAACCTGCACACATCAGGGACCACGTTGAAGGCCTTCGGCGAAACCTCGATCTGGGTGACCACAAGGCTCACCCGCCCATAAACCGGGTGACCCGGTAGCTGCGGAACCAGATCATTTCTTATCCTCTGGATCAGGTCCACGGCCTTGTAGAGGGCGTTGACGCCTCTCTCAGGTGCGCTGGCGTGGCAGCTCCTGCCCCTCACGACGACGCCGAACTTCATGCTCCCCCTATGGCCGAGGGCCAACTGCATGTTCGTTGCTTCGCCAATGAGAACCACATCAGCGAGGAACTGGCTGTCCACGATGCTTGACATGGTGCCGGCTCCTCCAACCTCCTCCTGGGCCACTGCGGCCACCTTGAAGTCGCCCTTCAGGTCGACGCCCAGGTCTCTGAGGAGTCGTCCTGCCAGAACCATGGCGGCGACGGCTCCCTTCATGTCGGAGGCCGCCCTGCCGTAGACCACGTCTCCGTCCTCGCCGAATACTGAGCCATCCATCACCCTCCCGGAGTAGGGGTCAGGCATCTGACCCACGGGCACGTGGTCTATGTGGCCGTTCAGAAGCAGGCTTCTGCCACCTCCAGACCCCTTGATGGCGCCGAGGGCGTTGCTGAGGCCGTCCATCGTGACCGTTGTGTAGCCGTATTCCCTCATCTTGGCGGCCAGTAACTCGGCTACCTTCTTCTCCTCGCCGCTGGGGCTTGGTATGGATATGATCTCGCGTAGAAGCTCTACGCACTGATCTCTGTTCTCGTCCACCCAGTCGGAGACGCGGCCGCGAAGCGCGTCAAGATTCATGCCGAAACCCACCCGCAACGAACATGATGAGAAGATAGGCGCCCAACGTGATAAAAATGGTTCTACTCGGTAACCGTTATGGCTTCAACGGGGCACGCGCCCACGCAACCCATGCAGGCGATGCAATCCTGAGGCGCGGCCACAACTACACTTTCCTTCTTCTCCTCGTAGACACCCATGGGGCACGTGGATACGCACGTCTTACAGTTAATGCACTTATCATAGTCGATCTCTATTTCAGGCATCCTGGTGTCACCTTGTCATGGGCAGATCCCCGGATTTAAGTCTGAGCCTCACATGATCGGGTAGAAATATCTATGGGTGGGCAACATGGAATAGTATCGTGATTGGAGGAGCAGGTTTGAGCAAGATCCATCCATATCTACCGAACAGCGTACCCGAGATCAAGGACAAGATGATGGAGGAGATAGGCATCTCGTCCATCGCTGAGCTCTACTCGGACATCCCTGACGACCTCGTCTATAAGGGAAAACTGAACATCCCAGGGCCTCTAGCCGAGGCCGAGGTAAAGGAGCACGTCGCAGGGCTCCTGGAGATGAATGCGACCCTCATGTGCCCACCTTTCATGGGCGGAGGCGTCTGGCCCCACTACGTGCCCAGCGTCGTGGACGAGGTGGTCCACAGAGCCGAGTTCCTGACCAGCTACACCCCGTATCAGCCCGAGATCAGTCAGGGTATCCTTCAGAGCATCTTCGAGTACCAGAGCCACATCTGTGAACTCGTAGGCATGGACGTCGCCAACAGCAGCCTCTACGACTGGAGCACAGCCATAGGGGAGGCGGCCCTCATGTCCAGCAGGGCCAACAGGAAGACAAAGGTACTCGTCCCCGACCTCATGAGCCCATACAGGCTCTCTGTGTTGAAGACCTACACGGAGCCAGCCGGGATAGCGATCGAGAAGGTTGACCACGACGAGGAGACGGGCCTCATGGATCTGGAGGACCTGAAGGAGAAGGTGGACGGCGACACGACCGCTGTGTATGTCGAGAACCCTTCCTACCTTGGCTTCGTCGAGGAGAACGCCGAGGCCGTCGGTGAGATCGCCCACGAGAAGGACGCGTCCTTCGTTGTAGGCGTAGACCCGACGAGCCTAGGGATAATCAAGGCACCCGGAGACTACGGAGCTGACATCGTGTGCGGGGAGGGCCAGCCTCTCGGCAACCACATGAGCTACGGCGGCCCCCTCCTCGGCATCTTCGCGTGCAAGCACGACAACAAGTACATACGCCAGATGCCTGGAAGGATCATAGGGATCACGGAGACCCTTAAGGACCAGCGTCGAGCCTTCGTAATGACCCTTCAGACCCGTGAGCAGCACATCAGGCGCGAGAAAGCCACCAGCAACATATGCAGTAACGAGGCTCTATGCGCGGTCGCCGCCGGCGTCTACCTGAGCCTCCTGGGTCCCAAGGGCATGAAGGAGCTTGGTGAAACCATCCTAAGCAGAGCCAGGTACGCTCAGCGTAAGATAGGTGAACTGTCAGGGGTTAAGGCGCCCATCTTCAGCAGCTACCACTTCAAGGAGTTCACAGTGAACTTCCAGCATGAGACACTGAAGGAGATCAACAAGGCGCTCGACGCCAAGCACATACAGGCCGGCATACCCCTTAAGGGCCAGTTCCCCGAGTTCGGTGAGACAAGCCTGTTCTGCGTCACAGAGGTTCACAGTAAGAAGAACATCGATGCACTGGTATCTACTCTGAAGGAGGTGCTGGAGTGATGGTCGTGAAGTTCAGGCAGGCTGACTGGGTGGAGCCCCTCATCTTCGAGCTGAGTAACGAGGGCCGCGTGGGTTACCAGTTGCCCCCACTTGAGCCGGAGATCAACGGCTCAGAGGACCCGCTGGACATGGTCCCGGAGGCCCTTCTGCGTAATCAGGCTCCCGGGTTGCCCGAGGTGAGCGAGATTCAGGTGCTCCGCCACTACATACACCTCAGTCAGATGAACTACGGTGTGAACAGCGGCAAGATATACCCCTTGGGCAGCTGCACGATGAAGTACAACCCCGTGGTCAACGAGGTTCTGGCGGCTCACCCCAAGATACTTGGTGTCCACCCGATGCAGAGCGATGACTCCGCCCAGGGAATCCTGAAGATACTCTACAACCTGAAGCAGTACTTCCTAGACATAACCGGGATGGACGACGCCACGCTTCAGCCCGCCGCCGGCGCCCACGGCGAGTGGACCGGCATCATGCTGATGAGGGCTTACCACAAGGACCGTGGAGAACTCGGTAAACGCACCGAGGTCGTCATCCCCGACAGCGCACACGGCACCAACCCGGCCTCCGCCCACATGGCCGGCTTCAAGACCGTGGAAATACCAAGTGGTTCCGACGGCTGCGTGGATCTGGACGCGTTGAACGCGGCTGTAGGTCCGCAGACGGCTGGGCTCATGCTTACTAACCCCAACACCATTGGGGTCTTCGAGAACCAGATCACAGAGATCAGCAAGGTCATACACGACGCGGGCGGCCTCATGTACTACGACGGCGCCAACCTGAACGCGATCATGGGGTGGTGCCGCCCCGGCGACATGGGCTTCGACATCATCCACAGCAACCTGCACAAGACCTTCAGCACCCCACACGGCGGCGGAGGCCCAGGCAGCGGACCCGTCGGTGTCAAGAAGATCCTCGCCGAGTACCTGCCCGTCCCAGACATCGTGGTGAAGGGAGGTAAGTACAGGCTCAACTGGGGTAAGCCTAAGAGCATAGGCAAGGTCCACGGGTTCCACGGCAACGTGAACGTGGCGTTGAAGGCTTACACCTACATGGTGTCCATGGGCGGTGAGGGCCTCAAGGAGAGCAGCGAACTGGCTGTCCTGAACGCCAACTACATCTCGAGGAAGCTCAAGGACGCCAAGGGTTACGAGCTCACCTACGACCCCTTGAAGCCCAGGAAGCACGAGGCCGTGCTGAGCGCCGGCCCCATGTTGAACGACACGGGGGTTAGCGCACTCTACGTCAGCAAGAAGCTGCTGGACTATGGTCTGCACGCGCCCACCACGTACTTCCCCATGATCGTTCCAGAGGCCCTCATGATCGAGCCCACGGAGTCGGAGCCCGTGGAGGCACTGGACGCGTTCATAGACGCCATGAAGGAGATCAATGACCTGGCCTACACGAACCCGGGGGAGGTGCTGAGCGCGCCCCACAACACGGCCGTCACCAAGCTGGACGAGGCGAAGGCTGCTCACCCGAAGACCATCTGCCTCAGCTGGAGACGGTTCTGCCAGCTCCTCCAGGAGGGGGAGTAGGACCACCCTTTTATACCCTCAACTCTCTAACCTGTGACAAGGATTCGACACGATGTTTCCCGTTAGCGTTGTCGCACTTGAGCTGAGCATGTTTCAGGCTCCTCCTTACGCCACCTTCGCCATCATCGCGATATCTCTTGCTCTGGGCATCGCCACCAGCGTCATAGGCGTCCGAAGCATGGACCTTGACGCCTACAGGAAGCTCACCATTGAGAGCCACAAGATCAGGCAGGAGCTCATGGACGCCACTAAGAGCGGCAACCAGAGGCGCATGGATAAGGCTCAGAAGAGGCAGCAGGAGCTGATGGCTCAGCAGAGCAAGATGAGCATGGACAGGATGAAGTCGAGCCTCTTCTTCACCATACCTCTCCTGCTCATATGGCCGACGCTTGGCAGCTTCTTCGGGGACACCATCATAGCCCACTTTCCCTTCGACTTCCCCTACGTTCCCAAGGAGTTCAGCTTCATCAGCTGGTACCTGCTCTGCAGCCTCGCCTTCAACATCATCCTCAACAGAGTGTTCGGCCTCAGCTTCGAGATAGACCCAGAGGACTAGCATTGGATCCGAGTAGGCTCGTGGTGACTGTGGCGGGGCCACATGGCTCTGGGCGCACCACCCAGGCTAAGATGATCGCTGAGGCGTTCGGCCTTAGGTACGTGTCCGCCGGGACTATATTCAGGGAGCGCGCCAGTGAGCTGGGGCTAAGCCTCGAGGAGATGTCCAGGGTAGCATCCGGGGACTGCGACTTCGACAACTACCTTGACAGGCGGACCAGGGAGGAGTCGGCTCGTGGCGGAGTCGTCATCGACGCCACCCTGAGCGGCTGGATGTCGGAGGAGGCCCACCTGAGGATCTTCCTCACATGCCCGCTGGCGGAGCGGGTGCGTCGCATAGCTGAGAGGGAGGGTCGCAGCGTTTCCGAGGTGGACGAGGAGACCAGGTTCAGGGAGGCGAACGAGTCCAGGCGTTTCAGGGACTTCTACGGCGTCGACGTGGGGGACCTCAGCATATACGATCTGGTGCTCAACACGGGTCTGTACGACGCTGAGGCTACGGCGAGAATCCTTAAAAACGTGGTCAGCGAATACCTGTGCAGCAGGTGAATGGTTTGTCGGCGTACGATGTTGGCAGGGTCTGTGTGAAGCTGAGGGGCCGCGAAGCCGGCAGGAAATGCGTCATCGTGGATGTCATCGACCGCAACTATGTTCTTGTGGCCGGCCCTGACGTGAAGAGGCGGCGGGTGAACATGAGCCACTTGGCCCCCATGGGCGAGGTGGTGAGCATCCAGCGGGGCGCCTCCGACGACGAGGTGGCCGGGGTCCTCAGGTAGCCGCATTCAGCGTATGGGCGTCAGGGACAGCGACGGGTACCCTTTTGCCTCGTCCTGGGCCGCGGCGTACAGGGGCGTCCTGGGCTTCACTCCATGTAGTAGTATGACGCCCTCGTGGTTCGCGGCTTTGATGTGTATATGAGAGAGGTTTGACGCGTGCTGCGCCAGCGCCTCTCCACCTGGCCTGGACAGCAGTACCATGAGGCCGCCCGTGTTCCTTGTGGCAGTGGACTCCGCGTCCAGGAACCTCTTGTGGTTTCCCTGCCTCCAGCTGTTCTGGATAGTGTCAACGTAGATTATCTTGAGGACCGGGGCCCCCGTATCCTCCGTGAGCCTGGCCTCGGCTTGTGCCCATGTCCTCTGGCTCGCCTCCAGGCTGTCAGGGTCCAGGGTGAGGGCGGACGGGTCGCACGTGTGGTTCGTGGTCGTGGTCGCGACCCTAAGGTTTCTACGAGTCTCAGGCTTCAGGCCGAACTGCTGGTCGAACCTGTGTATCCTCTCCAGGTTCTCTCCTCCTGGGGGCATGAACAGCACCCCTCTTCCCTGTGACAGGAAGCTTGCTCGGAGGGGCCCCACCAGGAAGGCGGGTACAATCGGCGCTATGTCCTCCCCCAGCTCGACGTAGACCGTGTCGCCTCTGCGCAGGCCGCCTGTCAGGCGGTCCAGCTGCTGGCTGCCTGTGCTGTAGGAGCCGTCCCAGTCGGGGACGGGGGTGTAGGGTTCAGGCTTCCTGATCTCCGTCTGCTGGAATGGGGGTATCACCTTGAAGCCTTCGTGGATGCTGGCGAGGTGGAGCGGCCTGTCTATCAGGGTACCCCTCATCTTGGTCACCTCCAGGGTCCTCACGGTGCAGCCGCCTGTGACTCCGCGTCTCAGGTGGATCACGCCGTCCGCCACGAACTCCTCTACGCCGAGGCCCATCCTGGCTGTCCCGGTCGGCACCTCTGTGACGAGCAGGGTGGTGCAGCCTGTCTGGGCCAGTATCTTGCTGAGTATGTGGAGAGTGACGCGGGCGTCTATGGTCACGGTGAACGCGTTGATAAGGGCTGTGAAGCTGTCTATTACGAGTCGGCTTATGCCCTGCTCGTCGATGCGGGCCGTGATCATCTCTATGAGTACGTCGAGACCTTCCTCCTTAACGGAGACCAGGTCCATGATGTCCAGGTGGCCTCTCGTACCGGGTTCGTTGAAGTCTCTTCCAAGCCGCCTCATGTACTCCAGGAATCCTTCCCTTCCCTCCGCTAGGCTCACGTAGAGGCAGTTCTCTCCGTCGGCTGCCCCCCTGTAGAGGAACTCTCCGCACAGGATGGTCTTGCCTGTGCCCGGGTTGCCGGCAACCAGTGTTAGGCTTCCCCGGGGCAGTCCCCCCTGTAGGGCCTGGTCCAGGTGCGTTACCCCTGTTTCTACTCTTTGGTTGTACAATTCTGCAGCGCTCCTGGGTTTGACCTGAGCTCGCGGTACAGGGCCTTCGCTATTGCGCGGCGGATCATCTGCGCGCCCGAGCCCATCGTTTCGTTTAGCCTGTTCATGAGGTCGCGGTAGTTGAGGGGGCTCTGCTCTCTGCTGTGCAGCTGGTCCAACAAGCTGGCGCCTGTCCTTCCCAGATACCTCTCAAGGACCTCGTGGGTTACCCGGTCCATGAGTTTGGTTCCCTTCTGGACCCGTGTGAAAAGGATCACGTCCTTGTCCATTATTTTCTCTGTGAACCCCGTCTCGCTGAGGCTGAGAAGGCTCTCCAGGGTGTGCGTGCATACGTGTAGGCTAGTTTGAAGTCCCTCGTTGGTTTCTGGGCCGTTTACCTTGATGAGCATTATCTTTGAGCCCTGATCTAGTTGTTTTAATAGCTGAGCTATCTCAGTGTCCGGGTGTTGGTTCAGGCCCAAGGCTGGTCCCCTATTGCTGTAGGGCTTTCTGTAGTAGCTGCTTCTGGCCGTCCACGAGGAGCAAGTGGACAAGGTCCAGTAGCTCCTTGTCCTCGGTGAACATGGCTGACTCGAAGGGCTTCTCGGAGCCCCTGGGGGCCAGCTTGGCCAACATAAAGCGTTTATTGTCGCTGTTGACGAACATGATGGGGGTCTCTACCTCGACCTGTTTTACCTGGTATATGTAACTGAGTTCCCGCGCCAGGGGGTTAGTCTTTGGGTCTAGGGGGCTGTAGAGCTTTATCTCGACGCCGCTTTCCTGCAGCTCGTCCAGGAGGCGGTGGGCGGCGTTGAAGAGAACCTCTAGGCCGTCCTCAGTTGTCAGTATGTTGACGTCTTCCTCTGATTGGCGGATGATCTCGTTGCACTTGCCTTTGATGTTGTGGTTCTTGTCCATGAACCAGATGAGCTTCTTCTGGGGGCCTATCGTCTCTTTGCGTTTCTCGTGGACCTCGTCTAGTTTCTTGATGATGGTGTCGAAGTCCAAGGCTTTCTCCTTGGTTATGTTGAGGATGGTGTTGAAGGACTCCCCTGGGTTTGATGGGGCGAACTGTTTGGGGTGGCCGGGTATCTCTACGACGAGGCCGTAGTCGATGAGTTTCTTCAGTGTTCCGTAGACCTTTGTCCTGGGTACGTCGCAGTTTAAGCTCAGTTTGCGGGCTCCCGCGGTTCCTAGGTTTATGAGGCTTAGGTAGACTTTGGACTCGTACTCGCTGAGGCCTATGTACTCGACTATCTTGGGCCATATCTGTAGGAGGTCTTTGTAGTCAGGGTTTTCGCTGAGTCTTGTGCGTCTTTGGGGGCCGCTGGACAAGTCAGGTCTTTCCCGGTCTCTCGTTAATGGAAGAGCATTTCTTGATACTGTATCTGATTTCTCCTTCTTTCTGGTTACACCCTTTGCTCTCGGCCTTTCTTGGTTATACTTCAAGCCGTTCACCGAGCTAAGTGTAACCCGGTCCCTGTCTTCGATTTTAGCAAATCCAATATTGGATAACTTGATTATATTCAAAGGAAACTAAAATAAGGTTAAAAAGAAGATTTATTTCGCGAAAACCTTCATCATGGCGCCCAATGCTTTACCGGGCTCCGAGATAAGGCCCATCTCAGTTAGAGACATCTCCATGGACGCTAAAGTCGCCACAAGATCGTTGACGGTGTCGGCACCCATGTGGCCAACGCGGACAGTCTTACCACCCAGCTTGCCGAGGCCGCCGGCTATGACGACTCCGTACTTCTGGAACATGAGGCCCCTCATCTTAGCGTCATCCACGCCCTGGGGGACCTTGGGGACAGTCAATGTGTGGGCTTCATGGCCCTTGGCGGGGAAGCTACCCCACCCCATGGCCTTTACACCCGCCAGGAAGGCCTCGCTGAACTTCTTGTGACGGGCCCACCTAGCCTCTAGGCCTTCCTCGAAGATGATCTTCAAGGCTTCCAGCATGCCGAGGACGTTACCGACGGCTGGCGTGGCGAAGTATCCGCGGGGGTTGTCCATGACGGGTTTCCATTTTTTGAGGTTGACGTAGTAGTCGGTTGGTGTGGTTTTGCGTTTATCGACTACGTTCCAGGCCTTCTGGTTGAGGCAGAATAGGCTGATGCCTGGGGGGGCTCCGAGGGCTTTCTGGCTTCCCGTGAGGCAGAAGTCGATGTTCCACTGATCCATCTTGAGGGGCATGCCCCCCAGGCCGCAGACGCTGTCCACCACGTAGAGGGTGTCCGTGTTCTCGGCTAGTTTACCGATCTTGTCGACGGGGTTGGCGATGCCTGTGCTTGTGTCCACGTGCTCGACTGTGAAGAGCTTGTACTCGTTGCTCCCGAGCTTCTCCTCCAACTGCTTGAGGTCAACGGCTTCTCCCCACTCGAACCTAAGGCGGTCAGCGACCCCGCCGTGGGTCTCCACGACCTCCTCCCACTTCTCACCGAAGTAACCGTTCTCTACACAGAGGACCTTGTCTCCCTTCTCCATGAGGTTGGATATGGCTGCCTCCATGCCAAGGGTTCCGCTGCCGCTGAGCATGAAGGGCGTGCCCTCCGTCATGAAGAGCTGCTTCTGCAGGGCCAGGCCCTCAGCGTAGCCATCCACGAACTCGCCGCTCACATGGCTTAGAATGGGCTTAGATAGGGCTCTTAGTACCCTGGGGGACACGATGGTTGGCCCCGGGATCATCAGTAGCTCCCTTTCAGTGTTCAACTAATGCACCGAGATAAGAGGCTGTGCTGGGATAATTAATGTTACCTGTGGCGTGGTTGCAGGTTTTTCACTAGCATGCCTGCCAATTTGAGCATCTTCATGACCCTGTACGTCACCCACTTGTTCTCCTGCCCCTTCCTGGCGAAGGGCGCGTCGATGGGGCTGGGGGTCTTATCCGCCTGCCACCTCCCATTCAAGTTCGCCTTTTCTTTAACGTACTCTATGGTTGAGTCTATCGCCTCGTGTCGGACTCCGAGGGACAGAAGGTTCGACGCAATCTCCACGGCGTCGTCGGACGTCAGCGGAGCCGTCAGCCTAGTCGGGTCGGTTGCCTTGGTATTGATGGGCCTGTCCGGGGCGTGGCTGCTCCAGATGAGCCTGTGGAGGAGGACGAACTCAACGGCCCTCCTCTTCGCATCCAGCGCTTCGATAGTCCAATAATCGTCGGGCACAACCGTCATAGCCTTGAGTAGCTGGGTGACTCCCCAGTAGCATGTGTGGGCACCCCAGCACCTGTCCCGCCGTCCCCTGTAGGGGTAGGTGTTGGGCGTCTTCCAATTCCCGTCGTCGAACCTCTGGTGCTCCACGAGGAACCGGAAGCTGTTCCTCACCTCTGGTCTTTTGGCGTAGCCCATGGAGCAGAGGCTCCAAACAATGTTACCCATGAAGCACGGCATCAGGGCGTCATTGTACCCGTTCTTGGTTCTGAAGCTCACCGCGAATGTCCCGTGTTTCTCCGAGTAGGCGTGCCTCAGGATGTGCTGGCAGAGCCCCGCCACCCGGGGGTCCTCGGGATCTGCCCCCGCCTGAGCTAAGAAGATTAGCCTCCAGACCGCACCTTTGTACTTGGGTACGTACCCAGCCGTGGCTGCAGGTTCTCCCCATTTATCCATAGCCTTCTTGTCAATAATACCCGTCTCAAGTCCTCTGAGGATCGCTGAGACGGGACGCGTCGATATCATGGCTCGGCGGGCCTCCGACACCTCTGTTGATCCCACAGGTTTGTCGAGGATGTTCACCAGGGTGTTGTATCTGACCATGGGATCATCAGCTTCCAGAAGCCAGTCGAGAAGAAGACCTCTATCCATCACCCATCAGCCCCACATAACTGGATCGTATATTACCCTTAAACATTGTATGCTTGAGGCCACCCATACGTTTTTATTCGCTAAATAAGGTCATTCCTCTGGTGCCTTAGGTGTCCGGTGACCGTAAAATTCTGGTCTAGAACCGCAGTGGACACAGTTAAGGCTAATTATCCATGCTTCATCGGTGATCTACTATGAGTTACAGGCCCCTAGACAGTAAGGTGGACATACACAAGCTCGAACACGAGGTCCAGGGCTTCTGGAGAGAGACCAACGCCTACTGGAAGCGCGTAGAGATTCAGGAACAGGAGAGCAGGCCGAGCTGGAGCTTCATCGACGGACCCATCACAGCCAACAACCCCATGGGCGTCCACCACGCGTGGGGCCGCACCTACAAGGACCTCTTTGCCAGGTACAGGTTCATGAGGGGCTACGAGGTCCGAAACCAGAACGGCTTCGACTGCCAGGGCCTGTGGGTCGAGGTCGAGGTCGAGAAGGAGCTGGGCTTCAAGTCCAAGCTGGACATCGAGGCGTACGGTCTGGCTGAGTTCGTTAAGAAGTGCAAACAGAGGGTTCTGAAGTACTCGGCCATCCAGACCGAGCAGTCCATGAGGCTGGGGATGTGGACCGATTGGAACAGCCCCGAGGAGTTGCGGAAGCTGTCGGAGGCCTTGGAGAACCCCATGGAGGAGACGACCTACATTGGCTCAAGGGGCCCGGTTAAAGGGACGGCTGAGTGGCTTGTGGGGCAGCTGGGCATGCCCGAGCTGGGGGGAAGCTACTACACCCTCAGCGACGAGAACAACTACATGATCTGGAGGGCGCTGAAGAGCTGCCACGAGCGCGGATGGATATATCTTGGGGCTGATGCCATGCCCTGGTGCCCCCGTTGCAGCACGGGAATCAGCCAGCACGAGATAGTGACGGAGGGCTATAGGGAGCTCACGCACACGAGCGTCTACGTGCTGTTCAGGCTCAGGGACAGGGAGGGTTCCCTGCTGATATGGACGACCACACCGTGGACTCTGACCAGCAACGTCGCCGCCGCCGTCCACCCGGAACTCACCTACGTGAAGGTGAAGTACCGGGACGAGGTGCTGTACCTCAGCAAGGGTACCCTCAAGTCGGCCATACAGGACCAGCAGAACGTTGAGGTTCTGGGCGAGCTTAAGGGCTCGGAGATGGATGGCTGGAGGTACCATGGGCCCTTCGATGATCTACCGGCCATCAAGAAGCTGAGGGTGCCTAAGGCCCACAGGGTCATCATGTGGGACGCCGTGGGCGAGGAGGAGGGCACAGGCATAGTACACATTGCCCCCGGCGCAGGCAAGGAGGACCTGGAGCTGGGCAAGAAGTACGGGCTGCCGGCCCCTGCGCCCCTGAACGAGTTCGGCGTCATCATAGACGGGTTCGGCTGGCTCACGGGCACCCACGTCTACGAGTCAGCGGAGCCCATCTTCGAGGACCTCCGCAAGAAGAACCTCCTCTACAGGACCCAGAAGGTCACCCACAGGTACCCGGTGTGCTGGAGGTGCGACTCGGAGCTGGTGTTCAGGCACGTGAGCGAGTGGTTCATAAACATGGGTGAGAAGCTGGACAAGCCCGAGGAGGAGGTCACCCAGGAGGAACGGGACAGGAACCTCAGGTACCAGATCATAGACTCGGCTAAGCAGGTGCGGTGGATACCGGAGTTCGGGTTGAAGCGTGAGCTTGACTGGCTCCGCAACATGGATGACTGGATGATCAGCAAGAAGCGGTACTACGGGTTGGCACTCCCTATATGGAAGTGCAACTGCGGCTGGTTCGACGTCATAGGCAGCAGGGAGGAGCTGAAGGAGCGCGCCGTGGAGGGCTGGGACGAGTTCGAGGGCCACAGCCCCCACAGACCTTTCATAGACGCCGTGAAGATAAGGTGCGAGAGGTGCGGCGGCGTAGCCTCCAGGATACCAGACGTGGGCAACCCTTGGCTGGACGCAGGCATCGTCGGCTTCAGCACCATCCAGTACCGACAGAATAGGGGGTACTGGGATAAGTGGTTCCCCGCCGACTTCATAGTGGAGTCTTTCCCCGGCCAGTTCAGGAACTGGTTCTACGCGATGCTGGCGGAGAGCACTATACTTGAGCGCAGGACGCCTTACCTGACGTGCCTTGGCCACGGCCAGGTGCTTGCGGAGGACGGCCGCGAGATGCACAAGAGCTGGGGGAACGCGATATGGTTCGAGGAGGCGGCCGAGAACATGGGGACGGACGTGGTCAGGTGGATATACATGAGCAGCAAGCCTGAGAACAACGTCCTCTTCGGCTACACGAGGGCGGCTGAGGTCAGGCGCCTCTTCTTCATGACGCTGCTCAACGTCTACAACTTCTTCTACCAGTACGCCACGCTGGACGGGTGGACCCCGGACCAGCAGCCTGAGACTCTGTCACCGCTGGACAGGTGGATACTCTCCAGGCTGCAGCAGACAGACGCGAGGGTCACTGAGGCTCTGGACAACTACGACGCCATGACGACGTGCACCGAGATCGATAGGTTCGTGGACGCCCTCAGCAAGTGGTACGTGCGTAGGAGCCGCCGCAGGTTCTGGAAGACTGAGGCGGACGACGAGAAGAGGGCGGCCTACAGCACACTGTACAGGTGCCTGAAGACGGTGGTCTACATGATGGCGCCTGTGACGCCCCACATATCGGAGGCCCTTTACCAGAGGATGGTGAGACCCGTGGAGCACGGCGCCCCCGAGAGCGTGCACCACTGCCGGTGGATCGAGGCTGACCCTGAGCTGCTGAACGAGGAGCTCATGGCGGAGATGGACCTGGCCATGAACCTGAGCAGCATGGGCAGGGCCGCGAGGAGCCAGGCCAACATCAAGCTGAGGCAGCCGCTCTCGGAGGCGGTGGTGGTTGTGCCTGAGGCTCAGCTTGCCCTCTTTGACAAGGTGAAGCCTCTGGTGCGTGAGGAGCTGAACGTCAAAGAGCTGAGGGTCTCCACTGACCGCGGGCTGCTGCAGAGCATGACGGTTAACCCGCTGCCAGCTAAGCTGGGGCGTAAGCATGGACGCATTTTCCCCAAGGTCGCGGTAGCCGTCAAAGCGTTGGGGTCCGCTGAGGCTAAGCTGCTCGGCGAGGGTAAACCGGTTACGGTGATCGTGGACGGTGAGCCTTTGGAGGTGCTGCCCGACGAGGTTGAGTTGGTCTCCGTGTCCCACGGCGACTACTCTGTGGTGGACGAAGTCGGATTACTCGTCGGCGTCCACACCGTGATCTCAGGCGACCTTGAGAGCGAGGGCCTCGCCAGGGACCTGGTGAGGAGGGTCCAGGCGCTCAGGAAGGAGGCCGACTTCGACATCGACGACAGGATCGTAGTCTACTACGTGGGCGACCCTGAGGTGGAGGAGGTCTTCGAGAACGAGGCCGAGTACATCATGGCGGAGACGTTGAGCGTGGAGCTTGTGAATGGTGAGGCGCCGGCGGGGGCGAAGGTTCAGGGCTACGACGTAGATGGGCTGTCAGTGAGGCTGGGGGTGCTGAGGAGGTAGTCTGCGGGATTACAGTGGCTGTACAGAACGTGAACTTTTTTTGGGTTGCATTTAGCTAAAATATTTCGGGGATCGGGGGAGCCTATTTCCCGTGGCGGAGGGGCCGGTGGATGCGTGTTCCTATGCGGAGCCACGCGACGCTTCCGTCCCGGTTCCGAATGACCTGGCCTAGGTTGCCCATGTTGGGCTCCTCTGTTCCGACGATGTTGTCCTCCGCGTAGAAGGCGTAGCGTACGGGGGGTGAGGGCTCAGGCGAGGCTGGGGGCGTGTCTCTTGTGGGGAATCCGCCTAGGGACCTCTGGCTTATGTAGAGTTCGCCCTTTTTCACGGTCACCTCGGCAGATGTGAGGGTGGCCGTGTACTGGCCCTCAAGCTCTTTGAGCTGCTCATCGGGCATCTTCACGGGGGCGAGCTCAGGGGTCTCCAGGCCCAGGTATTGGTCCAGGGCCAGGTTGGTGACCTTCTGGGTGATCTGGCTGCCGGTGCCCGAGTTGGTCACCACGAGCATGGCGAAGTCGTGGTCCGGGACCAGTGTCAGCATCGATATCTGTCCCACGGTGCCGCCGCTGTGGCTGAGGGTGCGTGACGCGCGGCGGTCGTCTACCCAGAGGGTGTGGGCGACGCCGTTGTGGGGCGCGAACCGGACCTGTTGCGTGTGCAGCGTCTTGAGTGACTCGGCTCCCAGGAGCCTCTTGCCCTTGTAGGCTCCGTCGCCGAGCTGGAACCGGCCGTAGTTGAGCATGTCCCTGACGCAGGTCATGATGCCGCCGGCGGGGCCGGAGGCGCGGCCGATGGACCAGGGCTGCGCGGGCCTCGGGGCACCGTCTTTGGCCACGTGGCCGGCGGCGAAGCGGTGGACCATGAGCTCCCAGGGCAGCAGGTACGTGTGGCTCATGCCAAGGGGCTCGAAGAGGCGTTCCTTGATGAGGTCCGAGAAGACTTTGCCAGTCACAACCTCGAGTATCCTGCCGGCTACGTTGAAGCCGGCGTTGTTGTAGGAGAGGACCTTGCCGAGGGGGGTGAGCTGGGGGGTGTCCGACATGGTCTCGACGTACTTGGCTACGGCGTTTGTGCCCTGGCCGAGGTCTGGGGGGAACCAGTCACCCACCCAGCCGGAGGTGTGGGTGAGGAGGTGGCGCACGGTGGCCTTCTCGGAGGCTTCACGGTCCTTGACCTTGAACTCGGGCAGGTAGGTGCGGATGGGCGCGTCCAGCTCGATCTTCCCGGCCTCGACCATCATCATGGTGAGGGTGCCGACGAAGGTCTTGGTTATGGAGCCTATCTGGAAGAGGGTGGTCGGGTCCACGGGTAGGGGGTGGTCGACGTTGGTGACGCCGAGGCCCTTGGTGAGGGTGTCCTCGCCGTGCAGGATGCCCACGGCCGCGCCGGGGACCTTGAAGGTCTTCATGTGGTCATTGACCTTTGTGATGAACTCTCTGCTCTTCACGTTGGATCGGTTATTGAGTGTGGGTGTGCTGGTATAAATCAGGTATCAGTAGCGGATGGCTGCTGCTGGGCAGGATATGGATGTTTTAAATGCTCATCTGTCTGAGCCGTTGGGTCCGTACTCGTGGCGGAGGATGCTGTAGATGTAGCTGTCGCGCCACTCGCCGCGCAGTTGCTTGTCCTCGCGGAGGTGGCCCTCGCGCTTCATGTTGTTGTGTTCCATGACGCGCCAGGAGGCGGTGTTGCGTGGGTCGCAGGTGGCTGTGATCCTGTGCATGCCTAGGGCCTCGAAGCCGTAGGCGATGAGTTTGCCGGCGACCTCGGTGGCGTAGCCTTTGCCCCAGTGGTGGCTGTTGAGGCAGTAGCCGATGGAGGCGTTCCTGTTCTGGGTGCTGGTGATGTAGATGCCGCAGCCGCCGATGACGCCGTGGTCGGGGTGGTCGATGGCGAGGGTGTAGTTGAGTCGGGGGTTTTCGTGCTGGCGTTCTGTGGCTCGGGTGAGGAAGATGCGGGTGTCCTCCGGTGTGTTGGGGCCCCACTCCATGTAGCGGGTGACCTCGGGGTCGCCGGCGTAGGCGTGGGCGGCCTCGTAGTCGTCTGGGGTGAACTCGCGTAGGAGCAGGCGGCGGGTCTTGAGCTGCACCATTCGGGTGAGGTGAACGGTGCCTCCGTGATAAAGGGTTCGGGGCCTGTGACTGCTGTAGTCATAATGGTTTTTCGCGGCTTGTGTCAAGCTACTTGATATAAGGGTTTTTCCGCGGTTGTTACTGCTGTAGTAGGAAGCGTTTTCCGCGGTTGTTGGGCTCTGGCTTATTACGGCTGGCCTGTTAGAGTGGGAAAAAATTTTCCATCTTTTGCTTCATGTTTTTGTTGTGTTGAGGTTTCCGCGGTCCTTTGGCTCCTGGGTGTGTGGGTGTTGGGGGTGCTTTGTTGTGTTGGCTCTGTTACCACCAGAGCTCGTACCTGATGCTGGCTTCGCTGATTCCCAGCCTCTTCAGGGCCGCCACCGTGTCCATGATCATGTCCCTTGGCCCGGAGACGAAGTAGAGGGCGTCGGGGTCCAGGGCCAGCTCTTGGAGGGCGGCCTCGTCGATCCTTCCGTGCCTGTGGCGTGTCTTCTCTCGGGTGACGAAGAGGCGGGCCTTGATGAGGGGGTTGCGGCGTTGGATGGCTTCGATCTCGTGGAGGTATAGGAGCTCGTCCTGGGTGGATGCGCTGTAGAGGAGGGTGGCGTGGACGTCCCGTGCCTCGTCTGCGTACCTGAGGATGCTGATGATGGGGGTGATGCCGATGCCGGCGGCGATGAGGATGAGCCTGTCGCCCATGGCGCGGGTGTAGTAGGTGCCTCCCTGGCCACCCCGGATGTGGAGGGTGTCGCCGACCTTGGCTCTCTCGTGGATGTGGCGGGTGACGGGGTTGTCGCCAGTCTTCACGGATATCTCTATGCTGCCCTTGGTGTTGGGTGAGGATGTGAGGGTGTATCCTGCTGTCTTCCTCTCGCCGTCGATGTCGGCGTAGAGGTCTATCCACTGGCCGGGGTGGAAGCTGAAGGGCTGGCCTTGTAGGTCCAGTTTCAGGGTCTTGACGGTTGGCGTGGCTTGGTTGATCTCGACGATCTTCACGGGTATGACGGGCATCAGCTTCATTCATCGGCTAAGATGCTAATAAAATCCATCTAGCTGCGTGAATGTTCTGAGGCGTAATGTGGTGTTTTGGTCAGTAAAGTTTATGTTGCGCGGCCTGAACGTTATAATTAGTTTCCGAAGGGGAAACAATATGTCTGTGGAGTCCACGGCCCAGATGTTAACGGCCATCCAGAGCCGAAGCCCAGGGGTGAAGGAGCTGGTGAAGGCCACCCGGAGGCGAAGCCAGGCCACCGTCAGGCTCGTACGCGCCTTGAGGGCGCAGGGACTCATCGCCTCGGAGAGGAAGGCAGGCGGCAGAGGCCGGCCCAAGGAGGTGTTTAAGGCTACCCCCCTCGGCATCGAGTACCTTGAGGCGTACGGCAGGCTCAGAGGGGTCCCGCTGAGGGCCACGGAGGGCGAACTGAGGAAGGCGGCGGAGGACGCCAGGTACGTCGGCAGGCTGGCGGCCAGGGGCGTGGACACATTCAGGGTCTTCATGGAGCTGAACGCGCTTGTCAGGGCTACTGGACACGCTCCGTAGGTTCACGGGACTCCTGGACCGCAACCACGTTGATTACATGGTCATCGGCGGCTACGCCCTGCCCTTCTACGGCCGCATAAGGGCCACGCTGGACCTGGACGTGGCCGTGGCTGTTGAGGACGACGAGTTCAGGAGCCTCTGCTCCCGTGCGGAGAAGGACGGCTACCAGGTGAGCCTAGGTTCCCCGCTGAACCCCTACTGCATCTACTTGGACACTGTGACGAGGTTCGAGGTGGAGGTGTGGAGGAGGCCCGACGGCATCAGGTGGGACCAGGAGACGCTGAGGCGCAGGAGAAGGTTCAGCGTGGACGGCCTGGAACTCTGGGTGGTGTCACCCGAAGACTTCATCGTGACTAAGCTGGCGAGGCCGGACAGGTTGGCCCAGGACGAGATGGACGTTAAGAGCGTCTTGGAGCGGAGCGGTGTCGAGCTCGACTGGCGGTACCTGAGGGCGAGGGCTGAGGACGCGCAGGTGTGGGGGATTCTCCAAGCCATACATGGTAGAGCATGAACAGACTTGGAGACGGTTCAAATCAACTCCATTCATTGCTTACAGGCGTTACGTCATTTTTTTTAATAGTTACAGCCTTATATATGGTTGGAAATGAGTGATAAAAAAACTACCATGGTTCGGGATTTCAAGAAAATCAAAGAAGCGTCGGATAAGCTCGACGAGATTAGGGCACGCACAAAGCCCATCATCACGGATGAACTCGTGAAGTGGATAAGAGAAGACCGAGAGCGATGACATTTCGGATAATTATCGCATAGAATGTAGCTTAAAGTAAATTTTGAATAATCTGATCAGAAGGGCATGATTTTTTTATTTTATTACACCAGCCTTTCTCTTCTTCATGTAATTGATTTGCTAAATGTTTAGGCAAGTCAGCCAATAATGGATGCTTCAACTGAGGGCAGGAAAATTCGGGTGTTAATCCATTTGTAACTTGTTTTCTGGGCTTCAGTATCTGTTTATATTTTCCGTCTTTGGTTTTCTTTTTTGAGATAATTCTTTCTTCGGGATCGAAATAGGTTACCGTGATTTCGTCTGTTCCTGTTACAGGGCAAATCATCTTCAAAGTCTTACTCATTCACACACCTCCCTTTAAGTAATAATTTAAATTAAAGTTATAAATAAAATAATTTTTTTTTTTATTAAAACCTACTTTTTTACACTCGTAGGAATACCTCTAAGCCTTAATTTCCGCAAATTTATTTCTTATTAACTTACTTCTTTTCTAGATTTTCTTTTACCCTGTACCTGACTATCCTCTCCACCAGGTCGTACGGGACCGGCTTGTCCAGGGGGAACTGCACCGAGCCCCTGCCCTGCTTGTACGGCGACAGCTCCTCCTTGAACGCCTCGATGCCGGAGGGTATCGGGTAGAACCCGATGTGGCTCTTGAAGGCCGCGAAGTGGACCAGGTTCCTGCCGTTGAGCTTGAAGGTGGGCATCTGGTAGCTGATGGCCTCCACGGCCCCAGGCGCCGCGTCCCTTATGGTCTGCCTCATCTTCCGGAGGATGGCCTGGACGTCCTTCGGGAAGGTCTCGATGTACTCGTCAATGGTCTCGTACTGTCCTCTCATACTTGGCTCTCTTTAACCCCGGTTTATAAAGTTAAATTTAGACCTAAGGCTATAATGTATTTCTACATTACCCTGCATAGCAGTACATCTTTACATGGAAAATGTCTATGCGGACATAAACGCGCATTTTTGAGCCTTTTTAAGCAAGGATAGAGTAAGGTTCTCGATGGATGTTGAATAAAACAGGCTCAAAACGTCTGGCCAGGGTCGCGTCGTTCTCGATCTTTTACCTGGCAGTCGCCTATCTTGTACCCCTTCAGCAGGGAACGCCAACCGTCGGATACATGCTCGGGGCCCTAATCACGGGTCTACTGTATGGGACCGTACTCCTATACATGGAAAGTCGGCTCCATGTCAGCAGGGTCAGGAGAATACTTATCGTTGCCGCTCCAGTTTACGCCATCCAGTTCCTTAACCCCGTGCTAGAAGGCTACTTCTTCACGACACGCCTCAATTCGCCCGCGACGCTTCTCGGTGCAATAATATTCGGCTTCATACTGGTACTAGCCTATTCCGTTGCCGCGTCCCTCATCTTCCCACCTGAGGCTTCTTTGGCGGAGCTCAATGAGGACCATGAGGAACTAAATTTCCGGGAGCTCCCGAACCTGCTCAAGATGATTCTAGCTGCCTTGTCCTGGCCACTCATCTACTTCGTATTCGGTCTAATCATTTCCCCTATAGTCTCACCGTATTATAGCGATCCACAGTCACCATACTACCTCGTCCTACCCGGCCTCGGCACAATCCTGATGGTTCAGGTTCTCCGTGGGTTTATCTATGTGTTCTCGCTACTCCCGCTTCTATCTAGCCTGCGCCTTAACGCGAGGAGCATGCTTCTCACTCTGACCGGCCTGATGTACATCGGCGGAGGGCTGGCAATTTTCGTTGTAGTTGAAACGTTCCCCTTAACCTTGAGGGTCGTCCATGGATTGGAGATATTCGCTGATTCGCTGGTGTTCAGCGCGGTAGTAACCTATCTTCTAAACATGCTCCGCCCGCGCTGACTATGCCTCATCTCTACTAAAGTGCGAGTTTGAACAGTATCCTTTGTTCTATCCTCTAACTAGGTTGAGTAAACCAATATCCTCAGCCATCTGCCTGGCCTCGGATATCTCCTCTGCCTTGAGCCTTCTGCTGAGCTCCGGCTTCTCCCTGGCCCGCCACTCTGGGTGGTATTGGAACATGAGGTTGACGCGGGTCATCGGCCCCAGGTTATCATGTATCCACTGGAGTATGGGCCGGGTGCAGCACTGGTTGTGGCCGGGCAGCACGAGCACCCGGATGATGAGCTCTCCGTGCTTCTTCGCCGCCAGGTGGTTCCTGGTGGCCGCCTCCCAGTACCCGGGGGCGCCGCTGATCTCCTCCGCGCACCCATTATTCCCGTATTTGAAGTCTAAGAGGTACACGTCTATGAACCCGGCCAGCAGCCTCGCCGTCTCCTCCGAGTAGTAGCTGTTGCTGTTCCACACCGTCGCCACGTTCAGGTCCACGTTGCCCATGGTCTCCAGCCAGTGCCACGTCACCGGCGTCGGGTCCCCGCCCACCATGTTGATGTTCCTGCAGCCCTGCGCCGCCAGCTCCCGCACCTGAAGAGACATGAGCTCTGGGGCGACGCTGGTGCCGCTGCCCCCCCACTGGCTGATGTCCCAGTTCTGGCAGTGGACGCACCTGATGGTGCAGCCCCCCGTGAATACTGTGCCGGAGGGAACCAGCTCCGGCTCCTCACCCATGTGGGGGAACGACGAGAAGAGGCTGAAGTTGCGGCCCGCCCCGCAGTACCCCTTCTCACCGTGGAGCCTGTCGGAGCCGCAACGGCGCACGCAGAAACCGCACCGCTGCATCATCCTGTGGGCCAGGAGCGTCTTCAGGGACATGAGGCTGGGCTCAACGGGCTTAGGCTTCTTTCCCTTGGCGTCGAAGTCGGCCTCTAAAGCCTTGTACTGGTCCATGAGGCCGCCGTGGAGCATCCAGAGGGCGTCCGTCTCGTCCCTGCGGCTGTACTTGGCCGTTATAGCCTTAGCTATCAGATGCTTCGCGTACTTCCGCTTGCCGACGATGTCCACGTACCTGGGCAGTGCCTCCTTCACACCGGGCTCGCTCAATGCCCCTCTGGCGTCGGGCCTGGTCAGCCACATCACCTGTCCCTCCGCCTCGGCGCGTTAAATGGTTATGCTGGGCAACCGTTAATATCCGCGGATGAGCCAGACACCTTGATGGACATGGAGGCCAGGTACTATGAGAGGCTGGACGAGGAGACGGTGCGCTGCACCATCTGCCCACGGGCGTGTACGATCAAGCCCGGGAAGAGGGGCTTCTGCGGCACACGCGAGAACAGGGGCGGCAGCCTAGTCAGCCTCACCTACGGGGAGCTCTCCGCCATAGCCGTGGACCCCATCGAGAAGAAGCCCCTGGCCCACTTCTACCCCGGCAGCCGCAGCCTCAGCATCAGCAGCGTCGGCTGCAGCTTCACCTGCCCCTGGTGCCAGAACTACCACCTCAGCACGGGCAACATCCAGAACCAGGCCACCAAGCGCGTGATGCCCGAGGAGGTCGTCGAGATCGCCATGGCCCAGGAGTGCACCAGCGTCAGCTACACGTACAACGAGCCCCTCATCAACCTGGAGTACGTGGAGGACACGGCACGCTTCGCCAAGGAGAGCGAGGTCAAGAACGTCCTCGTCACCAACGGCTACGTCAGCGTCCCCGCCCTCAGCAAGATGGTGGACGCCATCGACGCCGCCAACGTGGACTGGAAGGGCTTCACAGAGGAGTTCTACAGGAAGCACTGCTCCGCCGACCTCCAAAGCGTCCTCGACGCCACAGAGTACATGCACAAGCACGGCGTACACGTCGAGGTCACGTTCCTCATAATCCCCGAGACCAACGACGGCGAGGACGAGGCCCGGCGCATGGCCCGCTACCTCGTGGATCACCTGAGCCCAGACGTGCCCCTCCACCTGAGCCGCTTCTTCCCAATGCACAAGTTCCAGCACCTGCCGCCCACCCCCGTGGAGACCCTCATAAGAGCCCGGAAGGCCGCCCTGGATGAGGGCGCCCACTACGTCTACGTTGGCAACATCCGCGGCGGAGGCTACGAGGACACCGTATGCCCCAGCTGCGGAACCCACGTGATCAAGCGCATCGGCTACACCGTCACCGGGTGGAGCCTGGACAAGGACAACCGCTGCAAGAAGTGCGGCGCCCAGATACCCGTAGTCGGCCACAGGGAGAGCCACGGCCCCAGCGGAATAGTCTAAGCATAGGTTTAAGACGGCTGATCACTACCATATCCATACTTTTGGGATGATCAGGATGGTAGAACGCAAGACAGTCATCTGGGAGGCCCCCGGCAAGGAGCACACGGAGGCAACCATCAAGCTGGCCGCCGAGGCGGCCAAGGAGCGCGGCATAGACACGGTCCTCGTGAGCAGCAGCTCAGGGTACTGCGCCGAGAAGGCAGCAGAGATCATGAAGGGCACCGGCCTCAAACTCATCATAGTCACCCACCAGACGGGCTACAGCAAGGCTGGCGTCCAGAACTTCCCCGACGAGCTCCGCGCCAGGCTGGAGAAGCAGGGCGTCAAGGTGGTCACGTGCACAGACGTGCTCACTGGCACAGTGGACGTCGGGCTGA
>Ga0299912_10000616_pt1 | contig 29735 bp, 33 predicted proteins | sample RVTome_2_FD_207667 | JGI IMG/M metagenome (GOLD analysis project Ga0299912, IMG submission 207667) | Soil microbial communities from uranium-contaminated site in the Upper Colorado River Basin, Wyoming, United States - RVT95D214 (version 2) ... | reverse complement strand
GCGCGGCGGCGGGGCGCCCGCCCCCGCCCCCCCCCCCCCCCCCCCCCCCCCCCCCCCCCCCCCCCCCCCCCCCCCCCCCCCCCCCAAATTATTCTATCAGTCACGCCGCCCGGCGTGACTGATAGATATAACCCAATGCCTTATACAACAGCCGCGCCGCGGTGAATTCGCTCACCCGGTGGCCGGGGATGGGGGCCAGTTCCACCAGGTCCAGGCCGATGACCGGGCCCCTTTGGGTCAGGGTGGAGATGATGGTCAGGACCTGGCGGTAATAGAGTCCCCCCGGCTCCGGGGTGCCCACGGCGGGCATGATGCCCGGGTCCAGCACGTCCAGGTCGATGCTCAGATATACAGGTCCAGGTATCTGCTGAAGATGCTCCAACGCCTGGCCCCAGCCCTCAGGCGTATGCAATTCCTGAGCTTTGAACATCTTCATTCTGGGGGCCACCCACAGGAGGTCTGCTTCATCTTTGGAGTAGCTCCGGGTGCCCAGCAGGATCAGGGGCCGCCCCAGTTCATAGACCCGGCGCAGCGTGCAGGCGTGGGAGAGTTTGGTGCCTTCGTAGCTCTCCCTTAGGTCCGCGTGCGCGTCCAGGGCCACCACGGTGAAATCCGGGTAGCGGGTCTGCGCCGCCTGCACCAGGGCGAGGGAGATGGTGTGTTCGCCCCCCAGGGCCAGGATCAGCTTCCCCTGGGAGACCCAGGGCTGCACCACTTTGCGGATCTTGTCCAGCATGGCCTGGGGCCCGGAGGCTTCCGGAGTGATGGGCATGGCGGTGGTCAACTTAATTCTCTGGCTGGGGTCCCAATTGTTCTCTTCGTCCCAGAGCTCCACCTGCCGGGACGCGGCCAAAATGGCCTCCGGCCCTTCCCGGGTGCCGCCGCCGTAGGTGGTGGTAGCTTCATAGGGGATGGGCAGCACGATGGCTTCCGCATCTTGGACCGGCAGATACTTCAAATCCAGGAAGTTCAAGGGCATCTCAGGTCTCCTCCGGCTCCGGTTCCTTTACTTCCACTTGCATCTCTTTCAAGCGGCGGTACAAAGTGGCCAGGCCGATGCCCAGGAGCCGGGCCGTCAGCTCCTTGTCTCCCCCGGTCTTTTTCAGGGTCTGGATGATGGCCAGTTGTTCGATCTCTTCCAGGGACGAGCCCACAGGGATGATGATTTTATCGTCCTCCGGGGAGTGGCGCCGGATCTCATCCGGCAGGTCCGAGAGCTCCACTATGTTGCCTTCGCAGAGGGCCACGGCCCGCTCCACCACGTTCTGCAACTCCCGGATGTTCCCCGGCCAGGCATAGTTCTTCAAGGCGGCCATGGCCTCCTGGCTGAAACCCATGGCCTGGCGGTTGTTCTCCAGGCAGAACTTGTCCAGAAAGTGCAGTGCCAACAGGGAAATGTCCTCCTGCCGCTCCCGCAGCGGCGGAAGCGGGATATGAATGACGTTCAGGCGATAAAAGAGGTCTTTGCGGAAACGTCCTTCCGCCACCGCGGCCTCCAGGTCCACATTGGTGGCGGCAATGATCCGCACGTCCCCCTTCAGGGTCTGGGTCCCCCCTACCCTCTCGAATTCCCCTTCCTGGAGCACCCGCAACAGTTTTACCTGGGTGGCCGGTGGCATCTCGCTGATCTCATCCAGAAAGATGGTGCCCCCGTCCGCCAGTTCGAAACGCCCCTTGCGCTGCTGGATGGCCCCGGTGAAAGACCCCTTTTCGTGGCCGAAGAGCTCGGATTCGATGAGCCCCTCGGGAAGCGCGCCGCAGTTGAGCTTCACCAGGGGCTTGCCCCGCCTGGGGCTCTGGTGATGGATGGCTTCGGCTACCAATTCTTTGCCCACGCCGCTCTCCCCGGAGAGGAGCACCGTGCTCTTCATGGGGGCCACCTGGCTCACCAGGTGCAGGACCTTTAACAGCGCCGCCCCCCGGCCGATGAGACGGCCCGTGGGACCCCGGTCCTGGAGGGCCTCCCTCAGCCTCTGGTTTTCCACCAGAAGTTGCTGGGTCTCCAGGGCCTTGGTCACCACCTTCCGGAGTTCGTGCATGCGGAAGTCTTTGGTGATGAAATCGTAAATTCCCCGTTTCAGCGCGGAGACCGCCTCCTCCACCGTGGCGTGGCCGGAGATCATGATGGCGATGGCCTCCGGCCGCAAGATACGCAAGGCCCCGAACAGTTCGGTGCCCTCCATGTCCGGAAGCTTCAGGTCAATGATGGCCAGATCCACGGGGTGGCGCCGCACCTCTTCCAGGGCCGCCACCCCGGTGCCCGCGGTGTGCAGCTCATGGCCCATCTTCTTCAGCCCGGACTCCAGGGCCTCCCGGGTGGGGGCGTCGTCGTCGACTACTAATATAACGCTCATAGAGGCAGTTTCCAGTTTTCAGTTTTCAGTTCCACAACCTTTTCGGTTTTCTTAATTCATGACGATAAAATCTATAATAAAGAATATAACCTATTATTTTCATTAATCTTTGTTATTTTTTTACCGAAAACGGAAAACGGAAAACAGAATACCGTCTTTAAAGGCTGTCCAGCCACCCCAGAACCACCCTGGTGACCTCTTCCACGGTCTCCGGAGCCAGATGGCCTCCCGGAGGCTCATAAGAGTGCCCCAACCCCGGGAGCACGTGGAGGCAGGGGCTCACCGGCATGTGGCTCAGCACCTGCCCCAGGCGGTCCAAATGACAGAAGGGATCCCGGCCCCCCTGGATGAACAGGCAAGGGCAGGGCAGCAGATAAAGGGCCTGGTCCCGGAGTCTTTCCGGCTTCCCGGGGGCGTGCAAAGGATAACCAAGAAAGACCAAGCCGTTGGCGCCCACGTCCTGGGCCACAATCTGGGCCGCCAGCCGCGCGCCCATGGATTTGCCCCCCAGAAACATCTCCAGGCCCCGGAATTCCTCCATCTCCCCCACGTAATCCACCACCAGTCGGAAGACCCCCTCCAGCGCGGGGTCCGGGTCAGGATGTTTGCGGCCCTCCTCCATGTAGGGGAAGTTAAAGCGCACGGTGACCACCCCTTCCCGGGCCAAGCGTTCGTGCACCCCGGCGATGAGGGGATGGTCCATGTTGTTGTTGGCACCGTGGGCCAGGACCAGGATGGCGGCCAGAGTGGCGCTCTTGGGCACGCCCAGGACGGCCCGGATCTTCTGATCGGGGCTTACCGGCAGGGTCAGTGGGCGAATTTCCATAGGTCCCTCTTTATCTAAAAGCTGTTAATAGACGAAAGATAGTGTACATCCTTTACTTTCTTTTATCTGTCATTCTGAGCGCAGCGAAGAATCTCTAATCTTTGAGATTCTTCGGTCGCTTCGTTCCCTCAGAATGACAGGATGGATGACTTTTCCTAATCTTCATAGCACTCCGAAGGAAAAAAATCCCCCGCATCCGCCAGCAAGATATAAGGCTTTTCCTCCTCCAGCCAAGAGCGCATCCCGCCGCCGTCCCGCCAGGGAACCAGATGCTCCCAGCCCCCCAGGTGCGCCACCCTGCTCTCTTTCATGGCCAGGCGCTTAAGCCGCCGGCTCACAAAAAACTCCCGCCGCAGGGTCTCTGGGCTCCCGTCCATGGCCAGCCGCCACGGGGAACGCTGCAAAGCCAGCCGGGCCCGGCGGAATTCCCGGGCCACCAAATCCTCCAGGGAATCCTGTGGTTCCGCGATCAAGGCCCGCAGATTGACGGGTCTGAGCAACTCCCGGCCATACCGGGACAGATGCCGCCGGGACAAGCCCCCCAGGTCCAGGGGCAGGCATTTGGCCCCGTAAATCCGGCTGTAATCCCGGGCCGCCCGGTACTCGAAAGGCAGGGCAATCTGCGCCGCCACCTGTTGGATAGCCGGATGCCCGGCAGCTCCCGGCGGCAACCCGGCCAGGGCCTCGTTAAGTTGCCTCCTCCACCTGCCCTCCCAGGCCCCGCGGTAGCGCACCGAAAAGCGGCTGATCTCCACGGTGACCACCTCCGGCCGCAGCCTCTCCAGGAGCCTCCGGACCCTCTCATACCCCAGAGGGTCCCCATGCACGGTGCCGATAAGGATTAGGGCGGCAGAGTCAAGGTTCTTGGGGGGAGGGCCGGGAGAATTTTCTGTGCACGGTTCCCCCGTCCTCCCCCAAACCCCCTCCCCACCCCCTAGATGGGGTTGGGAATGGCATTCCTGCTGAGAATTAAGGTCAACCATATCACCGGTGCCACAGGCTTCCAGCCTGTGCTTGTTTGCCTTTCTGTAGCCGCAGGCTTTAGCCTGCGCTTACATGATTCGAAATCCATGGTGGGCAGGGTGCCCACCCAATATTTTACCCATACGCTTAACCGGTGCTTTCGCTGCAAGCTGATAGCTGACCGCTGATAGCTATCTAATCCTGCACAAACTCCCGTCCTTCCTTCAGGGCCATCTCCGCCTTGGCCAACTGCCTTCCCAAATAAATGGCGTGGTTGATGTCCGAAATCGCCACGTCCCTGGCGATCTCATGCTGCAACCGTTCCCCTTTCTTGCCCCGGTATTCCTTTAACGTCAGGTCCTCAAAGCGATGCTCCACCATTATTTCCTTGCCGTCCAGGGTAATCCGGAAATAGCCCATGGGGTCCATCCGCACCTTGAAGGGCCGCTTGCCGATGACCATCAGGGCCCGGTCCAGTTCTTTGGGGTCCAGGCCCAGGGAGTGGCTGATAACGGTGATGGCCCCAGGCGGCAGACCCACCCTTTCCGCCACCCAGTTCTGGAGAGCCATCAAGCCGTAAAGGTTCATGGGGTAGGCGTCCATGGCGTTATGGGTCCGGAAAGCGGCGCTTAAGGTCAACTTATTCTCAAACTTGCGAAAAAACAAGGACACCAGACAGGGGCGGCCTTCTATCACCGTCAGATCCCGGGCTGTATCCCACAAAGATACGTATGCCTTGCGGTCTTCCGGGTCTTTATTAAGCCTTTCCACGACCGCGGCCAGGGTGTCCAGGGCGAAGTGCTTCCGCAGGCGGTGGCCATAGTGGTAGGTCTCGTCCCCCCGCAGTTCCCCTTTCAAAATGTCTGCCTGATATTGCCGCAGCTTCCGGGGGTCCAGGTTCACGGCCAGAAGCTTGTCTTCCGCCTCAAATTTAGGTTTTTCCACCACCACCTTGACGTGCTGCAGTTCCAGGCGGTCCCCCTTCTTCAAAGTCACCCGGCGGCCGAAGCGGGTGAGGAGATACAAAACTTCTCTCCATGCCTCTAAAATTGTCTCCCGTACCACCACGTGGCCCCGGGGTGTACTGGGAAAGTGCTGCACCTCCACCTGCGGAAGAGGAGGCACATCCTCTTTTTGGGGACGTGAAATTCCCTTGAGGGATGGAGGCTGCCAAGTTGAGAAAAGCTCCTTTATCTCCTTTATAGTGCTCTTTACTTTAGGGTCTCCCAACCATTGACGCCGCAAATCTTCCGGGAATAGTTCAGGTGTGACCAGATTATCAATAACCCGGCGAGTATCCTTAATTCTGTAAGGATTTGAAACCATGCCCCGTTCAGCCAGGTATGTTATCGGTGCATCACTGATAGGTTCTATACCTGCGTCGAAGAAATTCAACAATTCATCTTTGGACCCCGACCGATCATGCCCACAAATCAATAGCGTCTGAATCTGCGGATTGTACAACAGATTCCGCAACATCTCCCTTAAACCATTGCCGTACAAAGTCCCAAAAACGGTAACGGGGCTGGTTTTCGGGTCCAAATCCACCCCGGCTTCCCGGAAGCGCGAAATCACATAGTCCACCTTGGACCACAGGGTCACCACCCCGATGGTCCCCTGGGGATTGATTATCGTCAGGCGGTCGCCGAAATACAGGGGAATGAATTCCATCGGGGCCACTATACCAAAAACCGGCCTTAAGGGCAAAAACTCCCGGCCATCCGGCAGGCCTTCAGAAATGGCGGAGAACGCGGTAAATTCGCGCCAAAGGTTGCCCCTCCTCCCAACAATCCTTATCTTTGAGTTACCCTTAACGCCCCCTGACGGGAAAAATGTTGCATAATCACGGTCTCTGATGGTAGGAAAAGGAAAGGCAGTTATTAAGAAATTCTAGTTTCTAGGCAAACCAGCACTCATATCACCATAAGCTTTACAGAAGGGGTCAGCCAATGATGTCCTCAAAGGAAAGGATGTATCTCCAGAGTTTCCAGGAAATCAGCAGGGTTCTGGGCTCCACCCTGGCGGTGGACGAGGTTCTGGACCATATCGTCCGGCAGATCACCCAAGTCATGGGCCTCAAGGGGGCCACCATCCGTCTGGTCAATCCCAAGACCAACACCCTGGAATTGGTGGCGTCCGTGGGCCTGAGCGAAAAATATCTCCACAAAGGGCCGGTGGATCTGGAGAAGAGCGTCACCGAGGCCTTAAGCGGCCGCCCCATAGCCATCTATGACGCCACCACCGATCCCCGCATGCAGTATCCCCAGCAGGCCAAGGAGGAAGGCATCGCCACCTTGGTGGCCGTGCCCATGGTCAGCAAGGGCCAGGTCATCGGGGTCATGCGCCTCTTGACCTCGGAGCCCCGGGAGTTCACCATGGACGAAGTGGACTTCGCCTGCGCGGTGGCGGATATGGGAGCCCAGGCCATCAGCAACGCCCAGATGTACGAAGCCCGCACCCGGGAGCTTAACTTCCTCAAAGGCCTCCTGGAAGTCTCCAAATCGGTGAATTCGGCCCTGGACGTGAAAAAGGTCCTGCACCTCCTGGTGAAAACCGCCACCACCGCCCTGGACATCAAGGCCGCGGCCGTGCGCCTCCTGGACCAAAAACGCCAGCTCATGGAACTGGTGGCCTCCTACGGCCTGAGCGACCGTTATATCACCAAAGGGCCGGTGGCCACGGATAAATCCCTCACCGAAGCCATGACCGGCAAGGCCGTATCCATCTACGACGTGGCCCAGGACCCCCGGGCCATGTACCCCAAAGAACTGGATGAAGAAGGCATCAAGTCCATCCTCTCCGTGCCCATCTCCCTCAAAGGCAACGTCATCGGCGTGCTCCGCATCTATATCGCGGAACACCGGGATTTCAGCGACGACGAGATCACCTTCATCTCCTCCCTGGCCCAACAAGCCGCCATGGCCATGGAAAACGCCCGCATGTACCAGAAACTCAAGGGCGAACACGAAGAACTGATGAGCGACCTCTACCGCTTCACCGGGTTTACGAGAGGATTGTAAAAGACAGGGATCCGGGGTCAGAGGTCAGGAATTAGAAAAGTTAGGTTTTCTGACCCCTGAACCCTGGCCCCTGATCCCCTTAAATTAGTAAAGCCATGCCATCAGACACCCAAGCCGGCAAGGTTTCTCCTTTAAGGCCGCTTCTATTCCTCCTGTTACTAGTAGCCATCATCATCACCGTCCGCTATTCCCACCTGAGCCAGTACCTGGAGAATGAGCGGCTGCGCCAGTTCGTGGCGGGTTACGGGGTTTGGGGGCCCATCATCTACCTGGCCGTCTGGACCCTGGCCCCACCCTTGTTTCTCCCCGGACTGCCCATCACCCTGGCCGGGGGGGTGCTTTTCGGCCCGTTTTGGGGGGTGGTTTATACCATTTTCGGGGCCACCACCGGAGCCACCCTGGCCTTTCTGGTGGCCCGCTATCTGGCCCGGGATTGGGTGGCCGGCAAACTCCAGGGCACCAGATTAATGACCCTGGACGAAAAGGTGGCCCGGGAAGGCTGGGAGATTGTGGCCTTTACGCGCATCATCCCCATTTTCCCATTTTTTCTGCTTAATTATGCCTTCGGCCTGACCCGCATCACCCTGGTGCCCTATGTTCTGGCCACTTTTTTCGGCATGTTGCCCGTAACCATAGCCTATGTCTATTTCTCCGCCAACGTCCTGGACCTCTTTAAAGGCAAGCTCTCCAAAGAACTGTTTATCGGCGTCTTCCTGCTGGCCCTGGTCTCCCTGATCCCCTTTGTTTATAAGAAATTTAAAGCCAGGAAAGGTGAGACTTTGGAGTTTTAGGGTCGGGTCCCTTAAATCTGATGATAAAAATTCAGGGCCAAGGTTTTCCATGCCCCCCTGACCCCCCTTTAAAAAAGCGGGGAAAAGGCCGGGGTCCGGTGCTCCTTCTCCTCACCCTCTGGTTCGTACTGGCCCAGATGGCAGGTCAGGCCCCCGGGGTGCCCCAGGGGGGCTATGCCCATCCGGAGGCCCTGATGCAACCCGAAGAGCTCAAGGCCGCCCTAGACCGGCAAGATCCCCATCTCCGCATCATCGATGTCCGCCATAAAGCCAAATATTATCTGGGCCATGTCCCCGGCGCGCAGCAAATCTGGCGCCCCATCCTGGAAAACCCCAAAGGCCCGGGCCTGATGCCCCCCCAGACCCAGATGGAAACGCTTTTGGGCCGCCTGGGGGTGGGCGGCAAAGACACCCTGGTCCTCTATGGCGATCAATTCGATCATGCCCGCTTGTGGCTGATCCTGGCCTATTACGGCTTCCCCCTGGAGCGGATGAAGCTGTTGGACGGCGGCCTGGAGGGTTGGAGAAGCAAAGGCTACCCCACCCAGATCACTTCTCCCCAGTTCAAACGCACCAGGTTCAAACTGCCGGGGCCCGCCGAAAAGCCAACCCTGACGGCCACCCTGGCCGAGGTCAAAGGGGCTGTGCAAAATCCCCGGAAAGTCATCGTGGACACCCGCTCCCAAAGGGAATACCTGGGTGAGGAAACCAAGGAAGGCGCGGCCCGGACCGGCCACATCCCCGGCGCCGTGTGGCTCGAATGGAAAGAAACCAAGGTGGCGGCAGGCCCCCATAAAGGTTTCTGGAAAACCGGGGATGAGATTAAGAACATCTATGCCGCCAAAGGGGTCATCCCGGATAAGGACATTTACCTCTATGGCCACCGGGGCCTGACTCCCCCCCACAGTCTGGTGAGCCTCTACCTGGCGGGCTACCCCCTGGAGAAGCTGCACTTTTATGCAGGCTCCTGGGTGGAGTGGAGCCGCAGCCAGGAACCCGTGGAAACCGGGGGGCTCGACCTTCCCGCCAAACCGCAAAAAACCAAAAAAGCGCCTAAAACCAGAGCCTCAGGGAAAAAAGCCAAACCCTGAGAAGAGAATTCTCCGGCTATTCCGGGGCAGCCGCGGCTGCCCCTTTTTGGTGATACAAGTCGGCCCAGGGAAAAGTAGGGGCATAGCTTGCTATGCCCAAACCCTAGCGGGCACAGCAAGCTGTGCCCCTACAATACGAAAATATTTTTGGCAATTGCTATAACCGTTCGGGGGGTCGCCTAACTTTGAACCTTGAACCTTTCATTTGAACTGATGACAATCTGCTCCCAACCAACATATAAAAAGGGGCGGACCTACAGGTCCGCCCCTTCATTTTCGTCATAAGGGTTTGGGGGAGGGAGTTTGAGGAATGGGGATTGGTGCCTGGGGCCCCTGGCCCCATCCCTCAATTCAACCTCATCCTAATGTCCCCCCGGGAAAAAGGTGTAGCTGATCCACACCAGGAAGCCCAGGGCAATGACCCCGATGGCGATGCTCCAGCCGATGAGCTTCTTCTCCACGGGAAGGAGCTCTTCATACTGCATCTTTTGCAGTTCATCGATCAATTTATGTTCTTCCGCGGGCGGCACTACCGGTGTTTCTTCAGGCGACAATTTGCTTTCTTCAGCCATCACGGCCTCCTTTAACTCTTAGCCCGCCAGCGGCGGCTTAATTCCGTGGAAGAAGATCCACGAAATCAGCAGTCCCACCCAGATGATGAATCCGAACAGGCAAAGGACGTAAACCGCGGCCAGCCTGCCGATGCCTTCTTCCCAGAGCTTTTTGAAGTTGGACACCACCCCGATGGTGAAGAAGGTGAGGACAAAGAACATGACCCTGAAGACGTCCATCTCCCCGGTGGCGGCCTTGGCGGTCTTAATGATGCCCGGGGAACTCAGACATGCCAAGAGCATGATCACGAAGGTGACCACGTAGCCGATGACGAACTTGGGAAAGCGGTCCCAGATCTCCGAAGCCTGGATACGGCCGCCCACGCATTCGATCTTGGTGCACCAGATGACGGCCAGGATGAAGGCCCAGACCCCGATGAAGATGTCGATGAAGACCTTCACCGTGGTGGCGGTCATGAGCATCCAGCCTTCTTTATAGTTGACCCCGGTCATGGCCATGGCCTTGGCGCGGATCAGGGAGTCCACGATGGCGCCGGAGGCCACCGCGGCCCCGTCGGTTTTCACCGCCAAACCCATCCAGGCTCCGGCCACCAGGGGCTCGGACCAGAGGAAGGCTTGAGCCAGGAAGGGCAATATCAGCAACTCCACCACCGCGAAGATGACCACCAGGGAGGAGACCATGATGGGCACCACCGGCCGGGCCCGGATGGCGCCGCCGGTGGCGATGGCCGCGGACACCCCGCAGATGGAGATCCCCGAAGCCAGGGGCGCGGCCCATTCCCGGCTGAACTTGAAGTATTTCCTGGCGATGAAATAGACCACGGCCCAATAGATCAGATAGGCTTCGATGATGGCGCACATTCCCCGGAAGAGGACCGCGGAAGCCAATCCCACCGCCTCCGCGGCCTTCACCCCCAGGCCCGCGCCCATGATGACGATGGCGGTCTTGATGTAGAGTTCCGGCCGGGTGGCCTCTTTTAAGGTGTCGGAAAATTTGGGGAAGAAATTACCGATTATCAGACCCACAATCAGAGCGACGATAAAGCCCGCTTCCCCCGTGAGCTTCAAGGACCAGCCGATGCCCATTTTGGCGGCGTCGGTGGCGGCGATATAGCCGAAATGACCCAGGAGCCAGCAGCCGTAGCTGATCCAGAAGACCAGGGAAAAGGACAGGACAAAGCGGCCCACGTTGACGCCCATGGCAATGGCGCCGATTTCCGTAATAAGGAGCATAAAAAGGTAGGTTAAAAATAGCGAGGTTATACCCGGCATGCCTTTTAAGACGCCGGAGATGGGGTGGATGGCCTTGGTTATGTCCAGCCAGACATTGGTCTTGGTCCCCCAGCCGAGGAGATCCAGCCCCGCAAAAAGCCCCAGTCCGAGGATGAAGATGAAAAGACCCATCCATAAAGACAACCAGTCTTCGCTGATCCCCTTTTTCTTTTCTTCCATGCTCCTAACCTCGCCTTCCCCCCGCTTACCTTAAACGACTATCAGGAGTTTTTGCTTCCCCCACCCGGCAGACGGCTAATTAAAGAGCTTCCTTCTCTCCCAAATCCCTGGGTATCCCTCATTACCCCCAGATTAGGCGCGAAATTTCCAGGTGTCAATTATACTTCCAATTTAATAGTCCCTGGCAAAATTGCAAACAATTTTGGAGAAACCTTTGAATGGCTCCCTAAACGACCAGGGGCCGGCAATTGCCGGCCCCTGAAGTGAATTCGTAAATGCCCTTTCCCCGGATTAATGCTCCCGCACCAGTTGCCGGGGACCCATGCCCCCGCTGGGGCGCCAGTCTTTGGGGGGACAATAATCGGTGAGTCGGTCCAGATCCCCCATCTGGGCCAGACGATCATAGATCATGGCCCAGACGCAAGGGACGTCGCATTTCAACACCGCGGATACCTCACAGAGTCCGCCCTGGGAGCCGCCGCAGGGGCCGTTGAGCAACGTCTTGGCGCAGCGGGTCACCGGGCAGAGGCCCGCGGTGGACCCCAGCATGCAATCCCCGCACCCCCGGCAGCGCTCCTGCCACAGACCCATGGCCGCGGTCTCGCCGATGAAGGTGGTGTTGATCCCCGGGAATATGGGTTTCCCTGGTAATCTCTCCGCCAGGCTTTGCACCCCCGCGCCGCAGGCCACGGAGATCACCGCCTCCATGTCCTGGGCCTGGTCGATGAGATCCAACAGGAACTCATGGACGCACTGCCGGTCCACGCTGGCCTCCAGGACTTCCACCTCTTTGCCCTCCAGGCGGAAGCTCATGTCCAGGGCCGCGGCCAGCTCCGCCACCTGCTTGCGCCCGCCGCTCTGGCACTCCGCGGTGCAGGTGTCGCATCCGGCCACCAAAATTTTCCCATAGGGACGCACCATCTCCTTGATCTCGGAGAGGTTCTTTCTTTCCCCCACCACCATGATTTCATCCTCGCCAAAAAAATTTCGGGAGGCCGCCGTCCCTCCCGTTGGTCGCTATTCCTGGTTAATCATTAATCTATAAATATAAAGGAGCAGAAGCCCGGAGGCAAGCTTTTTCCCCGCTTCCAGGATGTCCCAAAATCCCTTTTAGTCCGCATCCAGGGCCCGCCAGCCGAAGCTTTCCAGATAGGCCTGGAGCTTTTCCCCCTTTTCCCGGTATTTTTCTTCCCACAATGGCGGGCAGTCTCTTAGACTAATCTCGCCTTCCCGCAAAGCCGCGGCGTAGGCCATGCAGGTGGCGTAGCCGCAGGCCCGGCAATTGGTCATGGGCAGGAGCTTCAGGATTTCCATCACCTTAAGCCCCGCCTGGCTGGTGTAGCGGGGGGAAATTTGCTCCCGGCGCGCATAAATTTCATTGATCTGGCCCTTAATCCACTCCAGCAAGGCATGGGATTCTTCAATATCCCGGGCGCCTCGGATGGCGATCTCGTGGGCGTGCAAGGTGATCCACTTGCCGTCTGCAAGCTTGAGCAACAGAACATGATTTTCCCGGTCATAATCCCACCCGCCCAGTTCGGTGTTGAGATAAGGGAAGACCGAAGAGATGTCCGCCTCAAAGGTGGCGATGCTGTGCAGAACTTCCTTAGTGGAGTCGGATTTGGGCCGAAAGATTTCCAAGTTCTTGATCCGGTCTAACAACATCTTGGACCTCCTGAAGCAAGGGAGAGCCTGATAATATTCTCTCCTGCAACTTTTCTCTAAAAAAGAGGGGCTGATCGGTCTCGCCAAGCCTCCCGCACCTGATGGTTCCCCAGACCTTCCCCCATCCGGATAGGACAGGCGTTCTCGGGGCAGAGAAACCGGACTTGCAGCACCGGACGTAACCTTTTCTCCCTTTTTGCCGGCAGTATCACTGGTAAAGCTGCCAACGCCACCCCTTCCCAAGCCCTGACTCAGGCGATCATCTTTTTGATCTCTTCCATACTGGGGACCTGGCCAACCACCTTCACCTCCCCGTCCACTACCAAGGCCGGGGTGGTGAAGATGCCGAAGGCCATCATGCGGCTGAGCTCTTTGACCTTCTCCAGCTCATAGTCCACTCCCAGTGATTTTGCCGCGGCCTCCGTGCGCTTGGCCAGTTCTTCGCATTTGGGGCAGCCCGGACCCAAGACCTGTAATTTTTTCATAATTCGGTTTACCTCCACAAATTTGCCGATTCAGCCGCCTGATCCGCTGCCTGACAACGTTCCAAGGCGCCAGCGCAGGCCTTGGTGAGGGTGATATAAACGACCTGAGCCGGCTTGGGCTGGGTCCCCTAAGACGGGCCCCAAACAGATGCGAGCAGGACTGCCGGGAGGAATGAGATTAGTATCTTTGCCTTGCCTTTGCTCATTTCAATTCTCCCGGTTGCTTTTCTAACGACTCAGTCTCAATGAGCCATTTCTTGAATGTTTCTTTAGCGGGTATCTGGCCCACGGCCTTGACCTCAGCATTGATGATAATGGCCGGGACGCCAAAGACCCCCAGGGAGGTGATTTCTTTCATATCCCGGACGTGCTCCACCTCCGCCGGCAGGCCCAGCTCCCCCAGCACATCCATGACGGTCTGCTCCAGCCGGTGGCAGGCAGGGCAGCCGGGGCCCAGGATCTTGATGCTCAGACCTCTTCTCTCCTCTGCCACTTTCTCGCCCAGGGCCTTCTTGAACTCCCGCAAGAAGGCCTGCTGGTACTCTTCCTGGGCGGAGGCGGGGATATAGTTCCTGGGCTTGAGCTTGGCAAACAGCTCCCGGGCGATCTCGGCATCCGGGCGCCCCTGTAGGGACCGCACCTCTTCGATGGCCGCTTTCAGGCCGGTTATGCCGACCCGGAATTTGCCCAGGGAAATATGGGTAAGGTCCTCGTCGGGCATGGGGGGTGATTCACCTCCTGGTTGCTGAGTTCCCGGGCCAGGCTCCTTTCTTCCCCGGTTAATTCCCCCTCCACCAGTTCCACCCCAAGGGTCCTGGACAGACCCTCCCGGAGCGCGGTCTTTAATTTAGAGAGATCAGTGCTGTGCCCCAGAATCTCTCGGATGGAGGTCAGCCGGCCCTGAAAAGCGGTTTGGAGCCCGCCGGCGCCGGAGGAGCCGCGCCAGAGCTTGAGCAACATCTCCTCTTGGGGCTCCAGGATGATGGAGCCGTGCTGCAACATGCTGGAGGCCTGCCAGGTCTGGGCGCTCCCCACGAACTTCTTTCCCTGGTGCATGATGGCGCCGATGGCGCGGTGGAGAAAGCAGACGTCCGTCTGGGGAGACCTCCCGGTTTCCCGGCCCATCCTGGCCTCGATTCCCAGCCCCCGGAAACCGGCCAGCAGTCCTTCACAAATCAGGCGGTAGGCCGCGGTCACCGCCGCGGGAAGGCCTTCTGCAGTCCCGGCGATTACCGCGTAGGTCAAATCCCCCAGGTGGAGCACGGCCTTGCCGCCGGTGGGCCGCCGCACCACCTCGATCCCGTATTGCCGGCAGGCTTCCATATCCAGGTTATGCCTCTTCTGAAAGTAGCCCAGGGAGACCGCGGCCGGCTGCCACTGGTAAAACCGCAAGGTCGGCGGCGCCTGGCCCTGGGCATGGAGGGTGAGGATGGCCCGGTCCATGGCCATGTTCCAAGGGGGAGACGCGGCTCCGCTATCCAGAAGACGCCAGGAGGTCATTGCACCTCCTGAAAGAAAAGGGGGGCTTTATAGGAACTGCGGACCAGGGCCCCCGCGGCCACGCTGGCAAATCCCAGGGCCAGGGCATGCCTGTGCCAGCCGTCAAATTCCTCCGGGTCCACATAACGGGCCACCGGCACATGGTGGAGGGAGGGAGAAAGATATTGTCCCAGGGTCAGCATGTCGCAAGCCACCTGCCGCAAATCCCGCAACACTTCTTCAACTTCCGGTGATTCTTCTCCCAGGCCCAGCATCAGGCCGGACTTGGTGATCACCTGGGGGGAAATCGCCTTGGCTTGCCGAAGAACCTCCAGAGAGCGGCGGTAAGCCGCACCCCGCCGCACTACCGGGTACAGCCGGGGCACGGTTTCCAGGTTGTGGGCCAGAATGTCCGGTTGAGAGGCCAGCACCACTGCCAGCGCCTCCCGGGACCCGCCGAAATCCGGCACTAGGAGCTCCACCCGAAGGCCGGGGCAGCGCTGCCGCAAGGCTTCCACCACTTTCGCAAAGTGGGCCGCGCCGCCGTCCGGGAGATCGTCCCGGGTCACTGAGGTGATGACCACGTGGCCCAGGCCCAACTCGGCCACCGCCCGGGCCAGACGCCGGGGCTCGTCTGCAAGCAGCGGCAAAGGTTTCCCCTTTTTTACCGCGCAGAAAGCGCAGCCCCGGGTGCAGACCTCCCCCAGGATCAGGAAGGTGGCGGTGTGATGGGAGAAACACTCTCCCCGGTTGGGACAGCGGGCGCTCTCGCACACCGTGGGCAAGCGCAGCCGGTCCAGGACCTCCCGGGTTTGCGCCGCCATCCCGGCCCCTGTGCCCTGTTTGGCCCGGCGCACTTCGTTAATCAGCCATGCCGGCGCGGGCAGAGACATCAAGGGCCCCCTGGCGGCGGCATGTGAATGGCCTGGCCGTGGAGGGCCTGGGCCACTTCCAACACCGCCTCGGACAAGGTTGGGTGAGCGTGGATGGTCTCCATGATCACCCGGCTTTGGAGCCCCCCGCGCATGGCCAGGGCGATTTCGTGAATCAGGTCCGCCGCGTGGGGGCCGATGATGTGGGCCCCCAGGATCAGATCGGTCCGGGCGTGGGCGATGATCTTCACCAATCCTTCCAGCTCCCCCAGGCACTGCCCCATCCCCAGGGATTTGAAGGGGAAGCGGGCCACCTTGAGGGGATGTTGGGCTTCGGCCTCCGCCTCCGAGAGCCCCACCGCGGCGTATTCCGGCATGGTAAAGGTGCAGCGCGGCACGACCTGGTAATTAATCTTGCTTCCCAGGCCCAGGGCGTGCTCCCCGGCGCAGATGCCCTCGGCAAAGGCCACATGGGCAAGCAACCAGCCGCCGATGACATCGCCCGCGGCATAGAGGCCCGGGATATTGGTCATCAGGTGCTCGTCAACGACGATGCGCCCATTATCAAGGTTAACTCCCAGTTCTTCCAGGCCCAGGCCCTGGGAGTTAAAGCGCCTGCCGGTGGTCAGGAGGATGGTGTCCGGGCCTAATTCTGTGCCGTCGGCGAGCCGGACAGTGAAATTATTTGCCCCCTCTTGCACCTCCCGCACCTGGACGCCGCACTTGACCGCGATCTTGCGCCGCTTGAGCACGCCTGCCAGATATTCCGTCATCTCCGCGTCGTCGGAAGGCAGCAGGCGGTCCCTGGCTTCCACCAGGGTCACCTGGGACCCCAGTTCCCGGAAGATGGCGGCCATCTCCACCCCCACCGCGCCGCCGCCCACTACCAGCAAATGCTGGGGGAGGTAGTCGCTGGTGAGAATCTCGTCGGCCAGGAAGACCCGGGGGTTCTGGGGAAACATGGGCAGGCGGGCCGGGCGGGAGCCGGTGGCGATCACCACCTTGGCGGCTTTTATAAGGTTGAGCTTTCCATCGTGCTCCACTTCGATCTTATCCGGGGCCATGAGCCGGCCCCGGCCCTCCACCAGGGCAATGCGATGCGCCTGGAAGAGGCGGGCGATGCTGTTTCTCAACCCCGCCACCACCCGCTCTTTGCGGGCGATGATGGCCTGAAAGTCGGGCGCCGCCTCCACGGCCTGAAAGCCATACTCCCGGGCCCGGCGCATGGCCCTTCCCACCTCGGCGGAGGCCCGCACCGTCTTGGTGGGGATGCAACCCCGGTTGAGGCAGACGCCCCCCAGTAATTCTTCCTCCACCACCGCCACCCGGACCCCTAATTGGGCCGCCCGGATGGCGCCCTGGTAACCCGCGGGGCCGCCTCCCAGAAAGGCAATATCGAATGCTTCAGGCATGAGAGTCCCTTATTGGATCACAATCTCCGGCTTAATGACGACTTCGGACTTGAAAGACTGGCAGATGGTGGAGTATTTCAAGGCCAGGTCCAGGGCCCGCTGCACCATCTCCCTGGGCTTCCCCTTGACCACGATCCTGGGATAGAGGGTTATGGTCTTGAACCAGGAGGTGCGGTCCAGGTGCTCCTCCACCTCGCCTGCGGCTTCCATCTCCAGGGAAACCAAATCCATCTTGAAGCGCTCGCAAGCCCAAACCACCATCATGAAGTAACAGGTGTTGGCCGCGGCCACAAACGCGTCTTCAGGAGTGAGCACCCCCGCCTTGCCGAAGAGGTCCGGGGGCGCGGAAAACTCCATCTCCACCCCATTCTGCATCCAGGTGTAGCCTAGATGTTCGCCCCGCCACTCCACTTTATTTTTATAAATCGCCATCATCGCTCCTTGGTTATTCTTCCTCCAAAACCTCATCCACCGCCCTGGCGATTTCCGCGGCCACGGCTTTGACCGCGGCTTCCTCCTCCGGCCCGAAGTGGCGCAGCTTGACCGGGGGGGGCAGGCCGTGCTTCTGAAGAATCTCGGGGATGGACAACGATTTGCTGGGCTTCCCGGAAAGCATCTCCGTGGCCTTGGCGGCGCAGAGTTTATCGCAGCCGTCCACCGTAATGGTGGGGTAATTGCTGGCGAAGGTGCGCTCCTCTTCCCCGCCGGCGATGAACAAAGGCAGGCAGATGGTGACGGTCTCCCCGGGGCGCTCATCCAGCACCCTGCGACAGGCCAAGCGGCACAACGTCCCCTCAGGAATCTCTTCGCCGCTGCAAGAGACCACGCCCACTTTGGCGACCTGGATGTCCATCACTTCTCCTCCCCCGCGGCCAATTCGTCCACCATCCTGGCAACTTCCTCCGCGGCCACCGCGGCCAACTTCCGCCCAGTGGCATTGACTTCGGCCAGGCCTTCGGGCTTGAGGTCCTTGTGTTCTTTATAAAACTTGATGGCCTCGTAAGTTTTGGCCACCTGCACCCCCAGGGCTTCCACGCTCTTCTTGGCACAGTCCTTGGGACAACCGTCGATGGTGATCACCGGGTTCTCCGTTACCAAAGCCACCGCGTCGGGGTCTTTGATCACCAGGAGCGGCAGGCAGGTGGTCACCACCTGGTGGGGACGGACGCGCTCCAACAGTTCATAGGTCGTCTCCCGGGCCAGGGCCCCGAAGACCTTGCCCATGCCGCTGCAGGGGAGCACCACCACTTTCTTGCGCTTCTCACCCATATAATTTTTTCGCCTCCTGGGCGATCTTGTTTTTCATGAGCTCGAAATACTGAGACGCCTGCAGGAGCTGACCTTTGTCAGCTTCGGGGTTGCTCAATTCAATCCGGTAAATCCAGCCCCCTCCGTAGGGGTCGTGGTTTATCAGGTAAGGACTGGCGTCCATCTCCGGGTTAACCTCCACCACCTTGCCGGACACCGGCGCCATAATGCCGAAGGTGGCCTTGATGGTCTCGATCTTGCCGATCTCGTCGCCTCGTTTGACCTCCAGGCCCGGCTCCACGGTCTCCAGAAAAGCCACGTCGCCCCTGGACTTCTGCAGAAAATCGGTCAAACCCACGGTGGCCACGCTCCCCTGGATATCCGCCCAAAATTCTTCCCGGCTGTAGAGGTAGCCCACCTTCACCTTGAAGATGAACTTCTCGAACGCGGCCTCCAGAAATTCTCCCATGATGCTCTCCTTTTAATCAGCCCAGAATACTTCCCACTTCCTTGACGATCTTCTTCACCTGGATGGAACCCGCGAATTTGGGAACCGCGTCAATAACCACCAGGGGCGGCGGATATTTCTTGGTGACCAGCAGTTGGCCGATTTCGCTCTCCTCTTCGGCCGGATTCTGGCGCAGGTCCACATATTCCACCGCGGTTTGGCCGGGATAGCTTTCTTCCAGAGCCTCCCGGAGTTCCGCCACCTTCTCCTGGAGCATAACGGCATATTCCGGGGTCATGGTGGGATTGCTGCAGGCGCAGCCGCCTCCCGCGCCAGGGAGGTCAAGAATCCTGACCGCGACAAAATCTTTCGCTGCCATAAGCCGTTTCTCCTTGGATAAAAGTGTTCATTTTGTCTCCGCTTGCAATAAAATAATTTTTACCTAAGGACTTCTAAAAATTGACCAAGCGCCTGGGCGCTTTCCGTCCTCTGCTCACCAATCTCTTATTCCTGAAATAAAGACCTGGTATTCTCCTTGCGCCATTTAAACCTTATTGATCCTTAACCGCGCTCACCTTCACGCTGATGATTTTCCCGCGCAAACGCTCATCCATCCCCGGACCCTCGTAGGAAGATTCGGAAACTGCGGTTACCGTGGAAAAACCGGCGCGCCGGATGGTTTCCAGATAAGCTTCTTTTTCCATGGCCCCGGCCAGGCAATCGGCCCAGGCCGCGGCGCTGGCCCGCACGTCCGGCGGCAGTTCGCTTGCGGTCACCAGGTCGGTGATGAGGATGCGCCCGCCGGGTCTTAAGACCCGGTGAGCTTCTTTGAAGCTCGCCAACTTGTCCAGGGTCAGGTTGATCACGCAGTTGCTGATGATGACGTCTACGCTGGCCGAATCCACGGGGAGATGCTCAATGTAACCCAGGCGAAACTCCACATTGCCATAACCGTGTTGTTCAGCCAGCAGGCTGCCTTTGGCCACCATGTCCTCGGTCATGTCCACCCCGATGACCCGGCCGCGCTCCCCCACCTTCTTGGCCGCCAGGAAGACATCGATGCCCGCACCGGAGCCCAGGTCCAGGACGGTCTCACCTTCTTTGAGGTCAGCCAGCCCGGTGGGGTTCCCGCACCCCACTCCCAAAACGGCCAGTTCCGGCACGAGGCGCAAATCCCCTTCGCTATAGCCCACGGCCAGGCATTGGTCGGTCACCGTGGGGCCGCAGGTAGGACAACAAAAGACGGCTTCTCCCCGGGCGATCCTGCCGTAGCGTTCCTTGATAACTTCCTTGATATCCTGATCCGCCATAGTCTGAATTCCTTTTTATCCTTTCAGGGAATCACCAATTCCTGATTCCCTGAAAGAAGATGTAACAGCCCGCGAAAAAGATCAGGCCGCCGGCCGCCTTTTGGAGCATAATGCCCACCCTGGCGCTTTTGGATTGCAGGTAACTCTCGATTACTCCGGTGAAGGTTCCTGCCAGGAGGATGAGAGTACCCTGGCCCAGGGCGTAGGCGAATAGCAGGGTGCTGCCGTAGGCCACTTTTCCTTGCACTGCGGCCAGGGTAAGGATCACCGCCAGCACCGGGGAGGCGCAGGGCGAGAGGACCAGGCCGAAGAGCATGCCCAGGATCAAGGCCCCGATGAGGCCTGTGCGTTGGGGCAAAAACCTTTGGGCATTGCCGCCCAGCTTCAAGTTGATGACTCCGGCCAATTGTAGCCCCATGACTATGAGGATGAGGGCCACCACAAAATACCAGTAAGTCCCCACCTGGCCGAACATAGTGCCCATCAGTGATGCCACCGCCCCCAAAATTGACATGACTACAGCCAGGCCCACCACAAAGGTCAATGAGTAGAAAAAGGCCTGCTTCTTGTTCCCTCCGGCATAACCGCCCACAAAGCCGATGACCAGGGGGATGCTGGCCAGGATGCAGGGACTGGCGGTGGCGATCACCCCGCCCAGATAAGAGGCCCCATAGGCCAGGACGGGGCGGGTCTGCATGACCTGGCCCAAAGTTTCACTCCATGTCATCAATGCTCTCCTCAATCACCGGATAAATTTCAAGTCCTTGAGTTTCTTGATAACCTCTTCCAGGGACAATCCCCCTAGATGCCGGTCCACCTCTTTCCCGGATGCATCCAGAAAAACCTGGGTGGGCACCAGCATGATTTTATATTGCTGGAAGAGAGGCTCATCTTTATCAATATAGACCAGGCGCACTTCCACCTGGTCGCCGTGGCTCTCCTTGACCTGCTTCAGGATGCCTTCCATCTGTTTGCACGTCTGACAAACGCCCCGGCCGAACTCCAGGAGAACCGGGAGGGATTTGGCCGCCTTGGCGCTCTGGGCCTGAGCCGGCCAGGGTTGCCAGACCGCCAGGAATCCCAGTACCAGACAGACAAACCCGATAACAATGTGACGCCAAAATTTCATAGTTTTCCTTCCTTTCAAAGTTTGAGGCCATAAGCCTGAGTCTTGCCGGAAAAAACCATCAGAAAGCGTATTCCGGCGCTGAAACCTCTTGCCAGCCTCAGTTAATTCAGGCCGTAATCACCGCGTCGCCGGGGGAACCGGCAACACCGGGCAGGGCGCCAGCCGGGAGACAGGCCGGTGGCCGGCACAATTTTATTAAACCCGGCTCTTCCCTCCTTTTTTGAGGCGCCCCGCTCCTCAAGCCAGGAAATACTTCTGTTTAAACCGCAGGGCCACATTCACCAGGCTGAACAAAATGGGCACCTCCAGGAGAGGGCCGATGACGGTGGCGAAGGCCTGGTTGGAGTTTAGGCCAAAAACCGCGATGGCCACGGCGATGGCCAGCTCAAAGTCGTTGGACGCCGCGGTGAAGGACAGGGTGGTGGAAACCGGGTAGTCCGCGCCCAACTTCATGGCCAAAAAGAAGGTGAGAAAGAACATGGCCAAAAAATACAAGGCCAGGGGGATGGCGATGCGCACCACGTCCAGGGGCAGGGTGACGATATACTCCCCCTTCAGGGAAAACATCACCACGATGGTAAAGAGCAGGGCAATGAGGGTAATAGGGCTGATCCTGGGGATAAATTTCTCCTCATACCATTGTTTGCCTTTCCAGGCGCCCAGGACAAAGTAGCTGACCAGACCCGAGAAGAAAGGGATTCCCAGGTAGATCAAGACGGTCACCACCACCTCCCCAATGCCCACCTGGATCTCCCGGGCGAACTCCAGCCCCAGCCACTTGGGAATCACGGAAATGAAGAGGTAAGCATAGACGGCATAGAGGGCCATTTGAAAGATGGCGTTGAAAGCCACCAGACCCGCACAGTACTCCCGGTGGCCGCCGGCCAACTCGTTCCAGACGATGACCATGGCGATGCACCGGGCCAAACCCACCAGGATCAGGCCCACGGCGTATTCCGGGTAACCGGAAAGAAAGGTCACCGCCAGGCCGAACATCAAGATCGGCCCCACCACCCAGTTAAGGATTAAGGACAGGGACAGAATCTTTACCTGGCCGAACACCCGGTGCAATTCCTCGTACTTCACCCGGGCCAGGGGCGGGTACATCATCAGGATCAGGCCCACGGCGATGGGAAGGTTGGTGGTGCCCACCTGAAAGAGGTTCAAGAACTTGGTGACCCCCGGGACCAGGTAACCCAAACCCACCCCCAAGACCATGGCCGAGATGATCCAGAGGGTCAGGAAACGCTCCACGAAACCCAGGCGTTTGACAACCGCGCCGGCCATATTCGCTCCTATTTTAATATTCGTATAACCGTTTTATTAGATATTTCCTGCCAAAAAAAATTTCTCTGCCTTTATTATATAACCTCTAATCTGAAATCCCCCGCGCCTCCGCACTCCCCTTGCTTTGACCGGCGTTTGGCTTCCAGGTTTCGAGTCAACTGCTCCCGCAGCGCTTGCGCTTCAGGCTGGGACTCCAGCATCTCCCCCAGGAGTTTTAACTGCTTCTCGGCATAACTGCCGGGCCGCGCCGCCAGGCGGTAATTCATCCACAAACCCTCCCGCCGGTCCGTCACCAGGCCCACATTAAAGAGATAACGCAGGTGCCGGGAAGCCTTGGACTGGGTGATCCCTAGGGTCCGCATGATGTCGCAGACGCAGAGCTCCTCCTGGCCCATCAGCAGCCAGAGGATTTTCAGGCGGGTTTCGTCAGCCAGGGATTTAAAGACGCGGGCTTCGGCTTTCATAGTTATTTAATTAACCGGTTAAGCGATTATTGTCAAAGAAAAAATGCACGCCTTTGATGGTTTAGATTTATCTGAGACCCACCTTCACCACTGACATGGGCCGGGGTGCATGATCCGGTTATCCTGGCAAGCACCGGCCCTAAGAACCCGGCAATGTTCCCACGGCGCAACTCCGTATCCAAGGAAGAGTTGAGCGCGGCGGCGGGGAAAATGGGGGGCAGTGGAGACCCAAGGGGAAACCACGCCCCTTGGGAGACCTGCAAGGAGGCGTCCCGGAAAAGATAACTTACTGAAATCCTTGGTGCCTGGGGCCGGACTCGAACCGGCACAGAGCGAACTCCGAGGGATTTTAAGTCCCTTGCGTCTACCCGTTCCGCCACCCAGGCGAGGTTATACCGCTAATTTATTATAAGCCCGGGAAACATTCAAGATTTTCTGCCTGACCCGGCTCCCTCTAACAGGTTGTTGAAAAACTGCTTTTAAGCCTGATTAGAACCCCCTTTTGTCCCCCCCTTTTTCTAAAGGGGGGTTAGGGGGGATTTTATAACTGCCTGAAATCCCCCTATATCCCCCTTTTACAAAGGGGGACTTGAGGCACTCCTGATCTTTTAGGATGTTCTTAATTACCGTCTGCTGACAGTTTTTCAACAACCTGCTAAAGACAAGGGGGTGGGAATGGGAAACCTCCCCACCCCCTCCCCTGCCCTGCTTGACAAAGCCGGGCCCATAGGATTAAATATGGGCAAATTCTCGCATTATCAAAGGGTTTCCTTAAGATGGCCCTGTTTAACAAAGTCATGGTGGCCAACCGGGGGGAGATCGCGGTGCGCATCATCCGCGCCTGCAAGGAATTGGGCCTCCCCACGGTCACCGTGTTCACCGAGCAGGACGCCAACGCCATCCACATCACCAAGGCCGACCAGGCCATCCTGGTGAGCCCCGGGCCGGTGGCCGGTTATCTGGACTTTGCCCAGATCATCGACGTGGCCAAATGGGCCGGGGCCGACGCCATTCACCCGGGTTACGGCTTCTGCGCCGAGAATTGGCAGTTCGCCCAGGCCTGCGCCGACGCGGGTATCACCTTCATCGGCCCGCCGCCGGAGGCCATGCGCCAGATGGGGGACAAGGTCCTGGCCCGGAAACTCCTGGAGGAGGCCGGGGTGCCCACCGTGCCCGGCTCCCCGGTGATTGAAGACGAAGAGCAGGCTAAGACGTGGGCCGCCAAGATCGGCTTTCCCATGCTCATTAAGGCCAAGGGCGGCGGCGGCGGCCGGGGCATGCGCCGGGTGAATGACGAAGCCGAACTCCTGAACAGCCTTGAGGGCGCCCGCCGGGAAGCCCGGCGCAACTTCGGGGATGAGGCGGTCTATCTGGAAAAACTGATCCTGGAGCCCAAGCACATTGAAATTCAAATCCTGGGGGACCGCTTCGGCAACATCATCCACCTGGGGGAGCGGGACTGTTCCATTCAGCGGCGTCACCAAAAGATCATCGAAATCGCGCCCTCATTAGTCCTCACCCCGGAGAAGCGGCACGAGATGGGGGAACTGGCCAAGAACGCGGCCCGCCTCCTCAACTACCATTCCGTGGGCACCATGGAATTCCTGGTGGACCAGGATTTAAACTACTACTTTCTGGAGATGAACACCCGCATCCAGGTGGAGCATCCTATAACCGAACTCATCACCGGCATCGACCTCCTGGCAGAGCAGATCAAGTCCGCGGCCGGAGAGCGTTTGACCATCAAGCAGGAAGACGTGCGTTTTAACGGCTATGCCATTGAGTGCCGCATCAACGCCGAAGATCCTCGCAATAACTTCTTCCCTTCCCCGGGGCGCATCACCCGCTACCAGTCCCCCGGCGGCATCGGCATCCGCCTGGACGGCTGCGTCTTCGGCGGCTACGAAGTGCCCCCCTACTTCGACCCCCTGCTGGCCAAACTCTGCGCCTGGGGCAACACCTGGGAAGAGGTCCTGAACCGCATGGACCGGGCCCTGGAGGAATACATCATCCGGGGCATCAAGACCACCATCCCCTTTTACCGCCGGGTGCTCAAAGACGAAGACTTCCGGGCCGGCCGCTTCACCACCAACTTCCTGGCGGAGAAGATGCCCTCCCTCACTTACCTGGACGTCCGGGAACCCTGGGACCTATTTTACGTGGCCGGGGCCACCCTTTTTTGCCAACTGAATCAGATCGCTAAGAAGTAGAAGGGGGTTGTTTCATAGAGTCATTATATATGTATATAAGTTGGTTAACTATGGAGATATATTTTTAGATTAAGCTATACTCCAATGTAAGTGTATGAACTGATTCACCCACACAAACGGAGGGGTGCGATGGCTGAACATCCTGTACGGCGAACATTGCGACGAGATCTTCTGCCATATCTAATTTCAGCACGGCGTCTTCGCCGACAATGGTTTTACTGGCTCCATGTAGTTTTCGGATATACAACTGACTTAATTGTCGGTCTTGCCGCAATCGGAATTTCAGCTCCAATTCTTGAGTTTTTTGGAACTTGGAGTAATACCAAAAAAGAAACTATTCACTCGCCATCTTTGCTCAGCCTACTCGAATCAGTTCCGGGCTGGCTTATTTATCCAACGGGACTAACTATCCTTTTATGGGTTCTTCTCAGAGTTGCTTTCAATCGAGAGGAAGGCCAGAAGCGTGCGGTACTCGCAAAGAGTTGCTTCCTGCTCCTAAGACAAACAGAAGCTAAACTACCTGCTATTCTTTCCCTATCTAACCCTCTGGACGAACTCACCAAGCTTTTGGAGAAGACAATTCGCCCCCCAGTCGACCGGAACATCCAGGAACAGGCTTGGCCCTGGACACCTTTCGCGCCCGGTATTAATAACGAAGTTGAAAAGAAGCTACAAGATTTATGCTCTATGTACGAAACGGATTGGGAACCTATCGATTCTCCAGCACTACAACAACGCATATAGCGAGGTGTTTAACAATGGAATCTCCAATGATAAAAGCAACCTTTCAGCTCGATGAACAAGGAAAACCAGAGATGATTCATAAAAAAGATTTGAAGAACTACCGAATTAGACTGCAAATCGAAGGCGCACCAGACGATACTTACGCAGTTACTTATGTACTTCATGAGACATATTACGAGCCTGTCCGTGAATCTCGCGATTACTACACGGGGTTTCCTGAAGATCTAACTTCCTACGGAGACTACAACGTTCAGGCGAAGATAAGAACCAAAAGCGGAATTCTTACGGTAGCGTCACTCCTTTCTGAGGCCTTGAAGGCGGGCCACAAGGGAGAGATGACACCAGACATTGAGACCGCTCTCAAGGACATAGGCGAGAATTAACTAAGCACGTAGCACGTAGCACGTAGGGCGGGAAAGCGTAGCGCATCCCGCCTTTAGTTAGCATCATTAGTTTCCCGAGGCGTTACAGCAGTGTGACAGTGAAAAAGAACGTGCCGCCTAGAAGAAAAGCGCGAATATATTGCGGCATAAGCTAGGCCTACTCTAATTGCCGAAGGCGGGATGCGTTTCACTTTCCCGCCCTACGGCCTTTACAAAAGTCTTTTTTCTGTCATTCTGAACGGAGCGCAGCGGAGTGAAGAATCTCGTTTTTGAGAGTTATTATTAAAGACTTGCTTGTTTATATGCACCAATATTTCGTTTACATTATGACGAATAAATCCGGGACGCTTTATGTTGGTGTAACTAATAATTTGGAGAGAAGAATATCTGAACACAAGAACTCGTTAATTGAAGGATTTACCAAGAAATATAAGATAAATAAATTATTATATTTTGAAGAAACCAATGATATTCTTGCGGCAATTAATCGGGAGAAACAGATTAAAGGATGGCGACGTGATAAGAAAATTGCTCTTATTGAATCAGTCAATCCTATGTGGAAGGACCTGAGCGAAGGCTGGTTTTAAATGGAGGCTTTTCTGTAATATAGTGTCATTTTGGGCGAAGCGAACTTATAATACGAGATTCTTCACTTCGCTTCGCTCCGTTCAGAATGACAATTTAAAAGATTTTTGCGGAAGTCTCAGCTTTTAGTCTTTTAACCAAAAACCGAAAAACTGAAAACTGAAAACCGTATAAAACTATGTTCAACCCCGTAAAAGTCACTGACGTCACCCTCCGGGATGGGTTGGAAGATTTTGTCCTCCGGCACCTGCGCCTGGACGACCTGGGGCGGTTGGTGGGGCTCCTGGACCGGGCCGGGTTCTACTCCCTGGACTGCTGGGGCGGCTCCACTTTTTATGCCGCCTTGATGGACCTCAAGGAAGACCCCTGGGAGCGCCTGAAAAAGATGCGCCGGGCCCTGACCCGCACTCCTATACAGATGATCCTCCGGGGCCGCATGCTGGTGGGCTTCAAGCCCTACCAGGACGAGGTAATACGCAAATTCATCACCCGGGCCGCGCACTTCGGCGTGGATATCTTCCGCATCTACGACAATTTGAACGACCTGGAGAACATGGAGACCGCCATCGCCGCGGCCAAGGAACTCCGGAAGCAGGTGGAAGCCACGGTGCTCTTCAGCCTCAACCCCCACGTCACCAACGACGACTACCTGCAACTGGCCGGGGGCCTGGTCAACCTGGGGGCCGACGTCATCTGCCTCAACGACTCCTTCGGGGTTATGACCCCCCACCAGGTGGAGGCTTTAATCACCTCTTACCGCCGCTATTTCCACCAGCCCCTGCGCCTCCACCTCCACAACAACCACCAGGCGGCCCTCACCTCCTACCAGGAAGGGGTGCGCCAGGGCGCGGCCCTGGTGGACACCACCCTGGCCGCGCTCTCCTGGTCCTATGGCCCGCCTCCGGTGGAATCCCTGATGGTCTCCCTGGGGGGCTCAAGTTTCGACCCCCATATCGACCTGGACGTCCTGGGGGAGGCCACTGAATTCCTGGAGGATCTTAAGGAGAAATACCACTACCGGGAGCCCCCGCCCCGGAAGATGGACGACCGCCTGGGCCCGGATTACCTCCCCGGCCCCTTAAAGGAATTCATCCGGGAGGAACTGGTGCGCCGGGACGCCCGGGACCGCCAGCGGGTGGCTTGCAAAGAAGCCCACCAGGTCTGGAGCGACCTGGGGTATCCCATCCTGAAAGGGAGAATCCTGGAGATCGTGGGCACCCAGGCCGTGGAAAATATTTTGTCCGCCCAGCGCTATGAAAAGATCATCCCCAGCATGGAAAACCTCATCCGGGGGAAATACGGCCGCCTCCACAGCCCCATCCTCCTGGACCTGCAAAGCCGGGCTCTAACCTTGGAAGACGCGGCCCCGGCCCCCCTGGAAAAGGACGGCTCCATGCTGAGCCTCCCCGGCCTGGACCGGGAAGAGGACGTCCTCACCTACAGCCTTTTTCCGGAGGAAGCCGAGGCCTTCTTTTATCTCCGGGCCGACAGCGCCAAAGCCCCGGCCGCGGCCCCGGCTCCGGCGGCCCCGGCCCCGGGCCCCTACCCCCTCTTCGCCCAACTCACCACCCCCCTCCTCGCCCTCAACCACAAAGGGGAAGAAGTCTGGGCCCGCCTGGACGGGGTGGGGACCGTCCGCAAAGGCAAACAGGTGCTGTTCATCAATATCCAGGACCACATCGAAGAGATCGAGGTGCAACTGGTCCCCGGCGAGGGCGGGCAGCAGGATTACCTGGTGACCTTCCACGGCGACACCTACCGCATCCGGGTGAGCAAAACCTTCCCCAAGGAACAAGAATACACCCCGGTCATCCTGGAAATCAACGGCCAGTTGGAAGAATTCCTCATCAAAAACCCGGCAGGGGAGAAGGGGAAAAACTGAAAGAGAAAAGAAAATGATTTACCACAGAAGCACAGAGGACACAGAGGTTCACAGCGGATAAAAGTAAAAGAGGGTGAGGTTGTGGCTCACCCTCTTGTAAATTATTTTCTCTGTGTAACTCTGTGCTCTCTGTGTCTCCGTGGTGAATCCTTTCCCCAGGAGGACGGCCATGCGTATCAGGTCCCGGATGTTGCCCCCCGGTTGGTATCCCGGCAGTAAAAGCGGGTGTCTGGCGGAAATGGAAAAGATGGTGGCCGGGGTTGAACCGCTGCCCCCGGGCACCCGGGTTTTCGGGGGCATCGTCCCCCACGCGGGCTGGTATTTCTCCGGCAAACTCGCGGCCCGGGTCTTTTATCTCAATTCCCTCATCACCCAGCCGCAGGTGGTGGCGGTCTTCGGGGGCCACCTGGGAGGCAATTCCCCGCCCCTCCTGGTCACGGACGAGGCCTGGGAGACGCCCCTGGGGGACCTCCCCCTGGCCACGGAGTTCTATGAGCCTCTGCGCCAGCGCCTGACGCTCAAGGAAGAATACCCCGGCGACAACACCATTGAAATCCAACTGCCCCTGGTGAAACACTTCTTCCCCAATGCCAGAGTCCTGGCCATGCGCGCCCCCCACTCAAAAGAGGCCATAGCCCTGGGGGAGGCGGTGGCGGCCATCGCCGGGGAACTGAAACTCAGCCTCCTCGCGTTCGGCTCCACGGACCTGACCCACTACGGCCCCAACTACGGCTGGGCCCCCAAAGGTTTTGGGCCCGACGCGGTGAAATGGGTCAAAGAAGTGAACGACAAGAAGTTCGTGGACCTGGCCCTGAAAATGGACGGCGCAGGCATGCTCCAGGCCGCGGCCCAGGACCAGAGCGCCTGCAGCGCCGGCGGCGCCGTGGCCGCCATCGCCACGGCCAAAAAGATGGGCGCCACCAAAACCCACCTCGTGGACTACTACACCTCCTACGACATCATGCCCGGCGACAGCTTTGTGGGCTATATGGGCGTGGTGCTGGAGGGGTGAGGGGAGAGGAGAAAGGAAATGTGGGGGGAGGGCCAGGGGCCTGAGGCCCCT
>Ga0299912_10000615_pt1 | contig 29740 bp, 22 predicted proteins | sample RVTome_2_FD_207667 | JGI IMG/M metagenome (GOLD analysis project Ga0299912, IMG submission 207667) | Soil microbial communities from uranium-contaminated site in the Upper Colorado River Basin, Wyoming, United States - RVT95D214 (version 2) ... | reverse complement strand
TGCCTGAACTAAAAGTGCCCAGACGGGCGTTCCCGTTCGGGCGTGCCATTTGCCCAAAAGCCCGAAGACCCGATGCTCGGCGCCCAGAGCATAAGAGATACGTGCGCCGGTGAAAATCAAGCCGCTCACCGCTCCCAGCGCGGAGATGCAGACAAGTGCGCTGATAAGCCTGCCGCCGATATTGGGAAATACGGTCGCGATACTGTCGGCGGCGACCGCCTTGGAAGCAGCCAGGCCGGGGTAGCCTAACGTATAAAGAAACGCTCCGTTGACCAGCAGATACAGCACCGTCACCACCGCTGCGCCGAGCACAAGTGCCCGAACGATATTACGGCGGGAGTCTTTGACCTCGGCGGCCACATAAGCCATCTCGTTCCATCCGCCGTATGTGAATAGCACAAAGACCAGCACCAGGCTCAGAGGCAACGGCTGGACAGATGCCGTGCTTTTTGTACCCTGTGGCGCGGCCACTGCCACGCCGACAATGGCAAGCAATCCCACCGCTTTGACGGTCGTCAGAAGGTTTTGTGTCCATTTGCCCTCTTTGACGCCCAGGATGTTTATCGCTGTCAAAACGACCACGGCAGCGGCGGCGAAGACTCGCTGGCTGTATTCGGGCTGAGCGGCAAGTGGGTCGTAGATTGTTCGGGCGTATGTCGCAAACGCAAATGCCATCACCGCGATGTCGCCGGGCCGAATAATCGCAAGCTGGCCCCAGCCGAACAAAAAGCCCGCCCATGAACCGTACGCGCGACTAAGATAAACATAGTCACCACCTTCCAGAGGATACGCCGTGGCTAGCTCGGCATAACCCAGCGCTCCAAACAAGGAAAGCAGGCCACCGACGGTCCATATTGCCAGGACGCCCCACCAGCAGTAGGAGCCGCTGGCAATTGCGGGCGCCATCTGATAGATGCCGGCGCCGATGATGATGCCTACAATGATGCACGTCGAGTCAAAAAGCGACAGCTCCTTCCTCGGAGCTACAGGCATAAAAATCCCTTCCAATCAAGTGTCTAAAATGAGCAAAAGAGCATCATTCGTTTATCGGTTGCGCTGCTCGTGTCGTCTTTCGTCATACGTTAAACGCAACCGTAACGAGTCGCGCAACCGCAAACGCTTTACGAACTTCAGTCACTTTAGTTCACTTTTCACTTCTGACGTTTCTTGAGTGTCACACTGTGGCCCTGGACCTGAAAAACTGTCTCCAGATTGGGGTCGGTAGTAATGGCCTTAATGAAGTCTGGCCCTGTAGAGTCGGTATTGTGGGCAAGGACAAGTCCGCCCGGACGGACTAACGGCAGCAGCTTGTTGAAGTAGTCGATGTAACCTTCCTTATCCGCATCGAGGAACAAAATGTCGATCGGCTCTTTCAGATTGTTGACCGTCTCATGGGCGTTGCCCTCAATAAGTGTAACAAGCTTATCGACGCCGGCTCGTTTGAAGTTTTCCCGGGCCAGCGAGGCTCGGCGGGCGTCAATCTCGTGAGTGGTTAGCTTGCCGCCGGTGGTCCGCAGGGCAAGACAGAACCAGATGCCCGAATACCCATTAGAGGTGCCGATTTCGACAACGTGCTTGGCGCCGGTCGCTTCCGTGAATAGTCGCAATAGCCTGCCGTCTACCGGTGGCACGTTCATCATCCCTCCGCTCTGGTTGGCGTTCATATCGTCAAGCACACTCAGAATCTTCTTCTCTTCCTCGTTAGCTGGTACAGGCGGCTGCTGCAGAGCAGACGAAAAACCTCTGCCCGGCCTTCCGCCGGGACCTCTGCCCTCCGGTGGCTGGGCTGTTAGATTCTGGACTATTGCCAGCACGAGAATAGTCGCCAGCGTGACGAACATAATCTTCTTTAACATTTGACGCCCCTTTCCAAATTCAGACACGGATTTATCCGCCACACGGACGGCGGATTTACACGGATTCACACTGTCATCTGTGAAATCTGCGGTTTTTCCCTATATAGACGAGTCAAAGCACTGATGTATTGCGGGTTTTATGGTAAATTAGGGATTAATCCGCCGTACGTCTGGCGGATGAATCTCTATCAATGACTCACACCAATCACGCAGATGCCATTTGTCAAATCCCACATCACTGGTGATTACGTACAGCTTCTTCGACACCGTTTCCGGTACGGTAATTTTGAATTGGAGCTGGGCCTCTTCGCTCCGTCGCCATAGCTTTGGAGCGTCGGCGACTCGCGGCTCTATGCGAACACTTGCAGTTTTGGGTTCTGATTGAAGGCCCTCAGGGACGTTCAACCTAACTGCATAGGTATGGGCCGAGCTTGAGTGATTGAGAATCTTCACAGTGACGCCAACGCATTGTCCGGCTTTTGCTTGCTGGCCATACGGATAAATCCTCGCCCACTGTTCATCGATGCCATAGTTTGGCTCATCCCAGGGAAATAAGTCAGCCAATATTTGCCTACGTTTTTCTAATACTTTTGCCATGTGCTCAAGCTGATTTTTGCTGAAGCGAAATGGCTCCAGAACGTGCTGGTTGATAAGCAGACAGTTGGCTGGCATCTTCCGCAGAATATCCAGGCAGTAAAAGTAGCCCATCCCGCGATGCAGGAAGTTGCGGTTCTGCAGGCAGTAATCATCTATGCCGGAGGGCGTGAAAGAGTCGCCTATGAAAAATATCTTCTCTCCGCCGTCTTTTTCCACCAGCAGCGCATCGTGGTACAAGGTTTGTCCGGGGAAATAGTAGAAGGTTAGGTCGAATTCCTTCCATCGCATTTTATGGCCGTCCGGGACAGCAGTGAGATTGGAAATTGCGTTTGACGTCAGGCAGGGCAAACGATAGGCCGCAGGATGCATAAGGACATCCGCTGATTGTTGTGAGGCGTACACAGGGCAGCCAAACTTCTTGACCACCTCGGAGACTTTGTCCGTATGATCATCGTGATAATGGGTGATGAACACACCGTCGAGCCGCGACAGGCGTCCTTCAAGATTAGCCCTGCCACCTGTGGGCAGGGCTTCGCCCCCGGCACAGGTCCGGGGGTTAAACGTGGATGCCACCTCGCGGATGATGGCATCGGAGCCGCAGTCAATCAGAAAACCGGATTTATCCTGCGAAAGCAGAAGCCGCGAATTATGGATGGGAATAATCCAGCCGGGCGGGGCCTTTTCTATGACTTGGGCGTAGGGCATCCAGTCAACGCGGAAGGCCGTGCCCAAGACTCTTTTGGCAAGGACTTCGTAGCGCTCTTTGAAGTACCAATGCCCGGCGTTAATTGACAAATAGTTTGCATAAGCTGCCTGCAATCTTTGAATCAAACGTTCGATGGCCTGCTTTGGATTACGGATAACCGGACCATGCGCTGGCACGAGAATACCCGGATTTTGGTCGATGACTTTGCGCAGGCTTTTTATTAAGTCGCCGAGTCTGCCGGCGTATCCGTGGTAGCCGCCAATTCCTGCTTCGGCGACGCCATCTTGCAGGCTATACAAATCCATTAGATGCCCGTCGCCGTAGATCAGGTCTCCGACAAAGCCGTAAGTCAGCCCGTCAACGTTAATAAAATATGAGACGGCGCCTCTTGTATATCCAGGCGTGTCCAGTACCCGTATAGAAGTATCCTGCCAGCTAATTTGATCCCCGCCGGCGACTTCCCGAGTGGTGGGCAAAGGCTCGGTTAGTATTTTAGTGGTCTGCTGCTCGGAGTCGTGGAACCGGCGATTAACGAATGACAACCAGAAGTCATTGACCCCTGCTTCCGCAGGGGCAAGCTTGTCCCCGCGAAAGCGGGGATTGTCTGCTTCAGCCCGCGGTGCGATTGACTCAGCCCCCCCTTCTATAAGTTTACGCCCGGCCCAGACAACGTCGCGTCTGCTGTGCGTAAAAAGCACCTTATCTGCTTTTCCAAGACAGCCGGCAGGATCGCCATAAATCACAAGCGTCCTGCCACTGCTTTCAATAAAGACACCGTTGACCGTGTTTCGGCAGACCGAGACGTGCGGACTTAATCTTACAAGGGCGTATCCATTGCAAACGCCGGGCAACGTTAACCACAGGATACTGGCGATCAGTCTTTTCACAGCACAAATCCGCCTTACAACGACCAGGGGCTACGGTACTGAAAGTGAAGGTACTGGTTGGCTTCGGGTACGTTGACGACCTTCATATTCGGCGCATCCCAGAACAGCTTCTTGCGGATGCGAAGAGCGACATTGCCCAATAGGAGTGATTCAGTCACCGGGCCGGAGAACTCGAAGTTAGCACCGGCAGGCTCACCGCCCTTACAGGCCGCAAGCCATTCTTCATGATGCCCGATTGAGCGGGCGATAGTTTTGGGCGGACGTTTATACGCCCTCATTTTTGGCTCCGGTATCAGCCTCGGCTGGCCCCCTGAAAAATCGCATAGGATTTTCCCTTTGTCACCTATAAAAAGCAGGCCTTCGATGCCCAGATCCTGCTGACCAAGCTCCTCCGGCTTTGGAGGTAGCAGGCCTCCGTCGTACCAGGTAATGCTGACCGCAGGCATATTTTCACGGGCATCAAATTCCCAACGAATAAGCGAAGCCCTCGGATAAGTCTCTTTGTTCAGCTCTAACGGCGACCACATTTTGGGGGCGTATGCCGAACAACTGGCTTCCACACTCTTGGGATGCCTGAGCTTCAAAACGCGGAAGATTGTATCGAAACTGTAGCAGCCCATATCACCGAGAGCACCGGTGCCAAAGTCCCACCAGCCGCGCCAAACCAACGGCAGATAGGCCGGATGATAAGGGCGGTAAGGCGCAGGGCCAAGCCATAAATCCCAGTCCAGCGTAGGCGGCAGCGGCGGCTTTTCTTTGGGCCGGTCAATATCTTGCGGCCAGATTGGCCTATTGGACCAGTTATGAACCTCTCGCACCGGCCCGATCGCCCCATCCCATATCCATTCGCGCAGCACGCGTGAATCCTCCGATGCCTGATTAACCGTTCCAAGCTGCGTGGCGACCTTGCATTTTCGCGCGGTCTCAGCGAGTTTTCGGGCCTCGAATACGGTGTGCGTCAGAGGCTTCTGGCAGTAGACGTGCTTACCCATATTCATCGCTGTCACGGAGACCAGCGCGTGTGAGTGGTCGGGCGTAACCACCAGCACCCCATCGATGTTTTTCTGCCGCTCCAGCATCTCGTGGAAATCGTTGTAGACGGCACAATCCTGATTGCCGTATTTGTTGTTGACGATGTGTTTAGCTCTTTCGCGATTGTCGCTGTCCACATCGCAGACTGCAACTATCTGCACGTCGGGCTTGCCCAGAAAGCTTTGCATATCGCGCGTGCCCTGGTCGCCGACGCCGATGCAGGCTATGTTGAGTTTTTCGCTGGACGGGCGTTTTGCTTGACCTGCCCCGGCGCGTCGGGGCCGAGGAACAATGGCCAGCGCTGCCGCTGTAGCTGCGCCGCGCATAAAATTACGCCGGGACAACTCCAGCGTCTTTCCGGAGAAGTTTGCGTTTTGATCTTTAGCACTTTTGTCTTGGTCTTTCATGATTACTCTCCGATAGATAAGGTCAATTTTATTTCTTCTTTTCATTACGGGTCGGCAGGTTATTGAAAAATTCCAAGTTGATGTTGCCAGGTTTTGGATTCTGGGAGGTCAACGGCTGTGTGTCACCGAACAGTTTTTGTTGTTCGCGCATAACCGCCAGCAGCTCTTCGATCCTCGCAGCCTGCGATGGGTCGTCCGCCAGATTTTTTGTCTCGTACTGGTCCTGCTGCAGATCGAACAACTGTATTTTGTTGATCTGGGGATAAACCAGCAGCTTCCAGCGACCGCGACGCACCGCTCGCTGCAGGTCTCTATAGGCAAGAAAGATCGTGTTGCGGACATTCTCGGTCTTGCCCTGAATGATAGGTGCAAGGCTTTTGCCGTCCAGTCCTTCGGGGGCCTTCGCACCAATTAGTTCGCACACGGTCGGATAAACATCGAACAGATACACAAACGCCTCTGACGACTGACCTTTTGGGATGCCTGGGCTGCTAAAGATCAACGGTACGCCCATGCTGTGCTCGTAGAGATTTTGCTTGCCCATCAGCCCGTGGCTGCCGATGGCAATACCCTGGTCCGATGAAAATATAATAATAGTATTGTCGTACTGGCCGATCTCCTTGAGAGCCTTGATTATCCTGCCTATCTGCTCATCCATATAGGTAATTACGGCATAATAATCCCGTAGATGTCTCCTGATGGTTGCCTCCGTTCTCGGCCACGGGGCCAGCCGTTCATCTCGAACAACAAGCTCGCCGTTATCAAAGGGATGAAACGGTTTGAAGTTGGATGGTTCTGGAACAGCATCCAGCAGGTATTTATCCAGATACTCTTTGGGTGCGACTCGCGGGTCATGCGGGCACTCAAATGCCAGGTACATAAAGAAAGGTCTATCCTTTTTATGCCGGCGGAGAAAATCAATGGCGCCATCGGCCAGCACCTTGCCGGGTCGGCCTGATGCGCGAACAGCCTGGTCGTCCAAATAATTGCTGTAAGTGAAGCATTTCTGGACTTCTTTATCGGTATTACCTGTTTTGCCGTAATGGAAAGAAATATAGCCGGCCTCATTCATTGACTTGGGAAAGTTCGGCGCATCGCTTGGAAGCTCCCTTACGGCAAACCAGCATCGCCCCCGAAGCATCATCATCCGGCTCGGCAGACAAACCGCGGCGCTGAAGCCGCCCATGCAGTAGGCGTTTTTGAACACAAAGCCCGACTCGACGAGCTTATCAAGGTTCGGTGTCTTTATATATGGATTGCCCAACGCGCCTACGGTATCTTCCCGCTGGTCGTCGGTGAATAGGAACAGAACATTGGGTTTCTCAGATTTGGGCGATGCCGCTTTTACGCTTGGCCATCTGCGCGGCAGCGCCGACAACGCGGCCGCGGCGCTTATTGTCTTGAGCAGCGCACGACGTGTGTAGCAAAGTGTGCTCAAATCGACCGAACCTCCTGCCGCATAAAGACCAGGTACGAGACGGCAAAACACACCGCTGTAAGAGCCACCAAAGTCGTCAGATAAGGTGCTACGACAAGTATCGATTGCCAGAGCGAAAGGGCGCTATTAAAGCGACTCATCGAAATCTTTTCCATCGGCCCGACCAGCACAAAACTTTTCGTTGTTTTGCGGTATGGATCCATTATGGTAGAAGTGGCATCGGAGTATAGATTTACCGGCGAGACGCGGCCAATAGCCGTCGCTATACGGGCGTTTTTGAGCAGTAGCTCCGGATTATTCTGGTCAGCCGGAGCAATCACATCGGCGATAAGGCCGGAACCAAAACCAACAAAAAAGGACACAAATATCCACAACGCCACGGATGCCAAAGCCGCTGTGCCTATGGACCGCAGTATTATCGAGAACAAAATTGCCATGCCCAGCCAGAACCCGACGTATGCGATGCTAATCAACATATACACTGCGAGCCTGGCTGCCTCTTGGCCGCTGGGCACTACTCCAATTGCCACCATTCCCAGGCCTGACAGGAGCAAAACCAAGCTGACAAACATAATCGCGATGGTGACGATCCCCGCCAAAAACTTTGCATTGATGATTGCATCGCGGTACACAGGCTGAGAAAGCAGCTTCGAGAGTGTGCCGGCGGAGCGTTCCCTGTTAATGGCGTCGAATCCCATGATAATGCCGATTAGCGGCCCGAAAAAAGCTATAAACTGAGTCAGCGAGAAAAACTGTCCGCTGGTAGTGAACAGCATCAGGAACAGGTATTCGATCTTGGCTCCGCCGCTTATCTCCGACCTCAGATTCATACTGACCGTATAAGTCGTCAGTAACGCCACGCATACGACCAGGCAGAAAAGTATCAGAAAGCGCGTGGAATTAAAGTGGTCGGCTATCTCTTTACGGAAGATGGTGAACATCTTATTCCTCCTTGAAATAGCGCATATAGATATCCTCCAGGGATATTAGCCCCCGCCTGTCGGCGGGGGTACCTCGGCCAGTGGCCGAGGCTAATAAAGCCTGGATTCCCTCGCGTGAAAGCTCTTCAATAGTGCCTTTGGCTACGAGGCTGCCCCGGTTGAGAATTCCCACGCGGTCGCAGACTTTTTGTGTCTGGTGCAGAAGATGCGAACATAATAGAACCGATATTCCTTCTTCAACACTCAGCAATTTGATCAAGTCCAGCGTCGAGTTGATGCCCTCGGGGTCGAGACCCATAGTGGGCTCATCCAGGATTATAAGTTTGGGGTTTTTGATCAGCACTTCGGCTATACCCAAGCGCTGCCGCATTCCCCGCGAGTAAGCTCCAACAGGTTTATTCGCCTCGTTAGCCAATTTGACTTTTTCGAGTGCATCATCAATCCGCTTTTTTGATACTGAGTCCGGCAATGAATTCAGACGGGCAACGTATTGCAGATTCTGCCGTGCGGTCATATCATCGTAAAACCCAATGCTTTCAGGCATGAATCCTACGCGTTCTTTAACTTTCAAAGGCTCACGCACAGGATCAAATCCCAGTACATGCGAGCTGCCGCTGGTAGGCTCACTCAAGCCCAAGAGCATCAGAATGGTTGTGGTCTTGCCGGCGCCATTAGGCCCGAGAAAGCCGAAAATCTCTCCTTGTCTGACCTCAAAGGTGAGGCGATCGACCGCTTTTTGCCTGCCGTAGATCTTGGTCAATTCGTGAGTTTCAATGACCGCAGCCATCTCATCGCCTTCCCAGACGCCTAAACGTAATCGACAGTCCGACGATAACAACAATAATTATCCCTACGCCGATCCAGCCCCAGGTGGAAGCGGCTCTGACCGTGACCCGAAATTCTATATCGTCACTGGCATCCTCGCCTCGAGCACTGGCGGCAATGGAGTAATCGCCCACCAATGCTTCATTGGCAGGAGTAATTGTCACTTCCACCTGTTTCATGTCGCCGGGCTCAAGCATCTCCATCTTCTCAGGCTCAAACTTCACTTCCCAGTTTTCAGGCTTAAATGACGTAAACGAAATCTGTTTTTGTGGAGCAGAACCCTCATTGATTACATACATTGATATGTTGGCACTCTTACCCTTTTGCGCGGTAAGAGACAGAATTCCCTTAAGAGTTCTACAGGTGATCTTGTGAGTTCCGGTCAGGATTACCTTCAGCTCTATTTCCGCATCGCCTTGCGGCGATTCGGCAAAGACCTGTATTTTGTGCTCTCCGACCTCAGCTCGGGGCACAGGCGTCACCTTCACGTCTACCGACTGGCTTAGGTTACTCTTTATCTGCAGCGAGCCGATGTACTTATTCTCGTAAGCCGGCTTAAAAGAAACCTCCCAGCCTTTGGGCTTTTCTGCCCGAAGACTGAACATTCCGTCCTTTTCGGTATCGTTATGTATATCGACCGAGAATTCGAACTCGCTGTCGGAAGAACCCCGAAGAACCGGATACGAAGTGGTTATTCTTACGGGTTTTTTCTTTTGTTCGTCCCCAGCACCTTTCTTCTTTTTTTCCGCCACGGTGATTTTCGCGGCTGCCGTTGTTGTTAGTTTTCCATCTGCGGTTGAGGCCTTGACTTCAAAAGAGTACTCGCCTTGCGTTAGTTTATCATCTTTCTTATCCTGCTCGTCTGCCGAAAAGGTCAGCGATGTCTTTTCGCCGGAGGGTACAAACACGCCGGTGATGACATTCCCATACTTCTCTATTTTGGCATCCCAATTGGCAGGCTTGCTTTCGACCGTCAGGAAGACTGTTTCGTCCTTTCGGCCATTATTTTTGATAATCAGCTCAAGGCTTACCCTGTCAGTTTCTTCAATGACCTTGCCCGGATACTCAAACGCTGCGACAATTTCACGGTCTGGCTTACCTCCGGGTTCCTCTGCCGCAGCTATCACTGCCCCCAAGCCTACAAATAGCAGGCTCACGAGACTTGCTGCCAAGAAACGCATCTTCATAATTTTGCCTCCCTTTGCAATTGTCAATTGTCGATTGCTGAGGGCAATTATTTTAGTGATCGGACGGCGGACGTTCAAGCAAAATTATTGCCAGCGTCAACTGTATGCGGTATCATACACAATTGTCAATTTTCAATTGTCAATTGCCGAATGTCCACTGGCGCATGGAAAGGCAGGGGAACACAATGACAAGCGTAAGACCTCGAAAAGCCAGGAGCATAAGCCGGCGGGAATTTTTGAAGGGTTCTTCAGTTGCTGCGACAGCGGTGGCTTTTGCTCCGATAATTGTTCCCTCTTCGGTTTTTGGCGCCAATGCACCAAGCAATCGGATCACCATCGGCAGCATCGGCGTCGGCGGGATGGGCACAAGCGATATGAAAGGCTTCAAAGGCAATCCCAACGCGGAGATCGTGGCCGTATGTGACGTTGACGCCGGCCATAGAAGAGAAGCCTGCAAGGTAGCCGGTCTTGACCCAAAGTCCTCTTACAATGATTTCCGCGAGCTGTTAGCGCGGGATGATATTGACGCGGTAGTGGTTGCTACGCCCGACCACTGGCACGTCCCGATTTCGATCGCCGCCGTCAGAGCGGGCAAGGATGTCTATTGCGAAAAACCGCTGACCCTGACCATAGCGGAGGGGCGTGCTCTTGTCGATGAGGTGAGGCGGTACGGACGAGTCCTCCAGACCGGCTCACAGCAGCGCTCTTCCGACAATTTCCGCTTCGCCTGTGAACTGGTCCGCAATGGCAGAATCGGCAAAGTGCACACAGTCCGTGTGGGTATCCCCGGCAATAACAGAACCTGCGAGCCGACCTGGACGCCTGAGCCGGTGCCGGAAGGTTTCGATTATGACTTATGGCTGGGACCTGCCCTCTGGGCGCCGTACCATCGCCAGCGATGTCATTATGAATTCCGCTTTATGTTGGACTATTCGGGCGGGCAGCCAACAAACTGGGGCGCCCATCACCTGGACATCGCCCAGTGGGGCCTTGGAATGGACAGTTCCGGGCCGGTTGAGATCGTGGGCAACGGCGAGTTTCCAACCACCGGGCTATTCACTACCGCTACCAAAGTGTACTTCGAGGCTACGTATGCCGACGGCGTTAAGCTAATCTGCCAGACGGGCGGCTCGAACACACGGTTCGAGGGCGCTGACGGCTGGGTGGACATCAGTCGGGGTGATCTAAAAACACAGCCCGACTCGCTGAAAAAGGAAATCATAGGCCCTGACGAAATCCACCTCTACCAGAGCAGGGACCATAAGCAGAATTTCCTGGATTGTATCAAGAGCCGAAAGGACCCGATCGCCGGCGCAGAAACTGGGCACCGCTCAGCTACGCTGTGTCATCTTGGCAATATCGCGATGCTGCTGGGCCGAAAACTGAAATGGGACCCGGTGAGGGAACGCTTTCTTGGCGATTCGGCAGCCAACAGTATGCTCGCACGTAGTATGCGGGCACCTTGGCGGCTATAATGCTTCCGAGAGTCTGGTGCCCAAATTGAGAATGGGCAAGGAAAAAGTCACAGAGCGCATAGAGTTCACCGAGAGAGAAACAGCGGTTAGGAGAATTGTCTCCATACGGAGGTGTTGAAATGATGCGTCAATGGAGCACCATCACTATATTATTGCCTTGCATTGCAGTCGCAGCAAACTCAGCGACCGAGTTGGGCGTCAACGACACCCAGTTTACGTTGAACGGCAAGCCTAAATTTCTGCTCGGCATCAGCTACTATGGGGCGTTGGGAGCACCGGAGCAATTCATAAAACAGGACCTGGATGATATCGAATCCTGCAGATTCAATTGGATACGTGTCTGGGCAACGTGGGGAAACGGCATCGCGGCGGTCGACGAAAAAGACGAGCCACAGCAACCTTACTGGGACAAACTAAAGTGGCTGGTGGCAGAATGTGATCGGCGGGGCATAATAGTGGACGTTACCCTCTCGCGGGGCTTGTCCGGAGTCCTGGAATCGTTCGAGGCGCACCATCGAGCGGTAGAGGCGCTGGTGACGCACCTGAAGCCGCATCGTAACTGGTATCTGGACCTGGCCAACGAGCGAAACATTCGAGATGCTCGGTTTGTTGATTTCAATGAGATCCAAACCCTTCGAGAGACGGTCAGGCGATTGGATCCGAAGCGCCTCGTAACCGCCTCACAAGGCGGCGACATCAGCCGTGACGAGCTGCGCGAGTACCTGCTGACGGTGCGGGTGGACTTTGTGTGTCCGCACCGTCCGCGCGACCCGGATTCGCCCAAGCAAACCGAGGCCAAGTCGCGCCAGTATATAGCCTGGATGAAAGAGATCGGGTGCATCGTGCCGGTGCACTATCAGGAGCCGTTCCGACGCGGGTATCGTCCGGAGCACTGGGAACCCTCGGCGCAGGCTTTCCTGACAGACCTCAAGCAAGCAACGGCGGGCGGAGCAGCGGGTTGGTGCTTCCACAACGGTAATCAGCGAAATGGCCCGGCCGGCAATCCGCATCGGTCGTTCGATATGCGCCAAAAACGCCTTTTTGAGCAGTTGGATGACCAAGAACAAAAGTTTCTGCAACAGATGCGCAAGGAAATTATTGATGATTAAGAAACTACTTGTTTCTCGAGCACAAAGGCCATACAATTTACAGCCTGAAACCTGATAACTTTGAATTTTTATTTTGGAAGGAGCAACCCATGAAAGGAAATGAGAAGCTGCTCAAAACCCTCAACGGCCTTCTGGCCGACGAGCTGACTGCGATCAATCAATACATGGTCCACGCCGAGATGTGTGAAAGCTGGGGCTACTCGAAACTGCATGAAGCCATCCAGGCTCGTGCTATCACCGAGATGAAGCATGCTGAGAGGTTGATTGGGCGAATCCTGTTTCTTGAGGGCAAACCCGCCGTCAGCAAGCTCAACGACATTCACATCGGCGATGATGTGCCCAAGATGATGGCAAATGATCTGGCTGCGGAAATGGGGGCCGTCAAAGGGTACAACGCAGCCATCAAGCTCGCCGCGGATGTTGGTGACAACGCCACCAAAGAGATTCTCGACGGTATCCTCGGGGATGAAGATAAGCACGTCGATGAGATTGAGGAGCAGCGGGACCAGATCGCACAGATGGGCCTTGCTATCTATCTGAGCACCAAAAAATAGAAGGCCGCCGTAAATTGACAATTGTAAATTGACAATTACCAGGCTTGGAGTCCGTTCAGAACTTGAAGGACAGGCAAATGAAATGCAAGCTTGTGGTTATTGGGGCTGCTGGTCGAATGGGCAGGCGTATTCTTTCGTTGGCTAAAGAGTCCGACCGGTTCGATATCGTTGCGGCAATCGAAAAGCCGGGCCATCCCGACATCGGTAAAGATGCCGGCCTGGTAGCGGCGGCAGGGCGAATGAATCTCGATCTGGGCACTGAGTTTCCGTCCGGGGCTGACGTAGCAGTAGACTTTAGCCAGCCGGAAGCGGCAAATAAAACGATTGATTACTGCGCGGAAAACAGCGTTGCTCTGGTTTTGGGCACAACCGGCCTAAGCAAGGAGCATCGCAAAAAAATTAAGACTGCTTCGGGGAAAGTGCCCATCCTCTATGCGACCAATATGAGCGTTGGGATGAATGTCCTATTTTCTCTGGTGGGCAATGTCGCAAAATTGCTCGGCGAGGAATACGACATAGAAATCATCGAGCAGCACCACCGCTTCAAAAAGGATGCTCCAAGCGGCAGCGCTCTAACATTGGCGGAGAGTATTTGCAAGGCCACCGCCAGAGATTTCCCGCAAGCCCTTACCCACGGAAGGAGCGGCAAAGACGCCTTACGCCAAAAGGGAACTATCGGCATGCACGCAATTCGCGCCGGCGATATTACCGGCGAGCATTTGGTAATCTTTGGTACGCTTGGCGAAACAATTACTGTCAGCCATAGCGCTCACAGTAGAGACACTTTTGCGCGAGGGGCGCTTCGCGCAGCAGAATGGCTTGTCGGGAAAAAGCCGGCCTTGTATTCAATGGCCGATGTTTTAGGCATCGGATAAATAAAAACCACCTTTTTAATGCCCCGCAGCTCCTCGACTACTTTTCCACTTTTTAGATTCTGTCTCCAGCAATTGTACATTAAATCGGTATGCTCGGCTACCCAGCTACGCCAAAGGCTACGCTGGCGGCGAGAGGCCAAAGCCAAAGCTGGGGAGAAAAATTGGCTTTGTTTGGCTTTGTTTTTCTGTGTTCTGAAAAACCGATAATTTTCATAATCCTTTGTGATATAAAACTTTGCATTAATTATAGCCTTATTGAAATTGGCTTTGTTTTGCATAATTTAGTTCAAACTCCGCATCGTTTTTTCCGTTCGTCAGAGCATCGGGGCGGTTTTTCCTGATTCCCTGTTGTCCAGATCACCTGCACCATGTTATCCTGATTTCCTGGTTTGCTTATTCTGTCTTCTGACCCTTCGACTTCGCTCTCGTCTCGGCGAAGCGCGAAACCGTAGTCGGACAGGGTAATCTTCTGAATCCGCTAACCGTTGCCCGCTATACGCTGTCCTTGATATGCTACCCGCTATACAAGCCCCTATTATACCCGAAAATGGCTTAATTTTCAAGCAAAATCTTTTCTCGATACTCGATTTTCGCCTGCCCTGCTTGCCCGCCAAGGCTTATGCGAAGGTGAGAGCGTAGCCGAATGGGTGGCAATCTCAAACCACTTTTCAAATTTAGCTCTTCGCAATTGTATCTTTATGATCTTCTGCACTTATCTATCACAACAACTTCACCCATCTGAACTTTCCGCAATAGTCATTCCGTACTTGACACTTAATCACTTTTATCGGAATAGGCAGGATTTCACTAACCGTTGAGATCGCAGAAAATAATCAATCATCAATAATCCATAATCAATTAAACCGCCCATAGAGAAAGCTCTTGAAATTACTGTTGTAAAGATATAAATTGTCCTCGTATGGATGCGACTCAAACTATAGCTGACGTAATAAATGTAACTCCTTGGTCAAAGCAGATTTATCATGATGCGGACAGCTTCTGGCAGGGATCAAAAGGATTGCATCACGCGTATATAGTTTACCGTACTCTTCGGGGAGATTATAAGCATATATTCCAGCCTGATGCCGTTTTCTATGTTGGTAAGTCACCGGCGGCATACCTTAAAAAAGTCAAGATAAACGAAATATCAGATGAAGATATACGGCAATGGCAAAGATTTCTTTGGAATCAGGCTGTGGTTCCTTTGCTGATTGTTAAATCTCTAACTCAGGTCCATGTTTATACGGCTTATACAAAACCAGAAAAAAAAGAAAGCCAACAACGGATTCAATCTATTCTCGAAGATGTTGCCGACAAGTTGGAGCTTGACCAGCTATGGACTGCAATCGAGTCCGGTATGATTTATAAGCAAAAACCAGATGCCTTTTCACGGAATAATGCCGTTGATCAATATCTTCTGGATAATTTGAATGCAACAGCAATTCAATTGGCAAATACTCAGCCGGCAAAAACCAAAGAAGAAAAAGAGGATAACCTCAAGTTTGCCCATCATTTTCTAACCAGGCTTTTATTTGTTTGTTATCTTATCGAAAGGGGTATGATTGGAAAACATTTTAATGACACTGAACATGAGATTTTGAAAAAACTAAAACCGGCAAATCATCCAGAAGGTGGTTATTTTCTCAGCCATCTTTTTAATGATCTTAATTCAATTTCTAAAAAGCGTGACGCATTGTGTCGCATTTTTGGTTATGTAAAGCGTGTGTTTAACGGAAGTTTATTTCCTGATAGCATCACGTCAGAAAGCAGTCGCTACTTTGATGGTTTCATTCAAACCATAAATGACTTTCTTAATGGTGAGGAAATCAGAACAGGGCAAAGAGTTTTAGGGTTCTGGGCTTACGATTTCAGTGTCATTCCAATAGAAACCATTAGTGCTGTCTATGAGAGTTTTCTTGGAGAACAGGGAAAATTACAAGAAGCACAAGGAAATGGAGATTCAAAGCGATCAACCGGAGCATATTATACACCTTTGCACTTGGCTGAATTAACCGTAGATATTGCTTTGGAAGATATTGATAAGAAAACGAGCAAGCCGATTCATGAGCTTGAAATTCTTGATCCGGCTTGTGGCAGTGGCGTATTCCTTGTGTCCTTATTTGGTCGTATTGCTGAAAGTTTTTATAGAAAGGCAAATAAAACCGAAGGAATCAACTGGGCTCGCAAATTAAAGCCGAAATTGCATCAATTATATGGGATTGATATAAGCCCTACAGCCTGTCATATTACATGCTTTAGTTTATATCTTGCTTTTTTAGAATGGCTCAAACCAAGTGACGTTGAGTATCTTCACGAACATGGTGAAAAACTGCCTCCATTATTGGCAAATACAGGAAAAGATAGCTGGAATACTATACATGAGGGGAATTTGTTTGATCCAAACCTTTCTCTCGAAAAACGAAACTTCGATATTGTCATAGGCAATCCGCCATGGGTCAGCAGTCCTCATCAAGGAGACGTAGATTTTTTAAAATGGTTAGCCAAAAAACCGCAAGTGCGGGGGCCAAATAAGCAAATAGCTCATGGTTTTATGTGGAAAACTCCGGAATATCTTTCTGACTCTGGAATCGCTTGCCTATTATTGCCCGCCGCAGTTTTGCTTAATGATCACACCAACAAGTTCCAAGAAAAATGGCTAAAGTCTGTTAATATTGACCGAGTTGTTAATTTTTCTGACCTGCGTTTTGTCTTGTTTGACAGGGCACTCCATCCATGTGTTGCCATTCGCTTTCAGTCAATACCCTCGCAACTTGAGAATACTATTTTATACGAATCTCCCAAAACAGATATTCGGAGCCAAAAAGGTGGGCCTGTGTACATTCGTGAAGAAGATACTATTCATCTGAAATTAAAAGATGTTCTTCTCGCCGCAGGCAAAGGTTATGCTCCGGTTGTTTGGAAGTCTTATTACTGGGGTTCGTGGCGCGACCGACGACTGCTTTTGCGTTTAATTGATCTACCCAAGCTCGGTGATTTGGCTGGAGAAAAAAGAGAGAAAAAACGATGGTATAAAAGTCAAGGCTTCAATTCTGGTTTAAAGTCTGTTCACTTAAAAAACACTTGGTGGAATGATGATTACGATTTCCTAGATGCGAATCGCCGCTATGATTTGGTTGTTTCCTCTTACGATGTTGAGCCCGTTGAAGAACGTTTTCCTTTAGCTCAATATCTACCCCCAGAAAGTTTTTTTGAATCTCCGAAAGTAGTAGTAAGCGTTGGCTCAAAAGATATGAAGGTCGCCTATTGTGATTTTCCAGTTATCTTTCGTCATTCTATTCAAGCAATCACAGGGCCACGCACAGATGAGAATCTACTTCGTTTTCTTTGTGCGGTTATCAAATCAGATATTCTCCAATATTATCTTTTCCACACATCTGCCAACTGGGCTATAGAGCGCGACAAAGTGCATTTTCACGAATTGCTTTCTCTGCCTTTCTTTTTGCCTGAAGACGCACATGATCCCAAGAAGGCGCAGGAAATTGTGGATAAGACAGCAAGTATAATTAGGGATTATGAAGAAAAACTAAAATCAGAAAGTTGGTTTGGGCAAGAAGATAGAAGAAGTCAGGAGGCTAAAAGGATTCGCGGGGAACTTGAGCCCTTGGTTCGAGATTATTACGACATAGATCAATATGAGCTGATGTTGATTGAGGATACGCTTCAATTAGCGAAGGAAAGTTTTCATCCCAAGCCAAGCCAAAGCATAAACGATATTCCTACACTCAAAGAAACCAAGAAAAAAGAATGCCGTGTTTATGCCGAGACACTTTGCGAAATGCTGAATCAATTTGGAAATGGTAGCCAATTTAAAGTTAGAGGAGAAGTAATAAAAGGGCTTCCTTATTCTGTAGTTCATATTTCTTTGTCGGATAGGATAAATAATACTGTGCTCGTTTTAGAATCAAAAGAAAAACTTGCAAAACTCCTTCAACGAATGGAACATCTTTTACAACAAAAGAGAGGGCGATTTGTTTTCTGCCAGAACCTTAAAGTATTTGACGGGAACAGTTTGTATATCCTTAAACCGATGCATATGCGATTCTGGTCTCGTACGGCTGCCTTAAACGATGCCGATGAGGTTGCTGGTGCTATTTTATCTTCAAGGGGGAAAGATAAATGGTTGTAACCGGTGATATTGACCTTTGGGCAAAGAATTTCCCCTCAGAATACATTCCTGCTGTGATACGACTTATCTTAAATTCATGGCAAACATTTAAATTCGCATGTGACCTATTGGAAGTCCCAATGACACGAAGTTTTTGCGCTCATCTTAGGAGTAATAAAAACCACTTACTTGATTTTTTCCGTATTGATTGGGAATCTAATGAAATCGATAATAGAGGCAATATAACCGGACGAATCGATCTGAAATTTTCCCAAGGTTTAGATGAGAAAGTTTACTTTTCTATCGAATGTAAGCGACTTCGAGCCATTTTTCCAAGCGGATTTGATAGTTTGGCTTCGAAATATGTAACTGATGGTATGTCTCGTTATTTCAATGGCCAGTATGCTAAAGGATTAGATAGAGGAGGAATGCTCGGTTATGTGATGGATGGCAATTGTAATGAGGCGGTAGAGGATGTTCAAAAAGCTATCGAAAAACGACGTTTGAATTTATATATGGAAGAAAAAGAAACTCTTAAGGCTTCATCCTGTATCGCTTCAAAGCAAGTCAAAGAAACCCTTCATAGATACGGACCTACTAATAGATTTATCATATATCACGTTTTCTTACCGATGAGTATTACACCAAACGCTAATTAAAAATTCTGTGTCCTCAGTGCCCTCTGTGGCTAACCATAAAACAACTGAAACCGTATTTGACAAGATGCTTGCCCTTCAATTCTACCCCTAAATTCCGACAATTAAAACCATTTTTTAACGACAACTCTCTCGCATTAATTTACGGCCAAGTGAGCTAACCAAAAGCGTTCTGGCGAGTCACCCCAAAATCGCCCGCGGAGCGGGCCTCCTTGCCCGAAATACGATATACGAACGACGTACTACGCATCACGCACGCCGCTACGGCGGGTAGTCTGTGCCTTTGATGCCGTGGATTGTCAGGTTTGCGTCCGGTAGGCCATCGCGGGCGGGGCGAATTTGGGCGGCTTCCAGTAAGCGGACCTGGCCATCGGCAAAAAGCCGGCTTTGTATTCAATGGCCGACGTCCTCGGTATCAAATAGAATCAAGGGGAAAAGTGACGCCATTGGAAGGATTGATCCATTCGACTTCTTTGGGTAACTGGAGATGTCTGCGGCATTTGTCCCAGATTCTTGCAGCTTCATCATCAAGTGATATGATTATGCCATCTCCTTCGAATGCCCCTTCAAACAAATGGGCGTCTTTCCGAAGAGACTCATTTTCTTCATCGTTAAGGCAAGTGATATCGGTTGCGGCAAGTTTGAAACAAGGATGCTTTACATTTCTTACTTTCCGACAGGCAAACATTGAACGCAACCATTTACGAGCAAAACGACTCTCATGCCTTTTCCATTCATCCAAGAGCGATGGTGTCATTATAATGCGGTGGCAAACTTCCCTGATATCGAGCAAAGCCTCCCTACAGGATTTCGAACTTGCGTGGTGCGTTTCTCCCGCTGCGCAGGCGACTGAGGCATCTACAACGAGAAGACGCGATCTCGCTGACGCCATTACTGTGACTCCTTTGATTCAACAGCATCGAGATAGGACTTCTCAGCGTCTAATTCAACGTCGTCAAAGTCTTCTGGCCAGGCGCCATACGCCCCGTTCTCGTCCAGGTCGGCAGAAGTGATGATAGTTCTCCCATCGTCCTGTCTTTGGACCCAGTGTAACTTGACAAGCTCGCGTGACAATTCACCTCTTGCCACGAGAGTCTGAATTTCCTTTAAGAGTAATGAGCTATGAGTTTCTGCGACGATGGTAATGCCGCGTTGTGAAGCATCTTTGATAATATGTGCCAGCTTTCGCTGCGCTCGGGGGTGAAGGTGAATCTCCGGCTGTTCGAGGTAAACCAATTGACCTGGTTTGGCAGCGGTCAGTGCTACAACTACTGGGAGAGACTGTGATACACCGAAGCCGACATCAGCAATGCTAACAAGATCATGCGCACCACCACGACGGCTATGCGCCAAGCGACCTACTTTTAGCTCGACCTGGGTATCATCAACAGGTTCAGCCTTTACTTTCCATGTTAGTCCCATATCTTGAAGTGCAGCAGCAAGTTGTGTCAGACGGTTGTCTTTTGCGGACTGCCATTGAGATATAATGCTGGCGACGTAGTTTTCAAAGGTTGCTGGGAATTGGGGTCCTGCGGCGGTTTTTGAATATGTTCGGCGAGGGTTTCCCCGCAGTCCAGGCAGATGAATCATTCCTTGTAGGTGGGGAATGAAATCCACACTGGGTGATATTACATGCGGTCCAAACGATATCCTGTGCGGTTCGGGCCCTGAGCCACGGAGTCCGAAAGCAAGAAAACACCGCTCACGATACACAAACCATTGCATTTGCTTTTCGCGTTTCTCTAGATCAGCGTAAATGTAATTCCAAGGCGGCGATAAGTTCTTGACGATTTCATTATGTACCATCCCTGGTACGATCCGTAAGGGCTCTTTACCATCCATGTAGGACATCGAAGCCACATTGAATCCAAGCCCATGTTCCCGTTTGAAAACGACTTCGAGGTTCTTCTGGTTAGTCAATTCCACCTTGACACTAAACTCATTCGCCGCATACCTCCCCGGGATCTGACTCAGAATTTGTTCGGCTTGTGTGAACCGCACATTAGGACCATCCAGAAGCAAATCGCCTGGATCTGCAGGGGCCTCGATGGTCTGTTTGAGCAGCAGCAGAGGTTGCATAATGCTTGACTTGCCGGAACTGTTTGCACCGGCAAGCAGCGTCAAAGGCCGGACTTCAATCTCCTGCCTATCAATAATAGATTTAAAGCCCTGGACGGCTATACTCTTTATCGTTACTTCTTCGCGTGCCATAATTGCCTCGTCGTCTATATGGGAGTTCTTGGCAATACTAAACTGAGCCCGTCAAACTCTGTTCCGGATCCCGCAACGGGTACAATAATCAGCGTCGTTGCTCTTAAATCATTCAATGCCACAATTCTCGACCTGATGGTCAGCAGTATGTAAAGACTGTTAATCCACACCCTGGCGGCCCAAGCTGGATTGGAAGGGCCCAAAAATGCAAAACATACTGTCTACGCGAAAATCTGGGTGCATCATAGATATAATTTAGTGTACAGTCGACGCCCATGTCAAGACCGCTCTGTTTTATTGCTCGGTCGGCAGCCTCAAGCACGGGGAGACGCCTTGGCTCTGGGGGCTGCTGGCTGCGGAATTGCCGGTCAGCACGAATCCGGGTTTTTATCAATGGCCGAGGGTCGGGTATCGATAATTGACAATTTTCAATTGCCCACGGGTCAATCTACTCCTTTGATGCCATGAACTGTTAGGTTTGCGTCCGGTAGGCCATCGCGGGCAGGGCGAATTTGGGCGGCTTCCAGTAAGCGGACCTGGCCATCGGCAAAGAGGAAATTTCGGCTGCCCTGCCAGCACCACCAGCCTTTATCATCATCAACAGCCAAATGATTGCTGAGCCATTCTCCAATAAGAATCTTGCCAGATGGATGCGTCACAGCAAAACCTCGCTGTGGTATAGACGGCTGCGGGTTTGTGTACGTGGCGCTTTTGTCGTTCATCGCATCGATCTGATCGGGACTATGATAAAAGGCCATCGAGTAGGCGTAACTTGTGGATTCGTATTTATCTCTGGCGATGCGGTCTTGCGGACAAAACAAAACTGAAGGATTATTGGCGTCGATATTGTCACCCAGATACGGCTCGACAATGCTTCGCCAGCCTCGGCCCATCCACAGCCAGTAGCCCCCCGGCAGCGGGTCCGCAGCGCATGGATATGTATTGTCGTTTGCGTTCAGATATAAACTCACCGCCAAATCAATCTGCCTGAGGTTGTGTGCACAGACCAGACGCTTCGCAGTGGACCTGGCCCTGACGAGCGAGGGCGTAAGGACGGAAAGCAAAAGGCCGATAATCGCTATCACGACAAGCAGTTCCACCAGGCTAAAGGCCCCGCCTCCGGCGGGCTCGTCCCTCGTCGTTCGTCCTTCGTCCATCGTTCTACTCGACCGTGACACTTTTGGCCAGGTTTCGCGGCTTGTCAACGTCATGTCCGCGGAGCACGGCGGCATGGTAAGCCAAAAGTTGCAGCGGCACAACGGTCAGCATCGGCTGCAAAGGCTCAGGAGCATCCGGAACGGTGATCAGATGGTCAGCGTGCTGCTTGATATTTTCATCGCCCTCGGTGGCGACAACGATAATCTTGCCGCCGCGTGCCTTGACTTCCGCGATATTGCCCATAATCTTATCGTATTGCGGCCCGGAAGTAGCGATGAAAACCGCAGGCATACCGTCAGCAATCAAGGCAATCGGGCCATGCTTCATCTCTGCCGCAGGGAGACCCTCAGCGTGAATGTAGCTTATTTCTTTTAGCTTCAATGCCCCCTCAAGGGCAACCGGATAATTAAAACCTCTGCCGAGAAATAGCCAGTTGTCTTTGTCAACATTTGCTGCCGCAATTTGCTTAATGTGGTCGGATTGTTCGAGCAGGCGGCTCATTTTGGATGGTATCGCAGAAAGTTCGTCGATACAACTGGCGGCCTCGGTACTGCTTATGTGTTTTCGTCTTCCCAGCTCGATTGCCAGCATTGTCAGCACGGCCACCTGGGCGGTAAAGGCTTTTGTGCTGGCAACGCCTATCTCTGGCCCAGCGTGCAAATATATGCCGGCGTCGGTAGCTCTCGCTATGGAAGAACCCACTACGTTGACGATGCCCAGCACGGTGGCGCCTCTTTCTTTGGCCTGCTCCACCGCTGCGAGGGTGTCGGCGGTCTCGCCCGATTGGCTTATGGCTATGACCACAGTGCCGTCCTCGATGACCGGGTTGCGATATCGAAATTCACTGGCATATTCTGTTTCTGTAGGGATACGCGCCAAATGCTCGAACAGAAACTCGCCCACCAGAGCTGCGTGGAATGCTGTGCCGCATCCGGTCAGAATAATATGTTTGGCGCGGGTCAGCTCACGCAGGTAGTCTGCTATGCCGCCGAGTTTGATTCGGCCATTTTGCCGGTCGATTCTGCCGCCCATACACGTACTTAGGGCCTTGGGCTGCTCAAAAATCTCCTTGAGCATATAATGCGCGAAGCCGCCAAGCTCGATCTGGTCCAGAGAAAACTCAATTTGCATTAGGTCCTTGGTGACAGGCACATCGCCGATTGTTTTGGTATGAAACCCGTCACGGGTGATGGTAACCATTTCGTTGGTGGACAGGTAAATCGCCTGGGTGGTGTGCTCCACAATAGCGGCGGCGGCTGAAGCCAAGATGTATTCGTTATCTCCGACGCCGACAATCAATGGGCTTCCCGCCCCGATGAGCATATCGGGGAAGTCGGAGCAAACAATGCCCAGCCCATAACTACCATGCAGCTCGCGCAGGGCTTTCTGAACCGCCCATTCAAGTTTATTCTGCCGAGCGGACTGGCCATCTTGGTCTGCTTTGGCATAAAAGTAGCCAATCAAATTTGCTATTACCTCGGTGTCGGTTTCGCTTACAAACTGGCTGCCCTCATTCTGCAGCCATATCTTCAGCGTGTCGTAGTTGTCGATAATGCCGTTGTGAACGAGGGCGATTTTACCGGTGTAATCCAGATGCGGATGGGCGTTAATAGTGTTCGGTTCTCCGTGCGTAGCCCAGCGCGTATGGCCGATTCCGAGCGTTTCTGCGCTGTTAACTTCACCTAAAATCTCTTCCAAAGCGCTGATTCTGCCGCCGGTTTTTTTGATCTTGATTCCGCCGCCGCCCAATAGTGCCATACCAGCCGAGTCATAGCCTCGATACTCCAGGCGCTTCAGCCCCTCTAAGAGAATCGGCTGTGCAGGTTTCTTACCCAGATAAGCGACTATGCCGCACATTCATATATTCCTCTAAAAGATGTCCAGATACGTTTCGATTTCCCAGTTGGTAACCTGCTTCTTGAATTCGTCCCATTCTTTTGTCTTTATGTCCACATACTTTTCAAACAAGTGCTCTCCCAGAACGTCGCGAATGAGCTTGTCTTTTTTCAACTCATCCAGAGCTTCCTGTAACGAGGTTGGCAAAACGCTTATGTTTTTCTTAACCAGGCTTTCGCCGTCAAGCTGGTAGACATTTTCTTCGACCGGCTCAGGCGGCGTTAAGTTATTCTTGATGCCGTCCAGGCCCGCCTGCAGCATGACCGCAAACGCCAGATATGGGTTGCAGGAAGGATCGGGACATCTCAGCTCGATCCTGGCGGCTTCTTTTCTTTGTCGGAACCACTTGGGCACCCTCACCAAAGCCGAGCGATTCATGGCCGCCCAGGTGATGTATACCGGCGCTTCAAATCCGGAAACCAGCCTTTTGTACGAGTTGACTGTCGGGCACAGAACAGCGCATAACGCATTTATGTGCTTTATTTGGCCGGCGATAAAATTGTAGGCAACGCGGGACAGGTTGTACTTGTCGTCCTTGTCATAAAAGGCATTTGTTTGTGTCTCAATGTTAAACAAGCTCTGGTGGACGTGCATCCCGGAGCCGGGCCTATCCATGATGGGTTTGGGCATAAAGGTAGCATGCAGATTGTGCATCTGAGCGACTTTCTTGGCGGTGTATTTTAGTGTGACAACTTTGTCGGCTATGTCCAGGCAATGCCCATAGTGAAAGTCTATCTCGTACTGGCCGAACCCAACCTCGTGATGCGAGGCTTCCACGTTGATTCCGAAACTCTCCAGTGCTGCGACTATCCTCTTTATGGTTTTATAACCCTCGTGGGAGGAAAGGTCGAAGTAGCTATCGTAGTCGATAGGTGTAGTCCTCTTTTGGCTATCAGCGGTGAACAAATAGAATTCCGGTTCCGGCCCAACATTGTACTGATAGCCCTGTTTTGCTGCTTTTGCCGCCGCATGTTTTAAGATGTATCTGGGGTCTCCTTCGAACGGTTTGCCGTCCGCGCGGTAGATGTCACAGATCAGCCTTGCTGTTTTGCCGTTCTCGGTCAGCCAGGGAACTGCCGCATATGTTTCCGGAACCGGCTTTAGGAACAAATCACTTTCTTGTATCCGGGCAAAGCCTTCAATTGACGAGCCGTCAAACCACGCCCCATCGGTTAGGGCATCTTCCAGTTTTTCGACAGGTATGATGACCTCCTTTATGACGCCCAGCAGGTCGGTAAATTGTAGAGTGATGAATTCTATGTTGTCTTGTTCAGCCCGCTGTAAAACCTTTTTATATTCCATTTACATTCCCTTCCGGCAGATTTATCCGCTACGCGATTGGCGGATTAAAATGCACCTATGGCATCGAGTTATTCTCAGCGGTGGCAGCAAAACTGCAAGACAAATTTTGGAAATCCGGTTTTAACATTAACCGGCGCACAGGATTTTTCAGTTTTGAACAGACAATAGAGAGCTTCAAAATAAGGCTAAGTTTTGAAATGAAGATATAACAAAAGGGGGGTAGGTTTCAATTCCTCCGTTGTGGGGTCGACTTGAAAGCCGAGAACTTGCAGGACAACTACTCCAAGTAGAACTTTATCTATAAAGTCCGAAATCCAGACATCAAAAGGAGATTCTTTGCCTTTAAGCTTTATCCAGGCTCGGCCTCTTGATATTTTTATCGTTCCTGCTCCGGTCTTGACCTGTTCTTCGGTAAAAGGTGTGATGCCGAGCTCATCTGCGAGTTTTTTGGGCAGAGTAGTTAGACTATCTCCTGTGTCCACTAATGCCTTGACTTTTTTGGAGTGTTTTCTCTCTAAATCACTAACTTCGATATAAACCCATGAATGTCCCATATCATACAATCCTATGACCGATACTCATAATCGGCAAGATACATTTTACCGAAAAGTGTAGCCGAATCAAAACGTCTCACTCGGCGATTAGACCTTTTGAAAGATAAACTTGTGCTGGCCAGCGTCGATTCTTATAGTGTCGCCGTCAGTGAATTTGCCGGCCAAAATCTCGGAGGCCAGCGGGTTTTCTATCCGCTGCTGAATCGTTCGCTTCAAAGGCCTTGCACCATACACGGGGTCGTAGCCCTCGTCCATAATCTGCTTGCGGGCACGGTCGGTAAATTCAACCGTAAGATTGCGTGCATTTACTCGCTGGGCTAAGTAATTGAGCTGAATATCGACAATCTTTGTCAAATTATCTTTCGTGAGCAGGTGAAAGACGATTATCTCGTCAACGCGATTCAAGAATTCGGGCTTAAAAATTTGCTTTAGCGCATCTTTAACGTGGGCCTCGATTTCCCAATCGGTGCCGGATTCTTCAGTGACCTGCTGAATCTGCTGGCTGGCGATATTGCTGGTCATAATGATAACCGTGTTCTTGAAGTCCACGGTTCGGCCTTTTCCGTCCGTCAAGCGGCCATCGTCAAAAACCTGCAGCAGCACATTGAAGACGTCTCGATGGGCCTTTTCGATCTCATCCAGCAGAATAACCGAATAGGGCTTACGACGCACGGCTTCTGTCAGTCGCCCGCCCTCTTCGTAGCCCACATAGCCGGGCGGCGCACCGATAAGCCGGGCGACGGAATGTTGCTCCATAAACTCACTCATATCGATTCGTACCATTGCGTTTGGGTCGTTAAATAGAAACTCCGCCAGCGCTTTGGAAAGCTCGGTTTTGCCTACTCCGGTCGGCCCAAGAAACAGGAATGTCCCTATCGGACGGTTCGGGTCGCCCAGGCCCGCCCGGTTTCTGCGCACGGCGTTGCAAAGAGCGCCGACCCCTTCATCCTGCCCAACGACCCGCCGGTGAATCAGCTCCTCCATTTTCATTAGTCGCTCACGTTCGCCGCTCAATAGTCGCGCGATCGGTATCCCGGTCCATTTGGATACCACCTCAGCAACGTGCTCATCGGTCACTTCGTTGCGAATTATTTTGCCCCCGTTGGACTTGGCAAGCTGAGATTCTTTCGCTTCCAAGTTCTTTTTCAAATTCGCAATGGTTTCGTATTTCAGGCGTGCAGCGGTTTCAAGGTCGCCTTTGCGCTGGGCCTGCTCAAACCGATTCTGAGCGTTTTCTATTTCCTGCTTCAATTGTTTTATCTGGTCAATTTCGCGCTTTTCGCTTTCCCACCGTCCGGCAAACTCTTTATCCTGCTCCTGCAATTTCGCCAATTGCTTTTCGGTGTTTTTCAGCCGCTCTTTGCTCGCTTCGTCAGTTTCCTTTTTCAGTGCCTCTCGCTCGATTTGAAGCTGAACGATTTTTCTGCGGATGGTGTCCAGCTCAGCGGGCAGTGAATCGTTCTCAATCCGCAGTTTTGACGCAGCCTCATCAATCAAGTCTATCGCCTTATCCGGCAGCCACCGGTCGGTGATGTACCGGTTCGATAGGGTCGCGGCGGCAACCAGCGCCGCATCCGTGATCCGCACGCCATGGTGAGTGTCGTAGCGGTCCTTCAGCCCGCGAAGAATCGCTATGGTCTCCTCGACAGTCGGCGGGTCAATCAGAATGGGCTGAAAACGCCTCTCCAGCGCTGCGTCTTTTTCCACGTACTTTCGATAATCGTCAATTGTGGTGGCCCCGATACAGTGCAGCTCGCCACGGGCAAGCGATGGTTTGAGCAAGTTTCCGGCATCGACCGCGCCTTCGGCTTTGCCTGCGCCAACGACGGTGTGTAGCTCGTCGATAAAAAGAATTATCTGCCTCTCGGCGCTAATAACCTCCTTGAGCACGGCTTTAAGGCGGTCCTCAAATTCGCCTCTGAACTTTGTGCCGGCTATAAGTGCGCCCATATCAAGGGCAATAATCCTCTTATTCTTTAGACCGGCGGGGACATCGCCCGCGACTATTCGCTGGGCAAGGCCTTCAACAATCGCGGTCTTACCCACACCCGGCTCGCCAATCAGTACCGGATTATTTTTCGTTCGGCGGTTCAGCACCTCCATACATCTGCGGATTTCTTCATCTCTGCCTATAACTGGGTCGAGCTTTCCTTTCCTGGCCATCTCCAGGAGGTCGATGCCGTAGCGCTCCAGTGCCCTGTATTTATCTTCCGGCGTCTGATCCGTTATCTTTTCGCCTCCGCGAATCTCTTTTATCGCACCTTCAATTCGCTCAGCAGTAATCGAATTAAGACTTAAGACCTCTTTTGCATCGCTTTTAACAAAGGAAAGCGAAAGTAAAAGATGCTCGGCACTAAGGTATTCGTCGCCCATTGCGTCGGCCCTATTTTGGGCATCCAGGATGACCTGATTGAAGGCAGGGTCCGGCATAAGCTGAGCACCACTTTCACCCTGCGGCAGCCGCCGAAGCTCGCTTTCTATCATGTCTTTTAGCCGGGCGACGTTGGCGCCGATCTTCTTCAGGATCATAATCGCCACGCCCTGCTCATCGCCGCAAAGGGCGCTCAAGAGGTGCAGGGGCGACACGATAGTATGCGATTTGGCCATCGCCAGTTGCTGAGCGGTCGCTATCGCTTCCTGGGCTTTAAGCGTAAATTTGTCGAATTTCATAGGAGAATCCTGAAAGATTTCCGATTTTTGATTTCCGATTGGCGATTTTAAGAAAGAAATCGAAAATCGAAAATGGAAAATATGGATAATCCCTCAAATACCAAGGGCGTTTTTAACCTTGGCCATCTTCTCGACGGCGAAGTCCAGGTCTTTTTTAGTGTGGGCCGCGGAGATCTGAGTGCGGATTCGAGCTGCACCGTGCGGCACGACCGGGTAGGAAAAGCCGATCACGTAAACGCCCTCTTCCAGCAGCATTTCTGCCATTCGATGAGCAAGGACCGCGTCGCCCAACATGATGGGCACAATAGGATGCTCTCCTGGAGTAATATTGAACCCGGCATCGGCCATCTTTTCTCGAAAATAGCGGGTGTTTTCGTGAAGTTTATCGCGTAGCTCGGTTGATGCGGATAGTAAGTCCAGCACCTTCAGCGAAGCGGCGACGATACTCGGAGCCAGCGTGTTGGAAAATAGATACGGTCTTGAACGCTGGCGAAGTATTTCAATAATTTCCTTCCGCCCACTGGTGTAGCCGCCGCTGGCGCCCCCCAGGGCCTTGCCCAGCGTTCCGGTGATAATATCCACCCGGCCCATAACCTGGCAGTGCTCGTGTGTGCCCCGGCCATGTCTGCCCAGGACGCCGACGCCATGAGAATCGTCTATCATAACCAGCGCATCATATTTCTCTGCCAGGTCGCAGATTTCCCGCAGCTTGGCAATCGTGCCGTCCATAGAAAAAACGCCATCGGTGGCAATCAGACGGAACCTGGCCGACTGGGCCTGTCTTAGTTTCTCTTCCAGGTCGACCATGTTGCAGTTTTCAAACCGCAGCCGCTGAGCCTTGCACAGGCGGATTCCGTCAATAATGCTGGCGTGGTTAAGATTATCGCTTATTACCGCGTCTTCCGCTGTCAGTAGCGTCTCAAATAATCCGGTGTTGGCGTCGAAACAGCAACAATAGAGAGCCGTGTCTTCGGTGCCCAGAAACTCGGATATTCTTTTCTCCAGCTGCTTGTGAATATCCTGTGTGCCGCAGATGAACCGCACGGAAGACAAGCCATAGCCCCATTTGTCATAGCTATCTTTGGCAGCTTTGATAACTTGCGGGTGATTTGCGAGCCCTAGATAATTATTCGCGCACAGATTTAGAACCCCTCGACTGCGCTCAGGGCAGGCCCTTCGGCCCCCCTGCACGGTGATACTGGCGTCCTGCTGACTGACGATTATTCGTTCGGATTTGTAGAGACCTGCTTCTCTGATTTGTTCGAGCTCACTTACCAC
>Ga0299912_10000613_pt1 | contig 29959 bp, 20 predicted proteins | sample RVTome_2_FD_207667 | JGI IMG/M metagenome (GOLD analysis project Ga0299912, IMG submission 207667) | Soil microbial communities from uranium-contaminated site in the Upper Colorado River Basin, Wyoming, United States - RVT95D214 (version 2) ... | reverse complement strand
CGTCACCGGAAAGCTCAGCGCCGCGCCGGTGACCCTGACCTACGCCGGCGCCTACGCCCGGCAGACCGACTATCGGAACAACCCCGCGAACTTTGGCCTGAACTACTGGTCAGCCGCCCTGGCCGGGACCTGGGGCGTCTTCACCCTCAAGGGCAACTACGAGGTGCTGGAGGGCGACGGCGTCAGGGGCTTCTCGACGCCCTTGGCCACGCTGCACGCCTTCCAGGGCTGGGCGGACGTGTTCCTGACCACCCCCGCCAACGGGATCAAGGACGCCAACATCGCCTTGTCGATCAAGCCGGGGATCAAGCTCGAACACCTGTCGGGCGTCGTCTTCACCGGCGTTTATCACGACTTCACCGCCGAGCGCGGCGGCGCCGACCTTGGCCGCGAGGTCGACCTCCAAGCCACCGCCGCCATCACCAAGCAGCTCTCGGGCCTCATCAAGTTCGCCGACTACGACGGCGTCGTCGGGCTGCCCAGCCGCCGCAAAGTCTGGGTCGGCCTGGAGTTCAAGCTGTGAGCGACGCCAACCCAGATCCCCAGAACCCAGACGCCCGGAACCCAGACATCATGACCGATCGTTTCCTCCCCAGACTGTCCCGACGGCTCCTGCTCGCCGGCGGCGCGGCCGCCCTGGCCGCCGCCGCGGCTGCGTGCTCGCCCAAGGCCGGCAAGACCGTCGCCGCCGTCTCTGGCGCGGCGGGTGCGGTGGAGAAGGCCCAGCTCACCCTCGGCTTCATCAAGCTCACCGACATGGCCCCGCTCGCCATCGCCAAGGAGCTTGGCTACTTCGAGGACGAGGGGCTCTCCGTCGCGCTTGAGGCCCAGGCCAACTGGAAGGTGCTGCTCGACCGGGTGATCTCCGGCGAACTGGACGGCGCCCACATGCTTGCGGGCCAGCCGCTGGCCGCCACCATCGGTTTCGGCACCAAGGCCGAGGTCATCACGCCCTTCTCCATGGACCTGAACGGCAACGGCATCACCGTCGCCAACAAGATCTGGGCGCAGATGAAGCCCCATGTCCCGAAGATGGCCGACGGCCGGCCGCAGCATCCGATCAGCGCGGCGGCCATGAAGCCGGTGGTCGAGGCCTATCGCGGGCGCGGCGAGCCGTTCAACATGGGCATGGTCTTCCCGGTTTCGACCCACAACTACTACCTGCGCTACTGGCTGGCGGCGGGGGGGCTGCACCCGGGGTTCTATTCGCCGGATGACGTCACCGGCCAGACCCAGGCGCAGGTGCTGCTGTCGGTGACTCCGCCGCCGCAGATGCCCGCCACCCTCGAAGCCGGCACGATCCTCGGCTACTGCGTGGGCGAGCCCTGGAACCAGCAGGCGGTGTTCAAGGGCATCGGCGTGCCGGTGATCACCGACGACGAGATCTGGACCAACAATCCGGAAAAGGTGTTCGGGATCACCAAGGCCTTCGCCGAGGCCAATCCTCAGACGGTGAAGGCCCTCGTGAAGGCGCTGATCCGCGCGGGCATGTGGCTGGACGAGGGCGGCGGCAAGAACCGCATGCAGGCGGTCCAGATCCTGTCGCGGCCCGATTACGTGGGCGCGGACCCCGCCGTGATCGCCAACTCCATGACCGGCACCTTCGAATACGAGAAGGGCGACAAGCGCGCGATCCCGGACTTCAACGTCTTCTTCCGCCACTTCGCCACCTACCCCTACTACTCCGACGCCGTCTGGTTCCTGAGCCAGATGCGCCGGTGGGGTCAGATCGCCGAGGACAAGTCCGACGGCTGGTACGCCGACACGGCCAAGCAAGTCTATCGGCCCGACCTCTACCGCGCCGCCGCCCAGGCCCTGGTGGACGAGGGCAAGGCCGCGAAGGCGGATTTCCCTTGGGATACCGACGGTTACAAGCCCGTGACCTCGGCCTTCATCGACAAGATCGCCTACGACGGGCGCAAGCCCAACGCATACCTGCAAAGCCAGAAGATCGGCCTGAAGGCCGGCCAGAAGGTCGCCGGCGGCAAGGTCGTGGGCGCCTAGGCGCGTGTTTCAAGGAACAACGGACATGACCATGGCGATCGACGCGGGCCGGCCCAACTACGGATCGAGGCGGTTCGCGTCCGGCCTGAAGGCGACCGGCCGGATCCTTGAGACCGTAGGTCTGGGCTGGCTGTCTCCCTTCCTCAATATCGCGGCGGGCGAGGATGCGCTCGCGGAGCTGGGCAAGCTTTGGGGGCGGCTGATCGTGCCGCTGGCGGCCTCGGCCCTGTTCGTGGCCCTGTGGGCGGCGGCCGCGCCCAACATCAAGACCAGCCTGGGCGCCGTGCCGGGACCCGTGCAGGTGGCCGAGCAGGCCGCCTCGCTGTGGCAGGACTATCAGGACGAACAGGCCAAGGCCCACGACTATAGGGTGCGCCAGGAGGCCCGCCGGGCCGCCATCCTCGCGGCTGATCCCGGCGCTCACGTGAACATGCTGAAGTACTCGGGCCGCCCCACCTACATCGACCAGATCTTCACCAGCCTTCGCACGGTGTTCACCGGATTCCTGCTGGCCGCCGTCATCGCCGTGCCGCTGGGGATGGTGTGCGGTCTGTCGCGCACGATCAACGCGGCGCTTAACCCACTGATCCAGATTCTGAAGCCCGTCTCGCCCCTGGCCTGGCTGCCGATCGTCACCATGGTGGTGAGCGCGCTTTACGTCACTGACGATCCCCTGGCTCCGAAGTCGTTCATCGTCTCGGCCTTCACCGTGACCCTGTGTTCGCTGTGGCCGGCGCTGATCAATACGACCCTGGGCGTGGCCTCGATCGACCCGGACCTGGTGAACGTGACGCGGGTGCTGCGCCTGTCGCCCCTGACCAAGGTGCGCAAGCTCGTCCTGCCCTCGGCGCTTCCGTACATCTTCACCGGCCTTCGCCTGTCGCTTGGCGTCGGCTGGATGGTGCTGATCGCCGCCGAGATGCTGGCCCAGAACCCGGGCCTGGGGAAATTCGTCTGGGACGAATTCCAGAACGGCTCTTCGCAGTCCCTCGCCCGGATCATGGTGGCGGTGCTGACCATCGGCCTGATCGGCTTCCTGCTCGATCGCCTGATGCTCGCCCTGCAAACCGCCGTGAGCCCCGATACGGGCCGGGGAGACCCGACATGAAGGTGCTCGAGCTGAGGGACGTCTCCAAGAGCTACGGCCGCGGCGCGCGCCGCCAGGTGGTGTTGGAGGGGCTGAACCTCACCGTCGAGGAGGGCGAGTTCGTCGCCATCCTGGGCTTCTCCGGGTCCGGCAAGACCACACTGATCTCGCTCCTGGCCGGGCTGACCAAGCCCGACGAGGGCGAGGTGCGATTCCGCGGCCGCCGCGTCGCTGGCCCTAGCCGCGAGCGAGGGGTGGTATTCCAGAGCTACTCCCTGATGCCGTGGATGAGCGTTCAGCAGAATATCGCCCTGGCGGTGAACAGCGCCTTCTCGGGCCTGACCGCCGGCGAGCGGGCGGAGAAGGTCCGCGCGGCGATCCAGACCGTGGGCCTGACCCACGCGGCCGACCGCCTGCCGGCCGCGCTTTCCGGCGGCATGCGCCAGCGCACCGCCGTCGCCCGGGCCCTGTCCGTCGAGCCCGAGGTGTTGCTGCTGGACGAGCCGCTCTCGGCGCTGGACGCGCTCACCCGCGCCAAGCTGCAGGACGAACTGGAGGCGATCCGCGCGGCGTCGCCCAAGAAGACCTTCATCCTGGTCACCAACGACGTGGACGAGGCCCTGCTGCTGGCCGACCGGGTGATCCCGCTCACCAAGGGCCCCGGCGCGGCGCTGGACGAGGCCTTCGAGATCAACCTGCCGCGCCCGCGCCTGCGCGCGGACCTGAACCATTCCCCGGCCTTCAAGCGCCTGCGCGCCCAGATCACCGGCAAGATGATGCAGATCGGCCAGGAGGGGGAGGTCGTCGGCGCCGCGGCGGGCGAGATCGCCGATCACCGGCCGGTCCGCCTGGACGAGAAGCGGCCGCCCAAAGCCTACGTGAACGCCGGGAAGGAGTGGGGCCGCGAGGACCGCTACCTGCAGTTCACTCAGGTGACCAAGGTCTATCCCACGGCCAAGGGCGAGCTGTGCGTGGTCAAGGACATCGACCTGGATGTCCGGCGCGGCGAGTTTGTCACCCTGATCGGTCACTCCGGCTGCGGCAAGTCCACCCTGCTCGGCATGTGTGCGGGCCTCACCGAGGTTACCCGCGGCGGGGTGATCCTGGACGCGCGCGAAGTCGACGGGGCGAGCCCCGAGCGGGCGGTGGTGTTCCAGTCACCCTCGCTGATGCCCTGGCTGACGGCCCGCGAGAACGTCGCGCTCGGCGTCGACAAGGTCTATCCGCACGTGAAGAAGGCCGAGCGGCGGGCGATCGTCGACTATTACTTGGCCCGCGTGGGCCTGGCGGACGCGGCCGAGCGCCAGGCCGCCGAACTCTCCAACGGCATGAAGCAGCGCGTGGGGCTGGCGCGCGCCTTCGCCCTGTCACCCAAGCTGCTGCTGCTCGACGAGCCCTTCGGCATGCTCGACAGCCTGACCCGCTGGGACCTGCAGGCCGTGCTCATGGACGTGTGGGCCAAGAGCCAGGTCACCGCCATCTGCGTCACCCACGACGTGGACGAGGCGATCCTGCTCGCCGACCGGGTGGTGATGATGACCAACGGGCCGCAGGCGCGGATCGGACAGATCATGACGGTCGACCTGCCCCGGCCCCGCTCGCGCAAGGCTCTGCTCGAGCACCCCAAGTACTACGAATACCGCGAGGCGGTGCTCTCCTTCCTCGAACACCACGAGCACGGCGGCGCCCCTGCTCGTGCGGCCGCGTGAGGGGGCGGCCATGGCCAAGCAGCGCCTGGTGGTGATCGGCAACGGCATGGCGGGCTGCCGCGCCGTGGAGGAGGTCCTGGCGCGCGATCCCGACCGCTACGAGATCGCGGTGTTCGGGGCCGAGCCCCGGGTCAACTACAACCGGATCATGCTCTCGCCGGTGCTGGCCGGGGAGAAGCGCTTCGAGGACATCGTCCTCAATGACGAGGCCTGGTACCGCGACAACGGGATCGCCCTGCATGCGGGCCGCGCCGTGCTCGCCATCGACCGGGAGCGCAAGACGGTGGAGGCGGAGGGCGGCCTTGCGGTTCCCTACGACCGGCTGATCCTGGCCACCGGCTCCGATCCCGTCCGCCTGCCGCTGCCGGGGGCGGAGCTTGCGGGCGTCGTCACCTTCCGCGATCTCGACGACGTGGGCGCCATGATCGCCGCCGCCGACGCCGGCGGCCGCGCGGTGGTGATCGGCGGCGGCCTGCTGGGCCTGGAGGCCGCCTATGGCCTGTCCCGGCGGGGGATGGAGGTCACGGTCATCCATCTGATGGACGTGCTGATGGAGCGGCAGCTCGATTCCGCCGCCAGCTTCCTGTTGCGCGAGGCCCTGGCCGAGCGGAGGGTTCAGACCGAGCTGTCGGCGCAATCCGAGGCCATCCTCGGTGAGGACGGCCGGGTGTCGGCGCTGCGGCTAAAGGACGGTCGTTCGATCCCCTGCGACCTCCTGGTCATGGCCGTCGGCATCCGGCCGAACGCCGCCCTGGCCAAGGCCGCCGACCTTCTGGTGAACCGCGGCGTGGTCATCGACGACCAGATGAGAACCTCCGATCCGGCGGTCTTCGCCATCGGCGAGTGCGCCGAGCACCGGGGCGTGGCCTACGGCCTGGTGGCGCCGATCTTCGAGATGTGCCGCACCCTGGCCGACGTGCTCACCGGCGATCCAGACGCGGCCTATGAGGGCTCGCTGCTGTCCACCCGCCTGAAGGTCTCGGGCGTGGATCTGTTCTCCGCGGGCAAGTTCGCGGGCGGGGAGGGGTGCGAGGACGTGGTGTTCCGCGACGCCGGACGCGGCGTCTACAAGCGCCTTGTCTTGGAGGACGGCCGCCTGACCGGCGCGGTCCTGTTCGGCGATGCGGCCGACGGCGCCTGGTACTTCGACCTGATGCGGCGGGGCGAGGACGTCTCGGACATCCGAGAGACCCTGATCTTCGGCCAGGCGGTGACGGAGGCCTTGTCCGGCCAGGACCCTAAGTCGGCCGTGGCGGCGATGGCCGACACGGCCGAAATCTGCGGCTGCAACGGGGTCTGCAAGGGCGCGATCGTGGAGGCCATCGCCTCCCGCGGACTGACCAATCTGGACAGCGTGCGCGCGGTGACCAAGGCGTCCAGCTCCTGCGGCTCCTGCACCCCGCTGGTGGAGAACCTGCTGGCCCTGACCCTGGGCGACGGCTTCAAGGCCGACACCGGCCCAAAGCCTGTCTGCAAGTGCACGATCCACCCCCATGGCCTGGTCCGCCGCCGGATCGTCGAGGAAGAGCTGAAATCCATTCCCCAGGTGTTGCAGGCCCTGGAGTGGACGACGCCCGATGGCTGCCCGTCATGCCGTCCCGCGCTGAACTACTACCTGATCTGCGCATGGCCGGCCGAATATCGCGACGACAAGCAGTCGCGTTTCGTCAACGAGCGGGTCCACGCCAACATCCAGAAGAACGGCGCCTATTCGGTGGTTCCGCGCATGTGGGGCGGCCTGACCACGCCTGACGAATTGCGCGCCATCGCGGACGTGGCGGACGAGTTCGCCATCCCCACCGTCAAGGTCACGGGCGGCCAGCGCATCGACCTGCTCGGGGTCCGGAAGGAGGACCTGCCCGCAGTCTGGGCCCGGCTGAACGCGGCCGGAATGGTCTCCGGCCACGCCTACGGAAAGGCGCTGCGTACGGTAAAGACCTGCGTCGGTTCGGAGTGGTGCCGCTTCGGCACCCAGGACTCCACCGGGCTTGGCGTACGGATCGAGAAGTTCATGTGGGGCTCTTGGACCCCAGCCAAAGTCAAGATGGGGGTCTCCGGCTGTCCCCGGAACTGCGCCGAGGCGACCTGCAAGGACGTCGGGGTGATCTGCGTCGACTCCGGTTTCGAAATCCATGTCGGCGGCGCCGCCGGCCTGGAGGTTCGCGGAACCGAAGTGCTCACGAAGGTCGCGACCGAGACGGAGGCGATCGAAACGATCGCGGCCTTCGTCCAGCTCTACCGCGAGCAGGCCTACTATCTGGAGCGGGTCCACAAGTGGCTGGGCCGAGTAGGCCTGGAGGGCGCCAAGGCGACCATCGCGGACGCCGAGCAGCGGCGCGCCCTGTTCGAACGCTTCCGGCTCTCACAGCGCAGCGCGCAGATCGACCCCTGGGCCCAGAGGGTCGCCGGCCGCGACCACGACGAGTTCAACCCCATGACGCGTCGAATGGAGTTCCTGCCCGCATGAACGCGCACGCTCCGCCGGCTGAAGTCATCTGGACCGACATCGGCTCGGTCACCGACATACCGCGGCGCGGAGCTCGGTGCGTCCCGACGCCGCAGGGCGACATCGCCGTGTTCCGCACCGGCGACGGCGAGATCTACGCGCTGTTCGACCGCTGCCCGCACAAGAACGGTCCCCTCAGCCAGGGGATCGTGCATGGCCGAACCGTCACCTGCCCCTTGCACGGCTGGACCATCGACCTCGCCTCGGGCCATCCGACCGGCGCGGACGCCGGCAAGGGCTGTGCGCCTACCGCGCCGCTGGAGGTGCGGGAAGGGCGGATCTATCTCGGCAGCGTCAGGCGCTAGCTGATGGCCGACGGCTCCGATCTTCGCGCCATTCGCACCACCTGCCCCTATTGCGGCGTGGGCTGCGGCCTGCTCGGCGCGGCGGGCGCGGGCCGGACCCTGTCGGTGACGGGCGATCCCGCCCACCCGGCCAACCACGGTCGGCTGTGCTCCAAGGGCGCGGCGCTGGGCTCCACGGTGGGGCTGCAGGGCCGCCTGCTGCATCCGATGATCGGCGGACGCCGCGCGACCTGGCGGACGGCGACCGCCCTCGTCGCCCGGCGCTTCAGCGAAACCATCGCCCTGCACGGCCCGGACTCCGTGGCCTTCTACGTCTCGGGCCAGCTCCTGACCGAGGACTATTACGCGGCCAACAAGCTGATGAAGGGCTTCATCGGCTCGGGCAATATCGACACCAACTCCCGGCTCTGCATGGCCTCGGCGACGGTGGCGCACCAGCAGGCTTTCGGGGCCGATCTGGTTCCCGGCTGCTACGAGGACCTCGATCTGGCCGACCTCGTCGTGTTCGCCGGGCACAACGCGGCCTGGACTCACCCCGTCCTGTTCCGCCGCATGGAGGCGGCGCGGGCGCGCGGCCAGCGCTGGGTCGTCATCGACCCGCGTCGCACCGACACGGCCGAGGGCGCGGACCTGCATCTGGCCCTGGCGCCGCAGACCGACGTTCGCCTGTGGAACGGCCTCGTCGCCTGGCTGGTCGAGCACGGCGTTCATGACCGCGTGTTCGTGTTCGGCCGCACCCAGGGCCTGCCGGAGCTGCTCGCCGCCCTGAAGCGCGACGACCAGTCCCCCGCCGCCGTCGCCGCCGACTGCGGCCTCGCCCCCGCCGACGTCGAGCGCTTCTTCCGCCTGTTCGCCGAGACGTCCCGCACCGTGAGCCTGTTCTCCCAGGGCTCGAACCAGTCCGTCCAGGGCACAGCCAAGGCCCTGGCGATCGTCAATGCCCACCTGGTCACCGGCCGCATCGGCAAGCCTGGCGCTTGCCCCTTCTCGATCACCGGCCAGCCCAACGCCATGGGCGGGCGCGAGGTCGGCGGCATGGCCAATATCCTGGCCGCGCACATGGGCTTCGACGAGGCTTCGCGAGACCGGGTGGCGCGGTTCTGGTCCGCGCCGAACCTCGCTCCCGGGCCGGGCCTGAAGGCCGTGGACATGTTCGAGGCGGTCCATGACGGCCGCATCAAGGCCATCTGGATCATGGCCACCAACCCGGCCGTCAGCCTGCCGAACTCCGGCCGCGTGCGCGAGGCCCTGGCGCGCTGCCCGTTCGTCGTGGTGTCCGACTGCATGGCCGACACCGACACGATGGCCCATGCTCATGTGAAGCTGCCCGCCCTGGCCTGGGGCGAGAAGGATGGGACGGTCACCAACTCCGAGCGGCGCATCTCCCGCCAACGCCCCGTTCTGCCGCCGCCCGGCGAGGCGCGGGCGGACTGGAGGATCGTCGCCGACGTGGCCGGCGCCATGGGCTTTGGCGACGCCTTCGGTTGGCGCTCGCCGGCCGCTGTCTTCGCTGAGCACGCCCGGCTCACAGCCTTCGAGAACCGGGGCAGGCTGCTGAATCTCGAGCCGCTCGTCGGCCTGACGCCGGACGCCTACGACTCCCTGGAGCCGGTGCAGTGGCCGGTCGGAGGCGGTGGTCGTCTGTTCGCGAACGGTCGCTTTCCGACGCCTGACGGCCGCGCCCGTCTCGTCGCCGTCAGGCCCGCGCCGCCGGCCGCGGCGACTGACGGCGCCTTTCCCCTGTCGCTCAACACCGGCCGAGTGCGCGATCAGTGGCACACCATGACCCGCACCGGCCTGGCCCCGGAGCTCTGCGGCCACGCGCCGGAGCCGTTCGTCGAGATGCATCCCGACGATGCCCGGGCCGCGGGGATCGCCGACGGCGCGCTCACCCGCGTGGTCACCTCCAACGGCGAAGCCGTGGTCCAGGCCCTCTTCACCGAAGGCCAGCGGCGGGGAAGTCTGTTCATGCCCATGCACTGGACCGACGCCTTCGCGCCGTCGGGCCGGGCCAACGGCCTGGTTTCGGCCGCCGTCGATCCGGTCTCCGGCCAGCCGGAGTTCAAGCACGCGCCGGCGCGCGTCCGAGCCTATCGCGAGACCTGGCGAGGCTTCTTCCTGGCGCGCGAGGCGTGGACCTGCCCGCCGCAGCTCGATCTGATCTGGCGGCGTATTCCCATGGCGTCCTGCCAGCTGCACGAGTTCGCCGGCCGGGGCGACGAGGCCGAGCGGCAAGCGCTTCGACGGGCGCTCTGCAAGGGCGCTGCGGGCGAGCCGATTGGGCTGGAGGACGCGGCGGCCGGATCCCTGCGCGAAGCTTATCTTGTGGACGGCCGGCTGGAGCGCGTGCTGTTCGTCACGGCCGACGGACGCTTGCCGCCGCGCGCCTGGCTGGCGTCCCTGTTTGAGGACCAAGTCCTGTCCCCCGAAGCCCGCGCGGCCCTGCTGCATGGGCAGAGGTTCGACGTTCCGGTGGATTCCAGCCCGCTCGTCTGCGCCTGCAACGGGGTGAGCGCGCGGCGGATCGAGGCGGCGGTCGAGGCGGGCGCCTCCTGCGAGGACGCGGTCGGCCAGGCCACCGGCGCGGGGACGGGCTGCGGCTCGTGCCGGCCCGAGATCGCCCGGATCCTCCGCGCCGCCGTCAAGAAGGAGGTCGCCCATGCCGCCTGAGACCGGACGGGTCCGGCTCGTCGGCGCCGGACCGGGCGCGGCGGACCTGCTCACCCTGCGCGCCGCCCGCGCGATCGAGGCCGCGGACGCGGTGCTCTACGACGCCCTGGTGGAGCCGGAGGTTCTGGCCCTCGCCCCCCGGGGCTGCCTGCGCATCCAGACCGGCAAGCGCGCGGGAAAGGCCAGCCTGAAGCAGCAAACTATCAATCGGTTGATGCTGCGCCTGGCGCGGCGGGGCCTGACGGTGGTGCGGCTGAAGGGCGGCGATCCGTCCGTGTTCGGACGATCTGGCGAGGAGACTGCCTTTCTTGAGGCCAATGGCGTGCGGGTGGAGGTCGTGCCGGGGATCACCGCGGCCTCGGCCGCCGCCGCCCAGTTCGGCTTTCCCCTGACCGAGCGCGGTCAGGCCCGCCGCGTGGTGTTCGCCACCGCGAGGGTTCAGGACGGGGCGGTGGTGGAGGGCGGCTGGACCGCCCTGGCCGACCCCGAGACCACCACCGTGCTCTACATGGGCCGGGACGCCGCCGCTGCGGTCGCCGAACGCCTGATCGCCGAAGGCCGCTCTCCCGCCACGCCGGCCGTGGCCGTGGAGAACGCGGGCCGTCCGCACGCCCGGATCGTCCGCGCGCAGCTCGCGGGCTTGGGAGACGCAGTCGCGGCGGCCGGGTTCGAGGGCCCCGTCCTGCTGGTGGTCGGTGAGGTGACGAGGGCGGCCGCGGTTTCGGCGTCGATCGACGACCGACCGGGCGCGTCCCGCGCTGCGATGTGATCCAGGGCGCGCGCGACGCCCGTTCCCGGGCGAGCCGATGAAACCCTCGCCAATCCCGACAAATAAGCTTTACCTTATTGGAACCAATTAGTCTTTGGTCCGTTGCTTGTGGGCCACGTCGCCGGCAATCGTGGAATCATAAGGCTCTGCGACCTCATTCGGAAACGAGGACCGGCAGACACGGGCGGAACGTTGGAGTCATCGGCGGGGACCCCTAGTGGTGCGATCCAAATCGACGCTCGGCTGGCTGAGTCGATCCGCGTCCGCCCTCGCGCTCGTCGCCATGGCCTCGCTGAACGTGTCCGGGTCGGCGATCGCCCAGGGCGCCGCGCCAGCCCCGGCGCCTAACTGGAAGTATTACCCCAAGGCGCCCCAGGCGCCGGCCGGCGCGCCGAACGTGTTGCTGATCATGACCGACGACGTCGGTTTCGGCGCGTCCAGCACCTTCGGCGGGCCGGTGGCGACCCCCACCTTCGACGCCCTGGCCAAGGACGGCCTGCGCTACAACGCCTTCCACACCACGGCCATGTGTTCGCCGACGCGGGCGGCGCTCTTGACCGGCCGTAACCACCACGCCGTGGCTTCGGGCTCGATCGCGGACGTCTCCGTCGACGAGGAGGGCTACACTTCCGTCATCCCCAAGAGCGCCGCGACCATCGGCCGCGTGTTGCACGACAACGGCTACGACACCGCCTTCTTCGGCAAGAACCACAACACGCCGGTATGGGAGAACGGCCCGATGGGTCCGTTCGACAACTGGCCCAACGCCTGGGGCTTCGACTATTTCTACGGCTTCAACGCGGCCTTCGCCGACCAATTCCATCCGGACCTGGTGGAGAACCGCAATCCCGTGCGGCCGCCCGACCAGCCAGGTTACATCCTCGACCGCGACCTTGCCGACCACCTGATCCACTGGCTTCGGGTCCAGCACACCCAGCGCCCGGACCATCCCTTCTTCGCCTACTTCGCATCAGGCGCGATCCATGCGCCGCACATGGCGCCGCGGGAATGGATCGACCGCTTCAAGGGCCAGTTCGACCAGGGCTGGGACAAGCTGCGCGAGGAGAGCTTCGCGCGGCAGAAGAAGCTGGGGGTCGTCCCCGCCAACGCCGTCCTGACGCCGCGCCCGGCCGGCCTGCCGGCCTGGAAAAGCCTGACCCCGCAGATGCGGCAGGTCTATGCGCGGATGATGGAGGCAGCCGCCGGTCAGCTCGCCTACTTCGACTTCCAGATTGGCCGGGTGATCGAGGACCTGCGCCAGTCCGGCGAACTCGACAACACCATGGTGATCTACATCCAGGGCGACAACGGCGCGAGCGCGGAGGACTACCGGGGCTCCAACCAGGAGCTGCGCGTCATCGCCGGCTTCGAGGCCACCGACGCCGAGCTGGCCAAGGAGATCGACAAGCACGGCGGTCCCGAGGCCTTCGGCAACTACCCGGCCGCGTGGGCCTGGGCGACCAATGCGCCGTTCCAGTGGGGCAAGCGCGTCGCCTCGCACCTGGGGGGTCTGCGCGACGGCATGGTGATCAGCTGGCCCGACCGCATCAAGGACGTCGGCCGAATCCGCACCCAGTTCTCGCATGTGATCGACATCGCGCCGACTATCTACGAGGCGGCGCACATCACCCCACCCACGGTCGTAGACGGCGTGCCCCAGCGGCCGATCGACGGCGTCAGCATGGTCTACACCTTCGACCATCCGGATGCGCCGCCCCGCCACCGCGAGCAGTATTTCGAGATGCTGGGCAACCGGTCCTACTACAAGGACGGCTGGATGGCCTCGACCATCCCCGGGCGCATGCCATGGGGCGGCGGGGGCGACGCGGATCCCTACAAGTTCAAGTGGGCGCTTTATAATCTCAACGTCGATTGGTCGCAGTCCAAGGACGTGTCAGCGAAATATCCCACGAAGCTCGCCGAGCTGAAGGCCGACTTCGACGAGGCGGCGAAGACGTACCACGTCTATCCGCTGAATGCCGATCTCGGGCCGCGGATGGCCGCGCGATACCGGCCAAGCATCCTCGACGACCGGACCAGCTACACCTTCTATCCGGGCGACACCCGCTACGTCGGCTACGCCTTCCCCTCCACGGGACCTGGCTGGACCATCAGCGCCTCGGTGGGCGTCGATGGCGCCGGCGCCGACGGCCCGGTGCTGGTGCAAGGCGACCACTTCGGCGGCCAGGCGCTGGTGATCGACCAGGGCCGGCCGACCTACATCTACAATCCCGGCGACATGGAGCATGTCGTGAAGCTCCAGTCGCCCGAGGCGCTCGACGCCGGCCGACATGCGATCGCCGTCGCCTTCAAGCCCGCGGGCGGCCGTATCGGGTCCGTCATCGACCTGATGGTGGACGGCAAGAGCGTGGCCCAGACCCAGGTCGACTTCCCCGTGCGCGCGCGCGGCTCCGCCTACATTGGGCGGGCGGGCGTAGCGCCGCTCATGGATGGCCCAACGATGTCGGAGTCCTGCGGCTGCACCATCGACTTCGTGAAGATCGAGAAGAGCGTCGACGCCCGCTGACCCTGCGCGCCGGAAACGCAGACGCGCCATCTCGTTGGGGGTGAGCGACGGGGAGGATAGGTCCGGACCATGATGAAGCGCGATCGAATGGATTGGCCGCGAAGAGCGGCTGTGGCCAGGCGCTGGAGCTTGGCGGCGTGCGCCAGCCTCGGCGCGCTCATGATGGTCGGGGCGGCGCAGACGGCCGCAGCTGCCGACAAGACGCAGACGCACCTCTATTGGGGCGATGTCCACCTGCACTCCAACTACTCCCTCGACGCTTACGCCACCGGCAACGAGACCGTCACGCCCGATCTCGCCTACCGGTTCGCGCGAGGCATCCCGATCAAACGGCCGGGCCTCAACGCCAAGGTGCAGATCCGTCGCCCGCTGGACTTCCTGGCGGTGACGGACCACGCCGAAATGCTCGGCCTGCAGGTCGAATTGGACAGTCAGGACCCCAGGCTGCTGTCGACGCCCTGGGGCAAGAAGATGCTGGCGATCCACCGGGACCCGAAGTCCGGCGGCGTGATGCGCGCGACCGGCGGGGCCTTGGCCCCCGATAGCGCCGAGCGCACGGAGATGCTGGGTCAGATTTTCTCACCGCAGATCCGCCAGGCGACATGGGCGGCCGAGATCGCGGCGGCGGAAAAGAACAACATACCGGGCAAGTTCACCGCCCTGTTCGGCTGGGAGTGGAGTTCCATGCCCGGCGGCAAGAACCTGCACCGGGTCGTCCTCACCGACGCGACCGCGGCGCAGGCGAAGACGTTTTATCCCTACAGCAACGTCGAAAGCTCCAGGCCCGAGGATCTCTGGAAATTCCTGGAGACGACCAAGAAGCGCACCGGGGCGGACTTCGTGGCGATCCCGCACAACTCCAATATCTCCGGCGGGCTGATGTTCGACATGGTGGACAGCGACGGCCGCCCCCTGACCGCCCAGTACGCCCGCACCCGCGCGGCCTGGGAGCCGGTGGTCGAGGTCACGCAGGTCAAAGGCACGTCCGAGGTTCGCCCCGAGCTCGCGCCGAACGACGAGTTCGCGGAGTTCGAGATCCGCCGAAAGCTCCTCATCGGCACGCCGACGCCGCCCAGCGAAGCTGACTACGCCCGCTCGGCGCTCCTGCGGGGCCTTCAGGTCAAGCGCAAGACCGGCGTGAATCCCTACAAGTTCGGCATGATCGGCTCCACCGACAGCCACACGGGCATGTCGTCGGTCCAGGAGAGCGCCTTCATGGGCAAGCTCGGCATGGACGAGCCGCTGAGCGAGCACTACCGCCCCTCCAAACCAGTGATCTTCCCCGCATGGGAGATGTCGGCGTCCGGCCGCGCCGCCGTGTGGGCGACGCAGAACACGCGCGAGGCCATCTTCGCCGCCTTCAAGCGCAAGGAAGTCTACGCCACCACCGGCGCCCGCATCGCCTTGCGCTTCTTCGGCGGCTTCTCGTTCTTGCCCGGCGACGCGCAGGCGCGGGACATCGCGACGGTGGGGTACCGCAAGGGCATCCCGATGGGCGGCGACCTGACCAACGCCCCGGGCGGCAGGGCTCCGACGTTCCTGATCTGGGCCGTGAAGGACCCGCTGAGCGGCAACCTGGACCGGATCCAGGTCATCAAGGGCTGGGTGGACGCGTCCGGCAAGGCGCAGCAGAAGATCTTTGACGTCGCCTGGTCTGGCGGCCGCAAGCGGGACGCCAAGGGGAAACTCCCCCCTGTCGGCGATACGGTCGACATCTCGACGGCCACCTACACCAACTCGATCGGCGCGACCCAGCTGGCGACGGTCTGGAGGGACCCCGACTTCAAGCCGGGTCAGACCGCCTTCTATTATGTGCGGGTGCTGGAGATCCCGACGCCACGGCATTCGCTCTATGACGCGGTCGCGCTCGGCATCGACGTCAAGGAGACCCACCAGCCGGCCACGATCCAGGAACGGGCCTATTCGTCGCCGATCTGGTACACGCCATCCAAGTCATGAACGTCGTAAAGCGGATCGTTCGAGATCCCCTCATCCACTTCCTGGCGGGCGGGGGGCTATTGTTCGCCGTCTTCGCCCTGCTGCACGGCGGCGATACGACCGGGACCTCCGACGGCAAGACCATCGTGGTCGATCAGCCGGCCCTCGTGACCTTCATGCAATATCAGTCCTCGGCGTTCCAGCCGGCGTACTTCACGGCCCAGTTCAACGCCATGTCAGCGAAGGACAGGAAGGCGCTGATCGACAAGTACGTGCGCGAAGAGGCCCTGGTGAGAGAGGCGCGCGCCATGGGCCTGGACCAGGGCGACTACGTCATCCGCCGGCGCATGATCCAGAAGATGACGTACCTGATCGACGACGCCGCCACCGAAACGTTCGATCCGACCGAGGCCGATCTGCAGCGGTATTTCCTGGCGCACAAGGACGCCTATCAGAGCGCGCCCACGATCACCTTCACCCACGTGTTCGTCGATCAGGAGATCAAGCATCCGGAAGGCGCCGAAGCGCGGGCCGAAAGGCTGAAGGCCCAGCTGGAGGCCAAGCGGGCGGGTTTCGATGACGCGCCGGGCTACGGCGACCGCTTTGCTTACCTGAGCAACTACGTGCAGCGGACCCCGGATTTCGTGGAAAACCAGTTCGGCGCGGAGTTCGCGGCAGCGGCGATGAAGCTGCAGCCATCGTCGCATTGGCAGGGGCCGATCAAGTCGGACTACGGCTATCACCTCGTGCTTGTGACCCAGCGCGCGCCCGCATCGCTTCCGAAGCTTTCGGAGGTGCGCGACCAGGTGAAGGACGATCTGCTGCGCGACACGATCGCGGCCTATCGAGAAAAGGCGCTCGATGATCTGACGCGGCGCTTCGCCGTCCGTTGGAAGGCGGGCTCGGGTGCGCAGCCGACGCCCACGGCCGACGCCGCCAATCTTAGCGCCTACGTCGAATCGGCGATCCCTGGTGACTGAGCCGCGCCGTCCGGTGTCGCGCCTGTTCGCGCTGGTGTCGTGGGCGATGGTCGCCACCTTCGTCCTCGCCGGCGCCGCACGCGCCCACGATGCGCGGCCGCTGTCGGTCAACGTGGCCGAACAGGGAAAGGGCCTCTATCTCGCCCGGGTGCGCGTGCCGCCCACGGTCGATCTCGACAATCAGCCGCGCCTGATCTGGCCAAGTAACTGCCGAGTCTTGAACGACCGGCTGGGCGATGGGGCGCTCTCCCCCAGCGAGACGGTCGTCGTCGCCTGCAAGGGCGGCCTGGAAGGCCAGCATCTGAGGGTCCGCTACCCGATCTACAATCCGTCCCTGGCCACGCTCTTTCGGCTCAGTGAACTGAACGGGAAGGTGCTCACCCGCGTGCTGCCGCCCGATCGCCCCGACTGGCAGGTCCCCAAACAGCCTGGATTGCCGCAGGTCGCCGCCGGCTACCTCAAGCTCGGCGTCCAGCACATCTGGACCGGGATCGACCACCTGCTGTTCGTCACGGGGCTGCTCATTCTGGCGGGGTCCATGCGGCGGGTTCTGCTGGCCATCACCGGCTTCACCATCGCGCACTCGATCACCCTGTCCCTGTCCGCGCTCGGTCTCGTGGAGGTCCCGGTTCCGCCGGTCGAAGCGGCCATCGCGCTGTCGATCCTGTTTCTCGCGCGCGAGATCGCGCTGCCGTCGCCGGACAGCTTGGCCGGGCGGTTTCCCATCCTGGTGTCCTCGTCCTTCGGCCTGTTGCACGGCTTCGGATTCGCCGCCGCCCTGCGCGAGGTCGGCCTGCCGACCGGCGAGCTCGCGGTCGGCCTGCTGTGCTTCAACCTGGGCGTCGAGATCGGCCAGATCGTCTTCGTCGCCGGCGTCATCGTCCTCTTCCTCTTCCTCGCCATCCGCAGAGGCGTGAAGCTCGGCGGACTGACCACGGCGCCGCTGCAAGGCCGATTGGCCGTGCTCGCCGGCTACGGCCTGGGCGTTCCCGCGGCCTTCTGGTTCATCCAGAGGCTTGGCGCCATGGGGCTCTGAAGCGAGCCTGCGTCCAGTATGGGCGCTGGACGAGGCCGAAGGGTGGATGCCAGTATCGGCCCAACACAGGGGAGGCCAGACATGAAGCACTCTGGATTCTGGAGCATCCTCGGGGCCAGCCTGCTGCTCGGCTCCGGCGCGCACGCCGCAGACCTGCATTGGGCGAGAAGCTGGGGGGCTTCCGCGCAGGCGCCGACGGCGGCGATGGGGGCCTTCCCGGGCTCGCCGACCTTCAACGACCAGACCATCCGCCAGGTGGTGCGCCTCAGCGGCGGCGGTCAGGAGGTGCGGATCCGCGTTACCAACGAGTACGGAACCAAGCCCCTGACCATCGGGGCGGCGCACGTCGCGCTCGCGGCCGACGGCGGGGCGATCCTGCCGGGCAGCGACCATGTCCTGACCTTCGGCGGCAGGACCACCGCAGTCGTCCCCGCCGGCGCCCCCTTGCTCAGCGACCCGGTGGAGATGACCGTCCCGGCCCTCTCCAAGCTTTCGATCAGTCTCTATCTTCCGGACGAGGTCGACGCCTGCACCTGCCACGGCACGGGCATGGAGACGGGCTATGTGGTTGCCGGCGACATGACCGGGGCGGCCGCCCTGCCGGGGGCGACCACCATCGCGGTCCGCGCCGAGATTTCCGCGGTGGAGGTGGGCTCGCAGGCTTCGGCGAAGACCATCGTCGCCTTCGGCGACTCGATCACCGACGGGATCGGCTCGACGGTCGACGCCGACCGGCGTTGGCCAGACCAGCTCGCCGAACGCTTGCTGCGCTGGCCGGGCGGGCTCGCCGGACGGCTGCTAGGCCATGGCCGAGCGGCGGTCTTCGTCTCCAACGAGGGCATCAGCGGCAACCGCGTTCTGAACGGCGGCTTCGGCGACAGCGCCTTGTCACGCTTCGACCGGGACGTCTTGGCGACGCCGGGCCTCGGCTATGTGATTGTGTTCGAAGGGATCAACGACATCGGCATCTCCTACATGCCGAAGGCGGACGGCCCGTTCGCCGCCTTCATGAAGGCCTTCGCCGGCCCGCCAGTCACGGCCGACGACATCATCGCCGGCTACAAGCAGCTGATCGCCCGGGCTCACCAGCACGGCGTGAAGATCTACGGCGCGACGATCACGCCCTACGAGGGCGCGGGCACCTACTCACCCGAGGGCGAGGCGGCGCGTCAGGCGGTGAACGCCTGGATCCGCACGGGCGGCGGCTTCGACGGGGTGCTGGACTTCGACGCCGTGCTCCGCGATCCCGACCATCCGGGCCAGATCCGCGATGGCTTTCACATGGGCGACCACCTGCACGGCAGCGACGCCGGCTACAAGGCGATCGCCGACTCTATCGACCTGTCGCTGTTCAAGTAGGCTGACAGATCAGGCGTGGCGGGCGACGGACCGCCTGACGCGCTCGGCTTCACGGCCCGCTGTCAGTCCAAGTCCTGCTGGGAGAGCTGAGACCCGCGGGGACGCCGCGTTCATGCCGTCTGGGGCCGGTCCAGCACCACCACGCGCCAGTCGATCACCTCGTCCACCATGGTTTGGGCGATGGCGATCGCTGCGCGCGCCGCCTCGCCTCGCAACGCCACTTCAGCACGAACCTGGGCGCAACTTTGAAGGCGAACCTCGGTGGAGATTCAGCCCGTTAGAGCCCACGCGGCGGTCGGCCGCCGCGCTTCACCTTTTCCAGAAAGTACATGCCTTCCAGCTTGAGGCCGTCTGGATCGAGGAAGAAGACGGCGTAGTAGCCCTCGCCGTAGCTGGGGTAGGCCGCCGGCGGGTCCACGACGGTCACGCCCTCGCCCTTCAGGAAGGCGCCGAGTTCGTCCACCTCCTCGCGGGCGCCGAGCTCGAAGGCATAGTGATGATAGCCGACGCCGCCCGTGTGGTGGGGCCACGCGCGGCCCTCGGCGTCGGCCTCGGTGATCCAAAACATGGTGACGCCGTTGTTCCAGCCGACGGTGCGGTCGAATTCCCATTCGCGTACGAAACCCAGGAAGCTCAGCAATCGGTCATAGAACCGCCGCGACCGCTCGAAGTCGCTGACGCGGATGGCGAGATGGTCGATCCCGACGACCTTGGCCATTGGGCCCTCCTTGCGGCGCGCGCCCGCCTAGAGGTGGTCCGCGAAAGAGGCTTCGACGGAGATGTCGAGCAGGCGAGGGCCGGTCGAGGCGAAGGCGTCCTTGAGGGCGGCGTCGAGGTCCTCGGCGCGCTCCACGCGGGCGGCCGGCACGCCCAGGGCCGGGGCGAGGCCTGTGAAGTCGATGCCGGGCAGGTCGGTGCCGACGACCTCGGTCATCTGGAACAGGCCGGCCATCTGCTTGAGAGCCAGATATCCGCCGTTGTTGATGATCAGGAAGCTGATCGGCAGCTTCAGCTGGGCGGCGCTCCACAGGGCCTGGATCCCGTACATGGACGAGCCGTCGCCGATCACCGCGACGATCCTCTGGTCCGGCCGGGCCAGGGCCATGCCCACCGAGGCGGGCAGGCCGTAGCCCAGGCCCCCCGAGCCGGTGGTGAAGAAGCCGTCCGGCGTGTCGATGGGCAGGAACTCGTTCATCGGCCCGCGCGCGGTGGGCGCCTCCTCCACCACGATGGAGTCCCTGGGCCGCAGCATGCCAACCCGCTGCATCACATAGGCCGAGGTCATGGGCGCGGTCGGCTCCAGCATCGGCCGGGGGCCTCGGCCCTGACCCCGGCGCGCGACCTTGGGGGCCGGCAGGGCGAGCAGGTCCTCCACCGCCGCGTCGACGCTGGCCACCACCGTGGTTCCGACCGGGGTGAAGGCCGCCTGCACTTCGTCGTTGACGATCTGATAGAGCGCCGCGCCCGCCGGCAGCACCTGGCCGTTGGACTCCGCATGGTAGGTGAACACCGGCGAGCCCAGCGCCAGGATTACGTCAAAGCCCTTCAGCGCATCGGCCACGCTTGCCTTGGAGATCGGCAGGAAGCCGGCGAACAGGCGATGGCTCTCAGGGAAGTTGCAGCGGTAGGTGCGCGGCGCCACCCACACCGGGGTCTCGTAGCGCTCGGCCAGCTTGACGGTCAGGTCGAAGGCGCCCGAGCGGTCCACGTCCGCGCCCACCACCAGGCAGGGGTTCGTCGCGCCGGCCAGGGCGTCGGCGATGAGCTTCAGGCCCTGCGCGTCCGGCCGCTTCCTGGAGATCACCGTCCGGGGCTCGATCGGCTCGCAGGCCTTGTCCCAGTCGTCCACCGGCACGGAGACGAACACCGGCCCGCGCGGCTCCTGCATGGCGGTGTAGTAAGCCCGGGCGATGGCGGCCGGCACATCCTCGGCCCGCGCCGGCTCGATGGAGAATTTCACATAGGGCTTGGGGAACTCCGCCGCGTCCTGGGCGCCCAGGAACGGCTCCATCAAGAGCATGGAGCGCGCCTGCTGGCCCGCGATCACCACCACCGGGGAGTTGTTCTTCCAGGCGCCGAACAGGGCGCCCAGCCCGTGGCCGGTGCCCGCCGCCGAGTGCAGGTTCACGAAGGCGGCGTTGCGCGTCCCCAGCGCATAGGCGTCCGCCATGCCCACCACCACCGACTCCTGCAGGCCCAGCACGTAACGGAAGTCCGGCGGCCAGTCCTTGAACAGCGGCAGCTCCGTGGAGCCCGGGTTGCCAAACATCGTCGTGCAGCCCCACCCGCGCAGCAGATGGATCACCGCCTCGCGCACGGTGACGGTGCGGGTCGCGCCAGCGGTCAGGCGCTTGGCGGCGGGGGAATCGTCCATGGGGGTCTCCGGTTCACAACACAGCGTGGAGGGCATAAGCGCCCTGCGTCCTTCGAGACGCCGCTGCGCGGCTCCTCAGGATGACGAATTCAGCAGATCGCACCGCCGCTCGTCATGGTGAGGAGCGCCGCGCCAGCGGCGCATCTCGAACCACGCAACCGCCTCAGGCCACCTTCATCACGACGGTCTTCAGTTCGGTGTAGGTCTCGATGGCCGCCGCGCCGTTCTCGCGGCCGAGGCCGGACTGCTTCATGCCGCCGAAGGGCAGATTCGGGTCCACGACGTTGTGGGTGTTGACCCACACCGTGCCGGCCTTGAGCCGCCGGCTGAGCCGGTGCGCCAGGCTGAGATCCTGGGTCCAGATGCTGGCGGCCAGGCCGTACGGCGTGTCGTTGGCGACGGCGGCGATCTCGTCCACGGACTTGAAGGGGGTGGCGACCACCACCGGGCCGAAGATCTCCTCGCGCACCAGGGCCGAGTTGGGGCCCAGGCCCGCGAACACGGTCGGCTGCACGAAATAGCCCTGGTTGCCCTGGCGGGCGCCGCCGGCCACCACCTCGCCGCCCTCGGCCTTGCCCTTCTCAATATAGCCTAGCACCCGGTCGAGCTGCTCGGAGGAGACCACCGGGCCCATCTGGGACTCAGGATCGTAGCCTGGCCCCAGCTTGGTGGCCGAAGCGGCGGCCGCGAGGCCCGCCCCCACCTGGTCGTAGATCTTGTGCTCGACATAGAGCCGCGAGCCGGCGGTGCACACCTGGCCGGAATTGAAGAAGATGGCGTTGGCCGCGCCGGCGGCGGCGACCGCCGGATCGGCGTCCCCGGCCACGATCACCGGCGACTTGCCGCCCAGCTCCAGCGACACCCGCTTCATGGTGTCCATGGCGGTCCTGCCGATCAGCTTGCCGACGCTGGTGGAGCCGGTGAAGGCGATCTTATCGACATCGGGGTGTTCCACGAGCGCCGCCCCGGCCGTCTCGCCGAAGCCGGTGACGATGTTCACCACCCCCGCCGGGAAGCCCGCCTCCAGGATCAGCTCGCCCAGGCGAAGCGCGGTCAGCGAGGTCTGCTCGGCGGGCTTCAGCACCACGGTGCAGCCCACAGCCAGCGCCGGCGCCAGCTTCCAGGTCGCCATGGCCAGGGGGAAGTTCCAGGGGATGATCTGGCCGACCACGCCCACCGGCTGGCGGAGCGTAAAGGCGGCGTACTCCTCGCCCGGCATGCCGAGGGAGACGTCCAACGTCTTGCCTTCGATCTTGGTGGCCCAGCCGGCCATGTAGCGGAAGAAGTCCACCGTACCGGCCACGTCCACGATGCGGGCGAAGAAGACGAGCTTACCGTTATCCAGGGACTCCAGCTGGGCCAGCTCCTCGCCGTTGGCCTCCACCAAATCGGCGAGCTTGAGCAGCAGGCGCTCGCGCTCCACCGGGCGCATGCGGCTCCATGCGGAGTCCTCGAAGGCCTTGCGGGCGGCCTTGACCGCGCGGTCCACGTCTTCCGCATCGCCCGCGGCGATCTGGCAGATGACCCCTTCGGTGGCCGGGTCTATGGCGTCGAAGGTCTTGCCCGACGCGGCGGAGACCCACTTGCCGTCGATCAGCATCTTGCCGGCGCGGGACAGGAACGCCTGGGCTGGCGCGTCCAGATGCGAAATCTTGGTCATCTCGTTCATGGCTGCATCTCTTCGTGGAGGTCTCTCATCATTGCGCCGGGGCCGCCCGCCGGGCAAGGGCGCCATCGGCCGACAGACACCCCCGGACATTGTGCTCGGCGCCGGAGTCGCCGATCGGCGCCTTGCCCCTCTCCACGCCCCGAGGATGTCGCCGGCCGTCGAGATATCGACGCCAGCTGGCGAGCGGCGGCCGCGATCATGCGCTATCCTCGCTCGACCGGGTCCGTCCGGTCATTGGCGGGGCCTGAATGGGGACGCATGTATGCGCGTCAGCGCCGATCACACCTGGGTCGCCCCTGACGCGGCCTGTCCCGGTTACCCTGACAGAACCCTTAGGACGAGCCGTCGGGTTTGTGCGACGCTTGCTCCAACGACGCCAGCGTTCGCAGGATCACGATCTCGTCTTGCAGAGCCGTCATGGGGGGCGGTCCGCCCGTCAGGTGCTCGAGGAAAGCCCGCAATTCGCGCAGCAGCGGCAGTTCCGTACTAACGGGCCGCTGCTCGATCTCCGCTCCCCTGCGAGCGAACAGGATGTGGTCGGCCATGGGGTCGGTGAGCTGTGCGCTGCCCTCGGCGCAGGCGACAACAATGCTCCGCCGATAGGCGGGGACCTCCGCCGAAACGTTCAGCGAAACCGGGGTCCGGCTTGGCGTGCGGAGCAGTGCAACCACGCCCTGGCCAGGCGGGGACAATGGATGTGGTGCGGCGGACTCTACATACGGCGCCGCCCCGAGCACGTGCAGCACGATCGACAGATCGTGAGGGGCGAGCACCCAGATCGGACTCACTTCGCGTTGAGGAATCCCCCAGCCCGTCCTCTCCAGCATCATCCCCCTTACGGCCCCCAGTTCACCATCGCGTACGATGTCCGCGAGCGCCTGAATTCCAGGGTGATATCGCCACTTGTGCATGACGAAGACCAGGCCGCCGGCCTCCGGCGGCAGGGCCTCCGCCCTCGCCACGTCCACATCCAGCGGCTTCTCGACAAAGATCGGCCGCCCGCGGGGCAACAGAGCTTCGACAATGTCCAGATGGGTCTGCTCTGGCGTCGCCACCACGTAGCCATCCTGATCCGCGAGCGCGGTCAGCGTATCCACGACGACGCTGGCCCCCATGGCGCGGGCCGCCGCGGCCGACTCCTGCGACCGGGCGACGGCTGAAACCACTGCACCCAGCGCCACCAGGTCGCGGACGATCAACCTCCCCCAGCGCCCTGTCCCGACGACGCCGATGCGCCATGGACCGTCAGCCACCGGTCGGTTGCTCGCTCTGGTGGGTCCACTGGACGATCAGGTCCGCAAGGCTGCCGGCGGCGTTGTCGCGCTCTGACAGCAGGGGAGGGTTGTTGAGGGGCCAATCGAACCCGAGGTCGGGGTCGTTCCAGGCGCAGCCCAGCTCGTCAGATGGACTCCAGTAGTCTGTGACCGCGTAAAGATGAACAGCCTCGTGCAGGCAATGAAATCCGTGCGCGACTCCCGGCGGGATAATCACCACGCACAGATCATCGGCGCAAAGGTCGAGCTCTGCGGCCAATCCCAACGTGAGTGAATCGGACCGGATGTCTTTCAGAGCCAGGCGCATTTGTCCGGTCACGACCATCAGATAATCGGAGTGACGCACGTGCGCATGCACGCCCCGCAGGGTGTTTGGGCGATTCCTGACCAGGTTCCACTGCACGGGGTCTGGGCCGACATCCCAGTCGCGCCGGAATATCTCCGCGAGGTCTCCTCTTTGGTCGACATGCCGCGCGGGGCGGCGCAGGCTTACGCCCGCCGGCAATACCGCGTTCACGGTTCCATCCCTCCACAGCGCGCAGACGCTGCACCGGCGCAGGAGCCTAGCTTGGCCAAGCCTTCCATATTGATTGGTATACCAGTTTTCCAGGGCCGCGATCTAGTTGGGGAGGCTCTGGAATCTGTGAGAGCCCAGCAGTACAGCAACTTTCGGGTCCTGATGTCGATCGACGGCGATGACGTCGCTTCCAGTGACGTTTGCGAGCGGTTCACTACAGATCCGCGCTTTCAGTTGGTCCAGCACCACCGCATCGGCAGGGTGGCCAACCTCAACTTCCTACTGTCCCAGGTCCGAGAGGATTTTTACGTCTATCTGCAGCAAGACGACCGCCTTCATCCGAGATTCCTGGCGGTGCTGGCTGAACAAGCTCAGGCTCATCCGGCGGCGTCCAGCATCTATGCGGACTGCGAGTGGTTCGGTCTGAGGTCGGGGCGCATTGAGAACCCGCCGCTAACGGGGTCGCCGCTTGAACGGGTCTTGGAGCAAATTGAGCGTCCCCGCATCGCGCCGATCCGAGGCCTCATCCGCCGGCAGGCGCTGGAGCGGGCCGGTCCGATCAATGCCAACGCCTACGACAGCGTCCGCCAGGACAAGATCTGGCTCGCCAAGCTGGCTCGCGAAGGAGATTTCGTGCGCGTGCCCGAAACGTTGTATTTCAAGCGTCGGCACGAAGGGGCCACCGGCCTAAGCTGGAAGAGTTGGCCTGCCGACCGGCGACGTGGCGCATGGTTGGAGGCGGCCCTCGGGGCGATTGAGGCTGCGTTGCCTCTCGTTCCTGCGTCGGATCACACGCGCATCCTGACGTTTGTCGCTGACCGATTTGTGATCCCGAGGCCCGGCAGGGACCTGTACTTTAATGCCCTGGCAGCGGGCGAGCAGGAAGCGACGAGGTTCGTCCACGACCTGCTCTCTGAGGCCTGGATTCGTTTCGGAACCCTTCCCTTCCCGAATCTGCTCGGCGCTTCGCGCCCGGTCGATGCCCTAGCGAGCGGCCAGGCGGCCTGCGAGGAAGAGCCGGCTGTCAGGCTGATGATCCAGGGCGTATTGGATCACCTGGAATATTGGCTGTCCGCGCTGGCCGGGGAAACCGCACCGAATCGTGGACGCCCTGAGACGGGGGTGCTGGCGGTCTAATGGTGATATGTCTCAGAAGCGCGCTGACGATCAGACCCGACTTCGGGCCCGCGGGCTTTGGCTCGGTCTCGAGCCAATCCTGTCCCCGCCTCGGTTGCGTTGGATCAAGGCGCGCCGGCGGGCGGATACGACTCTGTCGCGATGCCCGCCTTCAGGCCCCTCTTCTTCGATCGGACCGATGCGGGGCGTCAGCTGGCGTCGCGGCTCAAGGCGCTCGATCTTCCTGACCCGGTCATCTACGCCCTGCCGCGCGGCGGCGTTCCCCTGGCGGTGGAGATCGCCCAGGCGCTGAACGCGCCGGTCGACCTCGTCCTCGTGCGCAAGATCGGAGCGCCGGGCCATCCCGAGCTGGCCCTTGCCGCCGTGGTGGATGGCGAGGACGCGCAGACCGTCATCAACGAAGAGGTCAGGGCCCAGACCGGCGGCGATGCGGCCTATCTGGAAAAGGTCCGCGCTAAGGAGCTCAGCGAGATCGAGCGCCGGCGCGCGCTCTATTTCGGCGGGCGCGAGCGCGTCAGCCCGGCCGGGCGCACGGCGATCGTGGTCGACGACGGGCTGGCCACCGGCGCCACCGCCAAGGCTGCCTTGCGGGCGCTGAGGCGCAACGGCGCGGCCAAGGTCGTGCTCGCCGTGCCGGTGGGTCCCGCCGATACGCTGGAGGCGATGCGCGCCGAGGCGGACCTCGTCGTGTGCCTGCACACGCCCGAGCGATTCTTCGGGGTCGGGGCCTTCTACGGCGACTTTCACCAGCTCACCGACAAGGAGATCCTGGGCCAGTTGCGCGAGGTCTGGGCCGAGGAGACGCCCGAACCCGCGCGCGGCGTCGCCCGGCGCGAGGTGCGGTTACCGCCACTGGGCCTGGTTGGCGACCTACAGGTTCCGGCCGGCGCCCAGGGGATCGTCCTGTTCGCCCACGGCAGCGGCTCCAGCCGCCGGAGCCCGCGCAACCGCGCCGTGGCCGACCACCTGAATGCCCGGGGCTTCGCCACCTTGCTGTTCGACCTGCTCTCGGACGGCGAGGCCAAGGACCGCCGCAACGTCTTCGACATTCCCTTGCTCGCGAACCGCCTGTTGAGCGCGGCGGCCTGGATCGGCGAGCAGCCCGACCTGGCCGGCCTTCCGCTTGGCCTGTTCGGCGCCAGCACCGGCGCCGCGGCGGCCCTCGTCGCCGCGGCGTATCTGGGCGAGCGGGCGGGAGCGGTCGTCTCTCGCGGCGGCCGGCCCGACCTCGCGGGCGCGGCGCTTGCCCAGGTGACGGCGCCCACCCTGCTCATCGTCGGCGGCGCGGACCACGGCGTCATCGAGCTGAACGAGGCGGCCCTGGCGCAGCTGACCTGCGACAAGGCCATGACGCTGGTCCCCGGCGCGACACATCTGTTCGAAGAGCCGGGAACGCTGGAACAAGTCATGGAGCTTGCCAGCGATTGGTTCCAAGTAAAGCTCACCGCTCAGCCCGCTCAGCCCGCTCAGCCCGCTCAGCCCGCTCCGGAGCCTGCTCCAGCCGCCGCCTCCGCCGCGCGTATTTCAGAGCCGCCCGCGCCGACGCTGGCGGGGCGTCTCGCCGCGGCGGCCGAGCCGCTGCCCGACATCGACGACCCGGCCTTCGCCGCCGCCTTTGATCGATACGCCGAGGCGCGGGTGGTGTTGCTGGGCGAGGCGAGCCACGGGACCAGCGAGTTCTACCGCGCCCGCGCCGCGATCACCCGGCGGCTGATCGAAACGCACGGCTTCGACTTCGTCGCCGTCGAGGCCGACTGGCCCGACGCGGCGGCCGTGGACCGGCACGTGCGCCTGAGGCCCCACAGGGACATGACGCCGCCGCCGTTCAGCCGGTTCCCGACCTGGATGTGGCGAAACACGGACGTGGACGCCTTCGTCCGCTGGCTGCGCGACCACAACGCAGGCCGCCCGGCCGAGCGCCGCGCCGCCTTCTATGGCCTGGACCTCTACAACATGCGCGCCTCCATGGCGGCGGTTCTGGAATACCTGGACGAGGTGGATCCACATGCGGCGGCCGAGGCGCGCGACCGCTACGCCTGCCTGGCGCCCTGGAGCGACGAGCCCGCCGCCTACGGCCGCGCGGCGATCAGCGAGGGCTACGCTATCTGCGAACGGCCCGTGCTGAGCATACTGACGGGGCTGGCGCGCAACGCCGTCGGCTACGCCGCCCAGGACGGCGAGACCTTCTTCGACGCGGCCCAGAACGCGCGCCTGGTGGCCGACGCCGAGCGCTACTATCGCGTGATGTACTACGGCGGGCGCGAGTCCTGGAACCTGCGCGACCAGCACATGTTCGAGACGCTGGAGCATATACTGGCCGTGCGCGGCCCCCAATCGAAGGCCGTGGTCTGGGCGCACAACTCCCACATCGGCGACGCCCGCCACACCGACATGGGCGCGGCCCGAGGCGAGCTGAACATCGGCCAGCTCTGCCGCGAACGCTTCGGCAGCGACGCGGCCCTGATCGGCTTCGGCGCCCACGCGGGGACTGTAATGGCGGCCTCGAACTGGGATGAGCCCGGCGAGGTGAAGACCGTGCGGCCGTCGCTTCAGGGCAGCTATGAGGCGCTATGCCATGAAACCGGCGTCGACCGGTTCCTCCTCGACCTGCGGCCCGGCCGCAACGAGCCCCTGCGCCAGGAACTGAGCGCCCCCCGGCTGGAACGCTACATCGGCGTGATCTATCGGCCGGACACCGAGCGGATGAGCCACTACTCCCAGGCCAGCCTGTCCGACCAATACGACGGCTTCGTCTGGTTCGACGAAGGCCGCGCGGTCACGCCCTTGCCGACCCAAGTGCAGGCGGAAGAAGAAGAGACCTATCCGTTCGGCCTCTGACGCCCCGGCGAGGGGATGTCTCCCAGCCTAGGTCGGCGCCTTGCCCTGCAGGTACGCGACCGCCTTGTTGAGCGTCGCCAGGCTCGGATAGTCGGCCTCGGGGATGTCCACGCCCAGGCGCTGATGCAGCGCGGTCACGAAGTTCAGGAAGTCCATGGAGTCGATGTCGATCTCCTCGCGCAGATCGGCGTCGGGCGGGATGGCGTCGAACTCGACCTCGGGCGCGATGCGGCCAAGCTCGTCTTTCAGCACGGCGCGGATGTCGTCGGGGCTCATAGGGCGTCGGGCTCCTGAAGCAGTCGGCCGATCTCGGCCAGGAACAAGGCTCCCCGGTGACCGTCGCTGACCCTGTGGTCGGCCGCGAGGGTGGCGGTCACGATCGGACGCACGGCGATGGCGCCGCCCACCGCCCAGGGCCGCTCCGCCGGCTTGCCGAAGCCGACGATGGCGACTTGGGGCGGATAGATCACGCCCCAGAGCGCCTCCACGCCGCGTTCGCCGAGGCTGGAGACGGTGATGGTCGGGTCCGCGATCTCGGAACTCTTGAACCGGCCGGCGCGGACCCGCGCCACGAGGTCGCGCATGGCGGCCATCAGGTCGTCGAGGTTGAGGTCGGCCGTATCGTGGATCGCCGGCGCGGCGAGGCCCCCACCGCGGATGGCGATGGCCATGCCCACGTGGATCGCCGGGCTCGGGGTGAACGCGCCGTCCTGGAAGAAGCCGTTGAATTCCGGGAACTTGCGGGCGGCCAGCGCGGTGGCCTTCACGAACAAGGCCCCCAGCAGAATCCGCTGGTCCGGCGACCGCGCGGCGTTGGCGCGGGCTGTCCAGTCCTGGGCGGCGTGCAGGTCGATTGCGTCGGACAGGTAGTAGTGGGGGGTCTCCCGCTTGGAGCGCGACATGGCCGCCGCGATGGCCGCGCGCATCTGGTCGAAGTTGAACCCGGAAAGCGGCTTGGCGGGAGCGGGAGCCGGCGCAGGGCCGGCCGGCGCGGCGGCCTCGACGTCCGCAAGCTGGATCGTGCCGCCGGGTCCGCTGCCGGTCAGGGCCGCGAGGTCGATCCCGCGCTCGGCGGCGAGCTTTCGGGCAGCGGGCGAGGCGCGCGCGCCGCCAGGCGCGGAGGGCGCTGGAGCCGGTTTGGCCGCGATTGGAGCCGGCGGCGGGACCAGCCGGGCCGCGGGCGCGGGCTTGGAGGGCGCCGGAGCAGGGGCAGGGGAGGGCGTCAGCGGCGGCTTCGGCGCTGCGACGGGCGGGGCATCC
>Ga0299912_10000611_pt1 | contig 29972 bp, 32 predicted proteins | sample RVTome_2_FD_207667 | JGI IMG/M metagenome (GOLD analysis project Ga0299912, IMG submission 207667) | Soil microbial communities from uranium-contaminated site in the Upper Colorado River Basin, Wyoming, United States - RVT95D214 (version 2) ... | reverse complement strand
GGTCCTCCAGCGCGCCCTCCCCCACGGTGATGCGCTGGACCACGTCCAGCATGGCCTTGAGCCCCACCCTGCATGGGGTGCACTTGCCGCAGGACTCGGCCGTGGTGAAGTTGAGGAAGTAGCGGGCCAGGTCCACGATGCAGGTGTCCTCGTCCAGGACGATGATGCCGCCCGAGCCCATGATGGCGCCGGCGTCCTGCAGGGTCTCGTAGTCAAGGGGTAGGTCAAGCTTGGCCTCGGGGAGGCATCCGCCCGAGGGGCCCCCGATCTGGACGGCCTTGAACCTCTTGCCGCCCGGGACCCCGCCGCCTATGTCGAATATGAGCTGCCTCAGCGTCATGCCTATGGGCACCTCGGCCGCGCCCGTCCGGGTCACCTTGCCCGCCAGGCAGTACACCTTCGTACCCTTGCTCTTCGCCGAGCCTATCTTCGTGTAGGCGTCCGCCCCTCCAGCGATGATGGTGGGGACGTGGGCAAGGGTCTCCACGTTGTTGATGGTTGTGGGCATGTCCCAGAGGCCTCTGGTGGCCGGGAACGGCGGCCTGGGCCTGGGCATCGCCCGCTTCCCCTCTATGGCCGCGATCATGGCCGTCTCCTCGCCGCACACGAAGGCGCCGGCGCTGAGCATCGGCTTCACGTCAAGGCTGAACCCCGATCCCAGGATGTTCTCGCCGAGGAGGCCGTGCCTCCTCGCGTCGTTGATCGCCGTGGATAGGTGCTCGGCCATGAGGGGCTTCTCCGCCCTGACGAATATGTAGCCCGTGTTGGCGCCGATGGCGTAGGCCGCTATCATGAGGCCCTCCAGGACCCTGTGGGGGTCCCCCTCAGCCGTGAGCCTGTTCATGAAGGCGCCGGGGTCGCCCTCGTCGGCGTTGCATATCATGTACTTGGTCTCCCCGGGGACCTGGCGGCAGAGCTTCCACTTGAGGCCCGCGGGGAACCCTGCTCCGCCGCGTCCTCTGAGCCCGGCCTTGGAGACCTCGTCGATGACCTGCTCGGGGGTCATCTCCTTCAGCACCCTTGTCAGGGCCACGTAGCCGCCGGCGATAATGTACTCCTCGATGCTCTTGGGGTCGATTATGCCGCAGCTCTTGATGGCGTCCCTCTCCTGGTGCTTGAAGAACGGTAGCTCCCCCAGCTGCGGTACGCGGTCCTCGCCCCTCATGGCGCCCGTCTTTGACCTGAGGGCGTAGGCGCCGCCCACGTCCCCGCCAAGGTAGGCGCCCAGTATCTCGGCGACCTTGTCGGGTGTGACTCCGCTGTATATGGCCGGCGTTGAGCCCCTCCGCTCGATCTCCATCATCACCTCGGCGTAGCAGGACCCCATGCAGCCTGTCCTCACGAGCCTGGCGCCTGGGGCCTTCGCCGACAGCTGCTCTTTGAGGGCGTCGTAGACGGCCTGGGCGCCCGAGGCCAGGCCGCACGTGCTGGTGCCCACGGTGACCCTGAGCCCAGCCTTCCCGTAGAGGGTTTCATCCATGGAGGCGAGTATCCTGGACCGGCACCCGTCGTCTGAGTGGCATAGGGGGCCCCGGGTCCTGCAGGCAACGTAGTCGGGGCACGGGTGGGCGGCGGTGTGGGTGCACTTGTCGCAGCACCCGTCCATGAGGTTCACTGGGTGTCGCCTCCCTTCCTGTACCTGGCCAGTATGCCGCGCGCCTTGGCGGGGTCGACGTTGCCGTAGAACTGGTTGTCCACCTTGATGACGGGGGCCAGGCCGCAGGCCCCCACGCACCTGACCTGCTGGAGCGTGAAGACGCCGTCCTTGGACGTGTCCGACTTCTCCGTGATCCCCAGCTCGCTCATGATGAGCTCGTTGACCTCCAGTGAGCCCTTCACGTGGCACGCGGTGCCCCTGCAAACGGTGATCATGTGCCGCCCCCTGGGTACGAGCCTGAACTGGTGGTAGAAGGTGGCGACGCCGTACACGTGGCTGGTGGGCAGCCCCAGTAGCTGTGACACCCTGTCCAGCGCCTGCTCCGGGATGTAGCCCAGCTCTGACTGGACGCCCTGGAGGACTGGTATGAGGGCGCTCTGGATCGGGTTCTGGTCTCGGTACTTCTCGAAGACGCGGTCCACTACTAGCCTGTGGCTATCAGCGGGTTCCAAGTCTGTCTGGCTCCTATATATCCTCTATTCTGCTTTCTATTATCATATAACAGGTTTGCCCGTTTCACCCAGTTGCGTCACCATACGCCCTCCATCGTCGCTCTTTTCGAGTCGAGGACTACGTAAAGTGAATATAGCGCTCGGCCCCCTCTTCTTCGATCGCATGGTCCTCAACGTACCCTACACGTACCGCGGCCTGAGGGGCGTCAGGGAGGCAGCAGAGATATGCCTCAAGTGCGGCGTATGCTGTGCGGTCCCGGAGTACGGGTGCCCTGCCCAGTACGGCCCCCAGTTCAACCCCAGGTACACATACGTCTACGACTGCCTCGGGCACGACGAGCCCCACCGGAACCCCAGCATCTGGCAGTGCGTCAGCTGCCACAAGTGCGAGGAGACGTGCCCCTACGAGGTGAGCCCCATCCACTTCATAGAGGCCATGAAGCAGCTGGCCCTGGAGGCGGGCTCCACACATGAGAGCGTCGCAGCAGAGTTGGAGCAGGTGGTGAGCACGGGGTACGCTTTCCCGTTGACGGCTAACGCGGAGAGGCAGAGGCAGGAGCTGGGCCTAGAGCCTCTGAAGGCGACGGAGGAGCTGAGGAGAATCGCAGAGGCGACGGGGCTGCTCAGGCTGCTGGGGAGGCTGAGGAAGTGAGGTTCAGCTTTTTCCGCGGCTGCTTCATCCCGGTGAGGCTGCCTCACATCGAGAAGGTGGCCGCTATGATCCTCCCGGAGCTGGGCGTGGAGCTCTCGCCCGTGGAGGGCTTCACGTGCTGCCCGGAGCCCATAGGCTTCACGGTGAACCACCCCCTGACGGGGCTTGCCGTGAGCGCCAGGAACATAGCGCTGGCCGAGGAGCAAGGCCACGATATAATAACCCTGTGCAACGGGTGCACCTATACGCTGAAGCAGGCCAACGAGACCCTGAAGGCCGACCCGGAGCTGCGGGGCAGGGTGAACGAGGTGCTCGCAGGGACCGGCCACCAGTTCAGAGGCACGGTGGAGGTGAGGCACTTCGCCCAAGTCCTCGTGGACCAGATAGGGCTGCACAAGATAGAGGATAAGGTGGAGAGGCCCCTCTCGGGTCTGAGGGTGGCCAGCCACACGGGCTGCCACATTCTGAGTCCACCCGAGGTCATGGGCTTCGACGACCCTCAGGTCCCCATGAAGCTGGACGCGATGATGGAGGCCCTCGGGGTAACGCCGCTGGACTACGCGTATAAGACGCAGTGCTGCGGCTGGACGCTCAGCAACTACGGGGACAGGAACGGCGCGGCCAGGCTCCTGGGAGACAAGCTCACGGCCATGCACGCGGCCGGCGCAGACTCGGTGAACGTCATCTGCCCCCAGTGCCTGGCCCAGCTGGACACTGGCCAGATGCTGGCGGCGCGCGCCCTCAAACTTGAGTTCAGGCTACCAACCCTGTTCTACCTCCAGTACCTGGCCCTGGCAATGGGGTACAGCTTGGAGGAGGCGGGGTACGACAAGCACAGGGTCAGGGACCCGGGGTTCGAGGAGAAGCTGGGGAGGATACTGGCGTGATCGTGACCACGACGTGCATCTACTGCGGCGTCGGTTGCCAGCTGAACCTCCACGTCGGGGACGGGAAAGTAGTATCTGTCACACCGGGCAGCACGGGGCCGGGGGAGGGCAAGCTGTGCATCAAGGGGTGGAGCGCCCACGAGTTCATCCACCACCCGGACAGGCTCACCGTGCCCCTGATCAGGGAGGGTGAAGGCTTCAGGGAGGCTTCCTGGGAGGAGGCCCTGAGCCTTATAGCCTTCAGGCTCAAGGAGATCAAGGACAAGCATGGGCCGGACTCCCTTGGGTTCTTCAGCTCCGCCAAGGCCACCAACGAGGACAACTACCTTATGCAGAAGCTGGCCCGCGCAGCTGTGGGCACCAACAACGTGGACCACTGCGCCCGACTGTGCCACGCCAGCACCGTCACGGGCCTCGTCGCCACCTTCGGAAGCGGAGCCATGACCAACAGCCAGGAGGACGTGGAGGAGGCCGACGTAGTACTCGTCATCGGGAGCAACACCACCGAGCAACACCCGCTGATAGCCCGCCGCATCATCAGGGCTGTGAAGAACGGGGCGAAGCTCATCGTCGCCGACCCAAGGGAGATACCCCTATGCGAGTACGCTGAGGTCTACCTGCAGCATAGGCCCGGCACCGACGTGGCGCTGCTCAACGCTATGATGAACGTGATAATAGAAGAGGGGCTACACGACGAAGCCTTCATAGAGGAGCGCACCGAGGGCTTCCAGAAGCTACGCGAGACGGTGAAGGGCTACCCTCCTGAGAGTGCCGAGGAGATCACAGGCGTACCGGCTGAATCCATCAGGGCCGCGGCCCACCTCTACGGTCAAGCCGGTGAGGCAGCCCTCTTCTTCAGCATGGGGATCACTCAGCACACCACAGGCGTGGACAACGTCAAGAGCTGCGCCAACCTAGCCATGCTCACGGGTAACGTGGGCCGCCCCGGCACAGGCGTCAACCCCCTGAGGGGCCAGAACAACGTGCAGGGCGCATGCGACATGGGTGCTCTGCCCAATTACCTGCCCGGTTACCAGAGCCTGAATAGCCGTGAGGCCCGCTCCGCGTTCGAGAGGGCGTGGAGCGTGGAGCCGCCGGCCGGTGACGGGCTCACTCTAACCGAGATGGTGGATGTGGCCGGTGACAGGGTGAAGGCTGTCTTCGTCATGGGGGAGAACCCCATGCTCAGCGACCCTGACATCGGCCACGTGGAGGAGCGACTGAGGAGGCTGGAGTTTCTGGTCGTCTCGGAGATGTTCATGAGCGAGACGGCGCTGCTCGCGGACGTGGTGCTTCCCAGCTGCAGCTACGCTGAGAAGGACGGCACCTTCACGGCCACCGACAGACGCGTCCAGCTTGTGAGGAAGGCCGTGGAGCCACTGGGGGACTCCAAGCCGGACTGGTGGATCATACAGGAGCTTTCGAAGCGGCTAGGATACCCCATGAACTACAAGAGCCCGGCGGAGATCATGGACGAGGTCGCGTCCGTCGCCCCCATCTACGGGGGGGTCAGCCACGCCAGGCTCCAGACAGAGGATATTAGGTGGCCGTGCAGGGACACTGGCGACCAGGGGACCAGGATACTTCACGTTGAACGTTTCAGCAGGGGCAGGGGGAGGTTCCACGCCGTGGAGTACAGGCCCCCCGCCGAGACCATCGACGAGGAGTATCCCCTGACTCTGACGACCGGCCGCCTCCTGTTCCACTGGCACACGGGCACCATGACGAGGCGCAGCGGCACACTCACCGACCAAGTGAACGAGGCGTACGTTGAGGTGAATCCCCGGGACGCTGAGGCCATGGGGATAGAGGACTTGGAGAAGGTTCGTGTGTCCAGTAGACGCGGCGGCATCGAGTTGAAGGCGCGGGTCACGCCTAGGATCAAGCCAGGCACGGTCTTCATCCCGTTCCATTACGCTGAGGCGGCGGCCAACAGGCTCACCATAAACGCGGTGGACCCCGTGGCTAAGATACCGGAGTTTAAGGTTTGCGCCGTGAGGGTGGAGCGGGTTTAATGGGCCTACTGTGGTTGTTTCTTCCGTGATTATTTTTTTGGTTGCCTTTAACCATTATATGTTAACTTGAATGTGTTTAGCGCTGGACGGGGATGATATCCTGGGACGTGGCCCTATTCCTCTGGGACGTTAATCACATGATGTACGCCATCATCATGCATTAAGCCTGTGTGGAAAGCGTATTATTCCTCGGCTCCGAGATCAGGTACGATTCCTATGCCTGATATCATGAAGACGGAGAAGATGGTGGAGTACCAGAAGGGCGCAGTGGTGAGCCGCACCCTCATCAATAAACCCGCGGGGACCGTGACCCTGTTCAGCTTCGACAAGGGTGAGGGCCTGAGCGAGCACACCGCCCCCTACGACGCCCTGGTTCAGGTCTTGGACGGTAAGGCCGAGATAACGATAGACGGTGAGCCCCACAACCTGGGGCGGGGCGACATGGTCATCATGCCCGCCAACTCCACCCACGCCTTGAAGGCCGTCGAGCGGTTCAAGATGATGCTGGTTATGGTTAAGGGCTAGGTGACCTTGGCACCATTGGCTATGTGTCTGTCCGTGGTGAGGAGCGCCAGCGCGCCCTCCTTGGTCTCGGCGGCCAGCAACATCCCGTTGCTGGTCTCCCCGAACATCTTGGCGGGCTTCAGGTTACAGATCACTGGGATGCGCAGGCCCTGCAGGTCCTCCGCCGCGTAGTAGTCCACGAGGCTTGTGAGTATCTGCCTTGTGTGGTCCCCCATGTCCACCTGGAGCCTGTACAGCTTGTCGCTGCCCGGGACCCTGGCCACCTCGGCGACGGTGCCGACCCGTATGTCCAGCCTCTTGAAGTCCTTGTAGGATACCTCTTCGCTCATCTCGGCTTCACCCCCACATGGGGCCGACGGTTTTTAAGGCTAATCCACGGCGAGACTCCCAGCTCACCTCCACTATGCGTCGCTCGGTTCCGCACCCGTTCATGAGAACATGTTTTATTCCCGGCTAAAGACCATCCGCGAGAGGTGACGGGATTGAGGTACAGGGTTCACCGTTTCGAGATCAAGATGTCCCAGGACCAGGACAGGCTGGAGGAGTTCCTCAACGGGCTGAAGGGGGAGCTCGTGGCCATCGTACCCAACGTGAGGCCTCACTTCACCATGGGCGGGATGGGGTCCAAGGTCAGCTTCCTCTTCATCGTGGAGAGGCTGGGCTAGGAGAGGTAACGCAGGGCCAGCCGCGTGTACATCTCCGAGACCGGCTTCAACCAATCTAGGGGCACGTACTCGTTGGCCTGGTGGGTGTTGCCCCTCCTGGGGCCCAGGTGGAGGCACGGTATCCCGCCGACCCCCGCCAGGGTGTTGGCGTCCGTTATGCTTTTGCTGTACTGATAGACGGGCTCACGGCCCATGACCTGCCTGTAGACGCCGTGGAACAGCTTTAGTATGGGCTCCTTGGGGTCCATCTCGAAGCTCTCGTAGACAGGGGGCTTGGTCCCAACCACGACCCTGGACCGTAGCCCCAGTGAGGCTACGAGTTCTTCCATGTCGGCTACCGCGCCTTCCACGGTCTCACCCGGCACCAGTAGTCGGTTCACCTCGAACCTGCACTTGGCTGGCACAACGACGCTATACCTTTCGTAGCCGCCCTCAATCTTGAGCGTGCTGTAGTTTCCTCTGCCGAACTTGTGGTGCTCCCCTAACCTCAGCTTGTTCAGGTTGGCGAGGATAGTACCTGCTTCCTCCACCGCGTTCACGCCGTCCTCGGGCCTGAACCCGTGGGCCGCCTTACCGTGGACGTGGATGTCGTAGAGTATCTTGCCGACGATGCCCAGCGGTATGGGCTTGGACTCGTCCCCGGGGTAAGGCTCCGCCAGCACCGCCGCATCCACCCCACCGTACTCCGTCTTCAGCAGCTCCTTCGCCCCGTCACCCATGGCCTCCTCGTCGATGACTCCGCTGAAGCTCAGCTCACCCCTGAACTCGGCGCCCGAGTCAGCCACCGCCCTCAACATGTTCAGGGTGCACGCAAGCCCCGCCTTCATGTCGCAGCTGCCCAGCCCGTAGAGCCTGTCATTCTTCACCACAGGCGTGAAGGGGTCCGTCTCCCAACCCTCCACCACGGGGACGGTGTCCAGGTGTCCGTTGAAGTGGAGCCTCTTCCCAGACTCGGAGCCTCCCATCTTGGCGTACACGTTGGGGCGCCCCGGGTGCACCTCGTGCAGCTCCGTCTCCAGCCCCAAGGAGTCAAGCTCCGCCTGAATGTAGTGGGCCAGCTCTCCTTCCTCGCCCACCACGGAGTTGATGCGCACCATCTCCTCAAGCATTCTCAGCGTGTAGCCATAGTCCAGCCTCCCGACGGCGTCCGATTCCACGTCGATCATGTTGGGCTCAAAAATACGCCCTAGAATATATGAGTTCATCCATTCGCCACGAATACCTCTAAATAATGATGGGGCGGACATACAGGGATGGATCATGCTGGCCATTAAAGGTGGAAGGATACTCACGATCACCAAGGGCGTGATCGAGGAAGGCACCGTACTCATCGAGGACGGCAAGATATCCAAGGTGGGTAAGAACGTCAAGATCCCTAAGGACGCCGAGGTCATAGACGCGTCGGGCAAGGTAGTGATGCCCGGACTCGTTGAGGCCCACAGCCACATAGGCATCTGGGAGGAAGGCATCGGCTGGGCCGGGAGCGACGGAAACGAGATGACCGCACCCGCGACGCCGGAGGTGAAGGCCCTCGACGGCATCAAGGCCAACGCCGACGAGACGGGGCTCCGAGCGGCGCTGGAGGCGGGGATCACCACGGTCAACATCATGCCTGGCAGCGCCAACGTCATAGGAGGCTGGGGCGTCGTTGTGAAGACGGCCCCCAAGACCACCGTGGAGGACATGGTGCTGATGCACCCCTCAGGAATGAAGTGCGCCTTCGGCGAGAACCCCATGCGCGTCTACGGTGTGGACAAGAAGCAGTACCCGTCAACCCGCATGGGTGAGGCCGCCGTGCTCCGCAAGTGGCTGCAGGACGCCAAGACCTACATGGAGAAGAGGGAGAGGCTCAAAGACGACCCGGACAAGCTACCCGACACAAACCTCCAGCTGGAGGCCCTGATACCAGTCCTGAGAGGAGAGATACCCCTGAAGGTTCACAGCCACAGGGCCGACGACATAGCCATAGCCATCAGGGTCGCCGAGGAGTTCGGCGTCAAGCTCACGTGGGAGCACGCCACAGAGGGCCACAGGAACGCGGAGTGGATAGCCAAGAAGGGCATACCGGCCGTGTGGGGCCCCAGCCTCATGAGCCGCCCCAAGTGGGAGATGAGGGAGCTCAGCTTCAAGACTCCTAAAGCGCTGTACGACGCGGGGGTCAAGTTCGCCATCCAGACCGACTCCACGGGCCAGGACATATCGTTCCTACCAATCTGCGCTACACTGGCCGTGAGGAACGGCCTCCCACGCGAGGCTGCCCTGAAGGCCATAACCATCAATCCGGCGGAGATACTGGGCGTCGCCGACAAGGTGGGCAGCATCGAGGAGGGCAAGGACGCGGACATCCGCATCCTGAGCGGCGACCCCCTGGACGTTCTGTCCGTGGTGGAGATGGTAATCATCGACGGGAAGGTCGAGTACAAGGCGTAGAGCCGACTCGACCCGTCGATAATTTTTTTTTACTTCAGGTATCTCAGGGCGATCCTGGCGTACATCTCGCTCACGGGCGGCAGCCACTCCAGCTTCACGTACTCGTTGGGGCTGTGAGGGTCACCGCGCTGGGGCCCTATGTGTACGCTCTCGATGCCCTGCTCCCCCTGGAAGATGTTTGCGTTGGTGATACCGTACGCGTACTCGTAGAGGGGCTCCCTGCCCATGACCTGCTTGTAGACCCCGTGCAGTGTGCTCATGAGGGGGGCATCCCTGGATGCGATGTATGGCTCATACCTGGGCGGCTTGACGCCGACCTCCACCTCGGACCTGAGGCCCAGGGAGTCCACAAGCCTCCTCATGTCTGCCAGTGCGTACTCCACGGACTCCCCCGGCACCAGAAGCCTGTTCACTTCGAACCGGGCCGACTCGGGCACCACGACGCTGTACACCTTGTAGCCGCCCTCCGTCTTCAGGGTGCACACGGTGCCCTTTCCGAACTGCGGGTGGTCCTTCAGCACAAGCTTATCCAGGTTAGCGATAATCTTGGCGGCATCCTCCACGGCGTTGACGCCGAGGTGGGGCCTGAACCCGTGGGCCGCCCTCCCCTTCACCTTCACGTCGTAGAGGACCTTTCCCGTCAGCCCAAGGGGTATGGGCTTGGTCTCGTCGCCGCAGTAGCTGTACGTCAGCACGACACCGTCCAGGCTCCTCCACCTGGGGTCCTTCATCATCCTCCAGGCGCCCTTGTCGGTGGACTCCTGGTCTATGACGCCGCTGAAGCTCAGCTCGCCCTTGTACTGGGCACCTGAGTCGGCTATCGCCCGGATCATGTTCAGGCTGCAGGCGATGCCTGTCTTCATGTCGCAGGCGCCTCGCCCGTACATTCTGCCGTCCTTCACCACCGCCTTGAAGGGTTCGGTTCTCCAGTCGTCGCCGGCGGGCACAGTGTCCGTGTGGGCGTTGTAGTTCAACCTTTTACCCGGCTTGGAGCCTTCAAGGACACCGTACACGTTGGGGCGGCCCGGCTCCACGTACTCCAGCTCGGTCTCCATGCCGTAGGACTCCAGCTTCTCCTTGATGTAGAGAGCCAGGGCCTCCTCGTCGCCCGTCACCGAGGGGATGCCTATCATCTCCTCGCTCAGCCGTACAGTGTAGGCGTCGTCCAGCCGCCTGAGAACCTTGTCGAGCATGGGTGTAAGAAGAGCCGGGGCAGTATAAGGGGTGCGCTACGTGAGGAACCTGTCCGCCATCAGCGTAAACACCCTGCTCACAGGGCCGAGACTGTCGATGAGCGTGTACTCGTCCCTCTGGTGGGGGCCGCCCGGGAACGGCCCCAGGTGGACGCAGGGTATGCCTCCCTCCCCCGCGAAGGTGTTGGCGTCCGTGATGCTGCTGCTGTACTCGTAGCTGGGCGCCTTCCCCATAACTTCGCGATAGACGCCGTCGAAGACCCGTATCAGGGGTTCATCCCTGTCCAGCACATACGATGCGTAGTATGGCGGCTTGGTCTTGACCTCCACACGCGCGTCCAGGTTCAGGGACTCCACGAGCTCCTCCATGTCGCGCACTACTGACTCCTTGGTTTCCCCAGGCACCATGAGCCTGTTGACCTCGAAGCGGCAGTGGGCGGGCACCACCACACTGTACACCGTGTATCCACCCTCGATCTTAAGGGTGCAGTAGTTGCCCCTGAACTGGGGGTGCATAGGAATCCTCAGCTTTTGCAGGTTAGCCAGTATGACGCCTGCCTGCTCCACGGCGTTTACCCCCTGCCCGGGGCTGAACCCGTGGGCAGCCCTGCCATGGACGTGCACGTCGTAGAGGACCTTCCCAGTTATACCCAGGGCTGTGGGCCTCTTCTCGTCTGCCATATATGGCTCAGCCAGCACTATGGCGTCCACTTTCCCGTACTCGGTCTTCAGCATGGCCTTGGCACCCTCGCCGAGGGCCTCCTCGTCTATAACCCCGCTGAAGCTGAGCTCACCCCTGAACCCGTGGCCCGACTCCGCGTAGGCCTTGATCATGGTGAGGATGCAGGCGATGCCGCCCTTCATGTCGTTGCTGCCCAGCCCGTATATCCTATTGCCATCCACTTCAGGCGTGAAGGGGTCCCTGGTCCAGCCCGCCACCACGGGCACCGTGTCAAGGTGCCCGTTGAAGTTTAGCCTCTTTCCCTTCTTGGCGCCCTTCAGCTTGGCGTACACGTTGGGGCGGCCAGGCTGGGCATCGTGGAGCTCGGTCTTCAGGCCCATGGAGTCCACCTCATCCCTGAGGTAGTGGGCCAGCTCCTTCTCCTCCCCCACCACGGAGGGTATCCGTATCATCTCCTTGAGGACACGTAGAGTGTAGCCGTCATCCAGCCCCCTGAGAACATCCTCGATCATAGTACCAATAATTGCAGGCTCCTGGTCTAAATGATTATCTAGCGAGACGTGAACCACGCGGTCACAGTATCCTCATGGTCTAGAACCCCGCATCGAGTTGCACTCTGATTCATATCAGGCTCTTATATACAGAACCGTTTCACCCTTCTATCAAGGGTAAAAGTGGATGGAAAATGGGTAAAGTAATTCGCGTGGACATGGAGAAGCTAACAGCCAAAACAGAGAACCTTCCCGACAAGTACAGGAACAAGGGCGGAAGGTGGCTCACCGACAGCTACATCTCCGATGAGGTGGACCCGGAGTGCCACCCCCTCGGACCGAGAAACAAGCTCGTGTTCGCACCAGGGATGGTCACAGGCACGAAGGCACCCAGCTCGGGGAGGCTATCCGTTGGAGCCAAGTCGCCTCTGACAGGAGGGATCAAGGAAGCAAACGCAGGCACACCCTTCGCCGAGCAGCTCGCGCTTCTCGGGTACAGCGCCATAGTCGTCGAGGGACAACCCAAGGACAAGAGCAAGTACTGGCAGCTCGAGGTCGACGCCAAGGGCGTCAAGCTAGCGGAGACTAAAATAGGGGTCGGAGACATCCTCTCCAAGGCCTATAGCGAACTCTTCAAGAAGTACGGCAAACACGTGGGCATCGCCTCCATAGGTTCAGCGGGTGAGCAGCAGCTCGCAGCCGCGGGCATCTGCTTCAACGACATGGACGGGAGGGCCAGCAGGTACGCGGGCAGGGGCGGCCTCGGCGCAGTCATGGGAAGCAAGAAGCTCAAGTACATCATATTGGACGACAAGGGAGCAAAGGAAGTCGAGATCAAGGACAAGAGCCTGTTCAACAAGGGGAGGCAGAAGCTGGCCAAGGCCATCACGGAGCACGGCGTCACCAAGAAGGGCGGCACACTGAACGCCTACGGGACCGCGGCCCTCATAAACGTGCTCAACGAGGCCGGGGGGCTGCCCACACGCAACTTCCGGGAAGGCCGGTTCGAGGGGGCCGAGAAGGTCTCAGGGGAGGCCATAAAGAAGGTCTGCGAGGAGAGGGGCGGCGTGGGGGCCACGGGACACCCGTGCCACGCCTCATGCCTAATCAAGTGCAGCAACATCTACCCCCACGAGGACGGCACAGAGCACGTCAGCTGCATCGAGTACGAGTCAGGTTGGGCCTTCGGCCCCAACTGCGGCATCGACAACCTCGACCACATAGCTGAGCTGGTGCGCCTGAGCAACGAGTACGGCGTAGACACAATCGAGATGGGCGGAACCGTCGCCGTCGCCATGGACGGAGGTCTGGCTAGTTTCGGGGACGGAAAGAAGGCCATAGAGATGATGAAAGAGATCCACAAGGGCACCCCGTTCGGCAAGCTGCTCGCCTCGGGCGCAGCCGTCACCGGGAAGGCCCTGGGGGTGACCAGGGTGCCTGCGTGCAAAGGCCAGAACATGCCCGCCTACGAGCCCAGAGCCGTCAAGGGGATAGGGTACGTGTACGCCACGAGCCCCATGGGAGCCGACCACACGGCGGGGTACACTATAGCCCCGGAGATACTGGGCGTGGGCGGCAAGGCCGACCCGTTGAACACGGATAAGTCGGCGCTGGCGCGGGGCTTCCAGGACACGACGGCGTTCATCGACTCCTCGGGCTACTGCCTCTTCATCGCGTTCCCTATCCTCGACATCAAGGAGGGCTTCGACGGCATGGTGGAGAGCGTCAACGGCGTCCTGGGCACAAACTGGACAGGCGACGACGTGGCCAGGATAGGCAAAGAGATCACCGAGATGGAGCGCGCCTTCAACAAGGCGGCCGGATTCACGAAGCATGACGACAGGATACCCGAGTTCATGAAGCTGGAGAAGCTTCCGCCCCACAACGAGGTCTGGAACGTAGCCGACTCGGAGCTGGACAAGGTCTTCAAGTAGCCACCACTCCCCCTTTTTTATTGTTAAAGCACTCAGATGCGGTCACACAGCCCCATGATTGCGGCTTTAACAGCTCACAGAGTAGACGGTTACGGTCATTTCCAACCATTTTTAGGCACGCATGTGAATACGGTTATGGTGTCTGAAGATGGAGCTTGAGATACACCTCTACGGAAGGCTGAGGAGGTTCACAGACAACGTGGACCCGCGGAGTCGGTCTACTCTTAGGGTCAGCGTCGCCGCGGGGGAGACGATTAGGAGCGTCCTGGAGAGGATCGGTATTCCCATGGCCGAGGTGGGCTCCAACATCTTCCTCAACGGCGAGTACTCGTCCATCGACAGGGTCGTGGAGAAGGGGGGGAGACTGGGAGTCTTCCCCGACGACATGAACCTGCTCTACAAGTGGCACTTCAACAAGAAGGGGTAGAATTGCCGATCCTGGTAAAGGTGTACGCGACGCTGAGGCGGCACACTGGTGGGGAGAGCACCCTGTATATCGAGGGAGCCGAGACCGTTCACGCTCTGCTGGAGATGATAGGAGTCCCCGAGGCTGAGGTCAAGAACGTCATGGTGAACGGCCGCAGAAGGGAACACGACTACGCGCTCACGGACGGGGACAGGGTGGCGCTCTTCCCGCCCATCGCCGGCGGCTAGCTCAGGGTCTTGAGCTGGCTCCTGTACATGTCCACGATCTCCTGGACCGTGGTTGCCTCCTCCGCCCCCTTGTCCTCGCGCCACCTTGTGAACCTGGGGAACCTGATGGCGAGCCCCGACCCCTCCCTTACCTCACCGTAGGCCGCGGTGTGCAGCGGGCTGGCCGTGATCTCGTCGCCCAGCACCTCCATCACCCTCTCGGGCTCGAACCAGACCTCGGCCTCCATGAGGCTGTCCACCCTGGCGTGCCTGTGCGGAATCTCAAGGGGCTTAAAGAGACCCGGTATCTGCCCCAGTTTCTCGTCTGTGAACCCTGAGCCCACCTTGCAGACGGTCCTGAAGACGTCGGCCTCCTGGTCGTAGGCCGCGGCCAGGAGCGCGCCGTAGCTCCCTGCTCTGCGTCCCCTACCGTGGAACGCGCCCACCACGACCAGGTCCACCGTGTCCTGCATCTTGCTCTGGTAGCTGCGCTTCAGCTTCACCCAGAGCCAGCTCCTGGCGCCCGCCCTGTAGACGCTGTCCGGCCCCGTGGACTTCACCACGAGGCCCTCTGTGCCGTCTGCTATGGCCTGCTGGAAGAACCTGTCGATCTCCTGGGGGTCTCCCGTCTCGAGGCGCTGCACGAGCTTGAACTCGTCCTTCTGGTCCACGATCTCCTCCAGCGTGCTGATCCTCTTCGGGTACGGCTCAAGCGTCAGGTCGACGCCGTCAGAGTAAAGGCAGTCGAACAGGTAGACGCGGACGGGCACCTTCTCCATCGTCTCCTCGACGCCGTACTTGCGGCGCCTCTGCATCAGCGTCTGGAACGGCTGGTCGTCCCCCGTGTCAGGGTCGTAGGCCACGGCCTCCCCCTCGATGATGGCGTCCCCGGCGCCTACAAGCTCACGGGTCATGGTGACCGCGTCGGGGTACATGCTGGTTATGTTCTCTAGGCGCCTGCTGAATATCTGGACGCGGCCGCCCTTCTTGTGTATCTGGAACCTCTCTCCGTCCAGCTTGTACTCGGCGCTGCACATCCCCCCCAGCTTCTCCACTATCTCCTCAGCGGTGCTCAGGCGCTGTGCCGCCATGACGCGTATCGGTGAGCCCACCCTTACGTGGAAGTCTTGGATTGCCTCGTACCCCTTCCCGGCGAGGGTCCTGGCGACGAGGCCCAGGTCGCTGCTCAGGTTGTAGGCCCGTTCAAGGTCGCCACGCGCCTCCTTGGAGCCCGTGTACGCTTGAGCCAGGGCGTCCAGCATGGTCATGTCGCCAACGCCCAGGCGGAGGCTTCCCACCACCATCCTGGCCAGGTACCTGGCACCCAGGGGCGAGGAGTCGGCCATGAGGCCGCCTAGGGCGTCCGTCTTCTGTTTGGCGCTGCCCTTGCCCTCCCTCCTAGCTATGCCGTCCAGGCCCTCGTAGATGTCTGTGACTGTGAGCTCCTTCACGATGAACCCGCTCTGCTTCTTGTCCTTGACGGCCTCTTCGGCGGCGAGCCCTATGTCCCCCAGGCCCGAGAGCATGGACTCCACCCGCTCCTTCCTGAGGCCGCTGACCTTGACGATGGCCTCCACCGCCATCTTCTCCGCCATCCCGATCTCGGGTTCCCCCGTCCAGTCGGGGTGTATCTTACCCTGGGTAAGGTACACGATCTTGTCGATCTCCTCGGGCGTGGACCGCTTAAACAGCTCTGTGAGGATGTCGGTCATCTCCAGGCGCTTGGTGGTCTCCTCGAGCCTGGCGTAGAACTCGACGAGGGTGTCGTAGAGCATATGGACCAGAATATTGGTGGGTTAAGCCATATTTATACGGTGTAGCTGCTGCTGTCCCGCTCCTTTATGGCGTTGTACTCCTCCAGCGCCTCGATGAGGCAGTAATCGCCTACGCGCTCTGTGAACAGGCTGAACACGTAACCTGTGCCCCTGCTGTTCTCTATGCATGTGAGTAGGTTGGGCGGGAAGTAGTCGTCGCTGAGCCTCGACCATATCTGGTCGAGCTTGGGGTACTTGTTGTGGCGGAGGACAACGTAGCCTCTGAAGTGGGTAACCATGTCTGTGTACTGGACGGCCCAGAGGCTTGCCAGGTCCTGGTGGTTGGCTATGGCGCAGCAGCCGCCCTCGCGCTGGATAATGGCCATGCTCTTCTCCAGTTTGTCGCTGTGCTCCCTGAGGATGTGGTCCCTTGTGGCCAGGAGCAGGCCGTCGCCTCCAGTGTGGTCGTCGGCGTGGATGACCTCGTGGACGCCGCTGTAGGCCGTCATGGTCTCGGCGAAGTCCTGCATGTCCATTGGGTGGTCAGAGCTGGGGAGCCTTCTGTCCAGGGTGATGGTGCTTGGGGGCGTGAATGACCCGTAGTCCATGCTGTACCTGTTTCCGTGCTTCCTGTTCACGGTGCCCGCTATGAATGACCCTGTGTCCAGGCGTAGCTTGGTGCGCCACAGGTTCGGGGCGATGGGTAGGCTCAGCTGGTTCTGGGTGCGTGAGATCATTGTTAGTGACTCTCGGACGATTTGTCTGACATCGGCGTCCGTTAAATCTCTCCTCAGAGTCACTACATATCTATGATGCTGAGTATGCCTCGAATAAAAATTAGATGGTTCTATTCTCTGTGAACCGCTTTCACCGCCGACGTTCTTGATTTGTTTATGTTAATTACAATGGGAGGCGTGCTCTGCCCCAGTTTTTACATAATATATGTAATAGGCGTCATAGATTATATAGAGATATATAGCCAGGGCGTCTGCGTCCGGCCCATCAAACATTAAATACCCTGGCGGCTCCCCTACCCCTTGATATGCATGAAGTTCGGCGCTCAGACGGAGTACGGTAAGCTCCGAAGTGTACTGATGCACCGCCCTGGCGAGGGGATGCGGGTGGTCACGGCGGGAAACAAGAACGACTACCTGTTCAGGGACCCTGTGTACTGGAAGGCGTTCCAGGAGGAGCACGACAAGCTGGTGGACGCCCTCAGGGCCGAGGGGGTCGAGGTCCACATGCTCAGCGAACTGCTGGACGAGAGGCACATGGGGATAGCCGACGCGCTGCCCAACCTGGTGTACACGAGGGACGTGGCCATGGTGAACAACCTGGGAGCCAACATCCTCAGGATGACGTACCAGGCCAGGTTCGTGGAGCCGACGCTGATGGAGAAGGCGTTCAAGGAGCTTAAAGTCCCCATAGCCCACAAGGTGACGCCCCCCGGCCTCGTGGAGGGAGGCGACTTCGTCTGGTTCAGCGAGGACACCCCCATGATGGGCTTCGGCACAAGGTCCAACGAGGACGGCGTCCTCCAGATGAGGGACAGCATGATGGGCCGCTGCATAAAGGAGCTGGTCGCCCAGCCGCTGCCCAGCTGGAGGGTCCACCTGGACGGCGCGCTGATGATGATGGCGCCTGACCTGGCCCTCTTCCACCCGGGCAGCCTCAGGCTGTTCCCCGCCTACCACTACAGTGAGGACGGCGTCGAGCTGGTCTGGCTGGAGGAGTACCTGAAGGAGCGTGGCGTGGAGCTCATCTACTGCGACGACACCGAGATCAGGGTCTTCGGCAGCAACATCGTGGGCTTGGGTGGAGGCAAGTGCGTCAGCTACGAGTGGAACGAGCGGATAATCCCGCTGCTGGAGGACAGGGGCTTCGACGTCATCAGGATACCTGGAAGCCAGCTCGCCGTGGGAGGCGGAGGCCCCCACTGCATGACGTGCCCCATCCTAAGAGCGTAATTATAACGTTACTTCCCTTGGGCATTCCTGTTCATTAATTATTTTTTCCTACAGAGGAAGAGGCGATTATGGGTGAACGAGCAAATTATGAAATAAATATAGTTACATATGACGCTGAAGCGTGTTATGCCTAATGTTAAATATTAATCGTTAATATTTAATATTGGGGAAAAAAGAATGAGTAAAAAGACGTTTGTTGGTTTAGCGTTAGTAATGCTCTTAACACTAGTGACTGTACCGATGTCCTCTGCGAAGGGCGTCGAATACCGTGCGAACGGTAAAGACCTCAGTTACCCCGATCCCGGTCCCAACCCCAGTTCTGTGGTTGTAGGCGGAAATTGGAACATCAAAGTCAAGGGCGAAAAAGTAGATTTCACATTATTCTACAAAGAATTGAACCTAATACCAGAGCTTGAGGGAGGGGCTCCTGCTGGCTCTGTAGACCATTTCTACATGTCCCTGATCGAAGCATCGTATGTTAATATCCAGCCCGATGGAACATGCTACGTCTATGGAGTCTTCAACATCAATAAATGGGCATGGATGCCTGAAGGCTCAACTCCACCAATGGTCCACATATACAACTTTTTGGGTAATCAAGAGGGATGGTTCCTTATCACCCCCGACGGTCTAGAGCTTCATGCTGGACCCTGGAACCTCATCGGATCAACTACCACAATCCATCAATAGCTGAATCCAGTTACTCCCCTTTTTTTATCATCACCAATAAAGAAGATGCATATGCACACCCTTTACGAATTAGTATGCACGGTGTTTAATCGCACTCGTATTATTCTCAAAAATGCTTATGCATTTTAATCTCTTCATTGAAAGGTGCTAAATAACTGAAAAACGATCAGTTCCCCCACCGGAGTGATTAGGATGCTGTACGAGTGGAGAATATACTCAGCGGTCCCTGGTAGGATGGACGCGCTCCATGAGCGCTTCGTTAACACCACACTGAGGATGTTTGAGAAGCACGGCATAAAGGTCATCGGTTTCTGGGAGGCTGTCGTCGGCACCAGCAACACCCTGTACTACATGCTCGCCTTCAACGACATGGCCCACAGGGAGAAGGCCTGGAACGCGTTCGCCTCGGACGCCGAGTGGCTCAAGGCCAAGAAGGAGACAGAGGATCGGGCCGGCGGGCCTCTCGTGGAGAGAGTTGAGAACACCCTGCTGAAGCCTACGCGTTATTCGCCCCTCAAATAATTTAACGTGTACGCGTAAACACCCTATTATTCCGCTAATGTAAGTGCGCTCACATTTATACCATAGTACCATCCTAAGGGACTGGGATGAGCTTCGAGGAAAGGCTAAGGGAGCTGGGCGTCTGGCACAGGTTCATCGAGAAGGACGAGACGGTGCACACAGCAGACGCCTCAGAGGCCACAGGGATACCCCTCCACAGGATAACCAAGAACCTGGTCTCCGTGACAAGTGAGGGCGAACACGTTCTGCTCGTCGTCCCCGGCGATAAGCGGGTGGACCTCAAGAAGGCCGCGAGGGCCCTGGGCGTGAGCAACGTCCAGCTGTTTCCCTTCAGCAAGGCTCACACGGTGAGCGGATACCCGCCCGGTGGGACACCGTCCATCGGCCTCAAGGAGAAGCTGAGAACCGTCCTGGACGCTGAGCTAGCAGCAATGGAGACGTTCTACTGCGGCGGGGGGACGCGTGACAGGCTCCTCGAGCTGCGCAGCGAAGACGTTGTCCGGGTCTCAGGCGCCGTGGTGGCCGAGATCACGGGGTAGCCTCACGCCCCGTGGGGCCGGCTCGCCATCGAAGAACACGGCTCCTTTACTCAGGCTGAACCTGCCCTCAGCTATGAGCTGCACGGTCAGAGGGTAGATGACCCAGTCCCCAACCCGTTTCAGCCTGTCCTGGTGCTCCTCCACGACCCTACCCAGCAGCGCCCTGTCCTCCTTAAGCATGTTCACCGTGACTCCCCGTGGAAGCCTCACGGGGACGGGCTCAGATACAACAAGTATCTCTCCGTGATCCACTTTCTCGCGCACTATGTGGGTTGTTGCGCGGAGCTCTGACTCGCCGGCCAGGATGGCCTCCTCGACCACATGTATGCCCACGTACTTTCGCTCTGAGCCCTCCATGATGGTCAGGTCGGCGGGGTGGACGTTTATGATGCGGCCTGAGTAGGCGTCCAGCATGGGCCCCGTCATTATGCTCATGTACCCGGCGTTGCAGACCAGGTCGATGCCGTGTCGAGCGATCCTCTTGGCCACCAATTCATCGAACTGTGGCCTGACGCCGAGGTCGCTTCTGGGGACGCCCTTCTCCCTGTAGAAGTCCCTGATGTCGATGCACTCGTAGCCGATGCCGTACTCGTCCGCTACCTCCTTCGCGCGGCTCATCTTCTCCCCCGACTTGGTGGCCCGGTCGTCCCTCACGTCGCTGAAGATGAGTGTGACCCTGTACCCTGAGCCCGGCTCCAGGCTGCGCTCGATTATCCTCCTGGCGTTGGTTCCTGAGCCGGACGCGAAGCAGGCGACGCGCATCTCTCCCTTCGCGGGGTCGAAGATGGGTTTTGGGCTCATCGTGTTCTCATACCCGTGAGGGTTAATAACAGTGACTGGACCAGTTTCACCTGCCTCCCCACGCGGCCGCTGTGCGTTCCACTTATATGCTCTGGGGGCGCCGGTCAGTTGATTACGTTGGCCGAGGAACTCGTTTACGAGGCGACTGAACTCATCTGCGACGGAGAGAAAACGGTACCAGACGCGTTAGCTGTCTGCGGCAAATGTAAGCACCTGGTACCCAAGACCATGCTGTGCCTCTGGTGCGGCTCACCCATACTCTTCAGGATGCCCAAGAAGCAGGCGTAGAACCGAGCCTACCTCAGCATCTTCTCTAATAGATCGGGTATCTGCCTCACAGCCGCCTCGGAGTACTCGAGCTCCTTGACATCGCTCAGGTCCACCCTCCCTATGATGGTGGCCGAGGTGTCCACGTCGTTGATTACGATCAGTGGCGTTGTGACCTTCCACCTGCTGATCTCCCTGACTATTAGGTCGGGGTCAACGTCCGTGAGGTTCATGTCCAGTATGACGGCGTCGTAGGGCTGCCTCAGCTCCCTGAGGCCCAGTTTGCCGCTGGACGCGTGCCTGACCTCGATGCTCTTGAGCCGTGTCTTCTCCAGGGCCTTGAGTATCCTGTCCGCCCTGTACTGGTGCTCCTCTATGAGCAGGATGCTGGCCTCGCTGCGGGCCAAGACCTCCTTCTCGACCTTGAGGGGCTTCGCTGGCTTGGGCTGAGGCGTTTCCTTCCGGGGCAGGATTCTGTCGAGTAAGCCTAGTCTACGTTCCACGTTCCGGGTCACGGGCTCCTCAACGGGCGGGGCCTTCTCGGGCTGGGGCTCCGGCTCAGGCTCGGGTTCAGGCTCTAACTCAAGCTCGGGGGGAAGCTTAGGCACCGCGGGGCTCAATGGTTCAGCTTCGATCGCTATCTCTGTCTCCTCAGGCTCGTCCAGTTCATGAGGCTCCATTAAATCGTTCAGCTTCTTCAACTGTTCGAGATTAAGGGCCACAGTAAAAGTCTCAGGCTCTTTCTCCGGTTCCGGCTCGGGCTCTGGATCATCGACCTTTAGTTCCTTGGCCGGCCCCTCTACAAGCTCATCTGGGGGCTCCTCCGACTCAGGTTGAGCGGCTACGTCTACGGGCTTGGGTACGATCGGCTTGGCCTCCACGACCCTGTAGCCGCACGGGTTCTCGTACTTGATTTCCTTGGCCGCGAACTTGGTCTTGCACTTTATGCAGTTGAAGCTGGTTAACGCGTTGGCGCTCACGGAGCCGCAGTCCTCGCACTCGTAGATGGAGTCGCTGACCTTGAACTGCTCCTGTCCTTTGCCGCCCGCGTCGCCGATCTTCGTCTGGGCTCCGCAGCCTGGGCACATGTAGTAGATGCCCACAACGAACTTGTCGCTGGACCCCGAGTAGCCGCAGCCCATGTGTTTGACGAGCTCCTTCTTACTCACCTTGAGGGAGCCGCAGCGCGGGCAGGCGAGGGTCAACATGAAGACGGGGCTGAAGCACTCCGGGCAAAGGGCCACGGTGCCGTAGTTGATCTTCTCCATGAAGCCTTTCTCTGTTAAGCTTTCGAGGAGCCTCACCATCTCCTTGGGCTCGTAGTAGTTGCCGAGGCATGCTAAAGCGTTGAACTCTATGCCCTGAGAAGTGAACTTGGGCTGAACGTCTAAGATGCCAAGGTCCTTCAGCTGCTGTAGGAAGAAGTCTTCCTCGGAGTTGATGTGTGAGACAGTCTTCACTGGGTCGACGTATTGTTGTTGGGCCTCAAAGTGATCAAGAGCAGTGGTCAGGCGTCTCACCGTGCAGTGTGCGTTGGGTCAAACTCGATGTTGAGAATTTAAATTGGATACGGAGTTCTGAGACGGATTTCTGATCCATTTTCCGTGGAACTCCTCTCCCCCACCTCGTTGGCCTTTTGTATCCGGCTCGGGGGCTTTACGGTGCGGGTGTCCTGGTTTCCGGGTGGGTCGGAGGGCTCACGTTGTATTCTGGCTTCCCGCGTCCATCAAGGCATGTGAATCTGTTATCAGATAACGTGTTTTTACCCTTATTTAGCTAACAATGGGGATGGTTTATATTCAAGCCACCCGGTGCAGGTGGGTATAAACCCGGAAGGAAACAGATATGCTGCCCCTAATAGCCCTGTCAACGTCGGTGAGCGTCCTCCTTATATACCTGGGCGCCAAGAACACCATGACCGGAGCCATAAACATAGGGAACAGCCTGAACTTCCAGAAGGTGGTGACGGGCTCCATACTCGTGGCCACGGTCACTGCGCTCCCCGAGCTATCTAGCAGCCTAATAACGACGCTTAGGGGCTCGCCCTCCATGGCCCTTGGCAACATCCTGGGAACAAACATATACAACCTGCCCCTGCTTGTGGGGCTGGCCGGTGTGTTTACCGACGTGAAGGTCATCGACGGCGTGGCTAGGCAGTGCGCATACCTTCTAGGGGTGAACGTACTGATCTTCGTGTTGGCATCCATGTTCGGCTCCATCCAGCCCTGGATGGGCGCCCTGCTCATCGGCCTGTACGTCGTGTTCGTCGCGGACTCGCTGAGGCAGTCGAGGACGACAGACGGAGAAGGGCTCAGCGGGCAGCTGGCCTCTAACCTGCTGCCTCTTGTGGCCGGGGGCGCCGTGCTCGTCCTCGGAAGCTACCTCCTCGTGGACGCCGCCACGTGGGTCATGAACAACTACAGGCTGGGCGCCTTCGTCGTGGGCCTCATTATGAGCTTCGGTCCGATAATCCCCGAGCTGGCCGTGTCCCTGTTCTCGTCCGTGGCCGGGGAGCACGAGGTGTCTTTCAGCAACGTCCTCGGAGACAACATCATCACGGCGACGCTTGTGCTGGGTATCGTGACCCTGATGAACCCCATACAGGTCTCAGCCGTCGAGCTCGGACTTACCATCCCGTTCACGCTGATCTTCACCGTCCTGGTCTACCTCATATCCAGGCACAAGATCAGGATAACCAGAAGAGTGAGCGCACTGATGTTGCTGCTGGCCGCGGCCACCTTCCTAATCCAGTTCAGTGTACTGAGCTGAAGCCGGGCAACTGTTTTAGCCTCAGGGACTGGTTCTTCCATGTAGGAGGAATGCAGGTATGCGCGTATTCGTATCCATCGACATGGAGGGCATCAGCGGGATAGTTGACTCCAGCGAGACCGACCGTAATAACAGCGAGTACGGGTTCGCCAGGAAGCAGATGGCCGGAGACCTGAACGCGGCCATAGAGGGGGCCCTGGAGGCCGGGGCGGACGAGATCGTGGTATCCGACGCCCACGGAGGCATGAGGAACCTGAGGCCGGAGGACGTGCACCCTAGGGCGGTCCTCATCAGGGGCTCACCCAAGCCTTGGAACATGATGGAGGGGATAGACGAGTCCTTCGACGCCGCCATGTACGTCGGCTACCACAGCATGAGGGGCACTCCCCTGGGCGTGCTGTGCCACACAATCAGCGGGAGCGCCGTAGACGCGATATGGGTGAACGGCAGGGAGACGGGGGAGTTCGGCCTCAACTCGGCCCTCGCCGGTACCCACGGCGTCCCCTCGGTGTTCCTATCGGGGGACTACGCGGCCACGCAGGAGGCCGAAGACTTCGTGCCCGGCATGACGACGGCGACGGTCAAGTGGGCCACCGGGAGGCTCAGCGCCAGGTGCCTCAGCCCAGAGGAGAGCTGTAAACTGATAGCGTCCAAGGTTCAGGAGGCCCTCAGCTCCAAGTTCCCGGATCCGAGGCAGGTCAAGGAGCCCGTGGAGATCAAGATCAGGTACGGGTCGGAGACTATGTGCGACCTGGCGGCCCTCATGCCCAGCTTCGAGAGGGTGGACGGCCGCACCATGAAAGGCGACTTCAAGGACTACAGGACCGCTGTGAGGGCCCTGCGTGCGGGGATATACCTGGCGGGTGCTGCCGAGAGAAGGTAGGCACCTTTCAACACCTTTTTTAGGCTTCGCTCCACGGAATCCCTTGACATGGACGGCGCCGTCAGGAAGTACATGGTACCATTCTTCATCGTGCTAGCCTTATCCTTGGCAGCATACCTTGTCTGGTTGAACGACCAGAACACTCAGACGCCGGACATAGAGAGCATCCCATTCGGCGTCGAGAAGGGTTACAGGCTGATGGACGTCGAGGTGACCGGCCTAGACGGCAAAACCATCCTGTTCAGCGACTACAGGGGAAGTATCCTCGTCGTTGACTTCATGGCACCCTGGTGCAGCCCATGCAAGGAGCAGATCAAGGTACTGATCCAGCTGTCGCAGAGCGCCGACGCGGAGATACTTTCCATAAACGTGGACCTGGACTACAACTCAACCTACCTCACTAGGTTCAGGGACGACGAGCACATGACCTGGACCCTGGCCAGTTCCTACGATGCCGCCGTGGAGTACAAGGTCACAGCCATCCCGCTCATACTGGTGGCCGACCGTGACGGGGTCATCAGGTACAGGGGCTACTACACGACCCTCACCAAGTTCCAGCAGATCATCGAAGAGATAGGGTGACCAGATGGACCCGGCATCGCTGAGCCTAAGCTTCGCCGCAGGGTTCCTGGCGACCCTGGCGCCGTGCGCATTACCCATGCTCCCCGGCTACGTGGCCTACTACATGAACCTGAGGCAGGGCAGGAGGAGCCCACTCACGTACCTGACGTACTCGATGTCCACAGTTGCGGGGTTCCTCTCAGTCTACCTGTTGGTGGGCACCCTGCCCTCCTTCGGCGTCAGCCGCCTCGCCGAGAGGGTTGGGGCCGCCACTCCCTACATAGGCGCGCTGCTGGTGCTTGTGGGCCTGGCAACCGTGTTCAGCGACGCCTTCAGATGGGTGCCCGCTTTGGGCTCCTTCACGCCGAAGACTGTGGGGGTCAGGGCGCTCCTCATATACGGGGCCGGGTACGGGTTGGCTTCCATGTCGTGCAGCCTACCCGTGTTCCTGCTGCTGGTCCTACAGTCTGCGGGGGCCGGCGGCGTCGGAGGCATGGCGGCGGGCTTCCTCGCCTACGGGCTGGGGGCAGCCACAGTGATGGTGCCCCTTACCTTCGCGGTCGCGTACTCCAACCAGGTCGTGGTTGAACGCTTCATGGGTGTGCTCCCCCACGTGAAGAAGCTGAGCGCCCTGGTTCTCGTGGCCGCTGGCCTCTACATGATCGCGGCTAACCTGTGAAACCGTTAAACGCCCGCGGAGCCACGTGCACCCATGGCGAGGGTCGTCCTGGTGGGGGCCGGGAGCAGCGTATTCGGGTACAACTCGGTGCTGGACGCCGTCAACATCCCGGCTCTCAGGGGGTGCAACCTTGTCCTCCACGACGTCCACGCTGGGCGCCTCGAGGCCATGGCGGGCCTCGCTGAGCGGATGAACTGTGAGGCCAGCGCGGGCCTGGAGATCGAGCGCACATTGGACCGCGCCGAGGCGCTGGCCGGTGCCGACTACGTGCTGGTGAGCATAGCCGTGGAGCGGATGAGGCGGTGGCGCATGGACTGGGAGATACCTTACGGGAACGGGATCAGGCAGGTCATCGGCGAGAACGGGGGCCCCGGCGGCCTCTTCCACACCATGAGGAACATACCGCCCGTCATGGAGATCGCCTACGACGTCGCCGAGCTGTGCCCGGACGCTTGGCTCATCAACTACACTAACCCTGTGCCCAGGCTCTGCTTGGCCGTGAGCCGGCACACCGGCGTCAAGGTCGTGGGCCTGTGCCACGAGGTCGAGCACCAGCTCCAGCGCCTGGCCCCGATGATGGGGGTGCCCACGGCGCTGCTGGACGCCGTCTCCGCCGGCCTCAACCACTTCAGCTGGTACAAGGAGCTGAGGTTCAAGGACGGCTCCGACGCGTACCCCACCTTGACCGAGGCGCTCGCGAAGGCGCGGGGCTTCCAGCCCCTATGCAAGGCCATGTACGACAAGTTTGGCCTCTACCCCTCCACGGACGACAACCACCTGGGGGAGTACCTGGCCTACGCGTGGGACGTGTGCCCCCCCGAGGCACGGGGCCTCAACTGGATCGACAGGTGCGAGCGTGAGGGCGAGAGGAGCTGGGAGAGGATCAATAAACTGATCAGTGGCGATGAGCCCCTGAACGTCGAGGGCAGGCTCTCCGGGGAGCGGGCCATGCACATCGTGGCGGGCATCGAGTCCAACAGCGACCACGTGGAGCTGCAGGTCAACCTGCCCAACGAGGGCCAGGTGAACAACCTGCTCAGGGACGCCGTCGTGGAGACCCCCGCCTTGGTGAACAGGGGAGGGGTGAAGCCCATCCACGTCGGGGACCTGCCCAGCGGTCTGGCCGCCCTCTGCAACATCCAGATAATGGTGCAGAGCCTGGCCGTCGAGGCGGGTGTGCGCGGGGACCTGCGTCTGGCTCAGCAGGCCATGCTGGCTGACCCGGTGGTCCAGGACACGGCGGCCGCCGAGAAGTCCTTCAAGGAGCTCATGGAAGCCCATAGGGATATGCTGCCCCAGTTCAGGGAGCAGCCCTGATGCCCCCGCGTTCACAGGCTCCACCCAGCTCGTCGCGATGACAACTCTTTAACACCCCTCAGCGTCATTCTTAGGGATCAAGTTGACCAGCTTGGACACGGCTCTCCTGGAGCGGGGGGACCACGTCAGGAAGGGTGGGCTGCCCCGCGTCGACTACCACTGCCACATAAGCATGACGGAGTACAGCGACCCCGCGCACCCGACAGTCGTTTCGGTGAGCAGGGACGAGTTCCTCGCGGACCTCAGCGAGGCGGGCATAGACAAGGCCGTGGTTCTGAGCGACAGGCGCACAAGCCCCGAACAGGTGTCATCCTTCGTCAGAGGCGACCCGGACCACTTCATAGGGTTCGGGTACGTGAACCCTACGCAGCATGGCGCGGACGAGGAGGTTCTTCGCCAGAGGGAGGAGCTGGGGCTCCACGGGCTGAAGCTGTACCCATGCAGCGACGGGTACGCGCCGGACGACAGCCACGCCTTCAAGGTCTACGAGGCGGCGAGTAGCATCGGCATGCCCGTCATGTTCCACCACGCCGGCATGCCTAATCCATACGACTACCTGAAGCACACGGACCCGGCCCAGATCGACGTGGTGGCCGAGTGCTTCCCCGACCTCATGATCGTCCTCGCCCACCTGGGGTACCCGCGGGTCGACGAGACACTCTACGTGGCGAGGAAGCACAGGAACGTGTGGTGCGACATCAGCTGGCCCTACGGGGACGTGAACCACCCCAGCTTCCAGTACCTGCTTTGGCGTGACCTACTTGTGGCCCTGAACTTGGGCGTCATAGATAAACTGGTCTTCGGCACCGACTACCCGGGCGTCAGGCAGAGGCAGTACGTGGACATGCTCATGGGGGTCAACAGGTACGCGCCCCACAGGGACCTCCACATACCCCTTGACAAGCTGTCGGGGATGCTGGACAAGAACGTACACAGCGCCGGGTTACTTCCTTAGACCCAAATCTAGGCTGGAGGTCATCGTAGACTATGGCTCTTTTTTCGAGATCAAGCGCCAAGGTCGAGGAAACAGGAAGGGAGTATTTCGCTTATATGCAATGTACTCTTGGCCGAAGCGCTTCTCCAGAGCCGGTTCCTCACGATTCTTCACCCAGATGTAGAGCATCGCCAGTAACATCGAGGGGAAAAGGGTTAAAGCAGTAACCGATTGCACCACAAACCCAAACCCCATTAGAAGGCAGAATGTGCCAAAGATCATGGGGTTGCGGGTGTAGCGGTACAGTCCCCTGGTCACCAGTTTAGAGGATTGCGCTTCCGGGTCCACATCTCCTCAAGGGAGGCCCGACCCTGCTTGGTATAGATTGTATATTGAGCCTAACCCAAAAATGTACCCCAGCAGGAGCCCCATTGCCCCCAGCAGAAGGTTGAGTGGAAAAGGCGGAAATGGGGACAGGTTGAACATCCAGTCAACCCCTCTTCCGATAACGATTACGCCCAAGGGTACTCCGATCCCGAATAAAAGCACCACTGAGATCGCCTTCCACGTTAGTTTCGGTTTTCTCCCGATCATTAAGTCGGCCCCAGTTTTCCTTACGCCAGTATGCAGTGGGCAGGCATTAATTTAAAATTAACACTACATCGACGTAACGAAGGGTAAAATAATTTGATGCTAGTTTAAAGGCGGTGGGTTAATTCACCTAGAAAAAAGAAGCTGCCGATGGTAGTGCCCAGTCTCCGCTATCTTAGACACTCCTCAGTGGCGTTGGGGGCCTCGGCTGCCACCTCCTCGGACAGCAGGTGGAATTATTACGTGTGAATTTGAGTCATCCCATTATTTCTCCACTTAAACTGAATCATGTACTGCCACCCTTTTTAGGCCAAAAGTTAAAAACTTTAAGCTAACCTAAACTTAGGACATCTATGGATAGTATAGTAACCACCGCTTACCCTATTCTACTGAGCCTCCTCGCAGGACTAGCTACAGGAATCGGAGGGTTACTTGTACTAGCCTTAGGCAAACTAGAAGGCAGATTCCTGGGCTTCGTCATGGGGTTCGCGGGGGGAGTCATGCTCGTGGTCTCCTTCCTCGAGTTAATGGCCGAGTCGAGTCACCTGATCGACGCAATCTGGGTAGTCACCTTCTTCACCATTGGAGCAACCCTCATGATGGTAATAGACCTACTCCTACCCCACATGGAGTTCGGGCAATGGGAGAAGAAGGTGAGTGACAGGCGACTCTTCAATTCAGGTATCCTGGTAGCCCTCGGGATGAGCCTGCATAACCTCCCCGAGGGGCTTGTGGTGAGCGCCGGGTTTGGCCACGAGGCCAACCTGGGTATCCTAGTTGCGCTCATGATCAGTTTACACAACATTCCTGAAGGCATCGCCACTGTGACGCCTCTGGTTGCCGCCGGAGTAAACAAGTGGAGGGCCATCAGCCTAGCCACCCTCAGTGGCCTCACGGAGCCTCTTGGCGCCCTCATCGGGATTGTGATTCTCGGGGCAGCTGGAGCCACGCCAATGGTGATCGGCTCGGGGCTGGCTTTCGCGGCGGGGGTGATGACGTACATCACAATGGACGAGCTAATCCCCGTCGCCCACGATTTCTGCAAACCCATGTACAAGCACTATGTTTCAACGGGGGTACTGACTGGGGTCGTATTCGCACAGCTACTCACCATAATATTCTGAAAGAGACCTCTGAAGAATATAGCAATAGTATTCTTCCCTTGAAGTGCACTATTGGGCAAACTGTGATCTATGGGGCAGCCATCACTACTGCGCGCGCACATGCAACAACGTTAAACCCAGTCTCTACTACCTCAGGCACTCCTCTATTGCGTAGGGGACCTCGGCCGCCAGGTGGAACCCCTTCTCGGCGGCCACCCTGTCCCCCGCGGCGCCGTTGATGAAGACCCCGGCGTCAGGCAGAAGCCTACGTGGACATGCCCATGGGGGTCAACAGGTACGCCACCCACAGGAACTTGCAGATACCCGTGGACTGGCTGTCGGCGATGCTGGACGCGAACGTACATGACTCTGGGCTTCT
>Ga0299912_10000610_pt1 | contig 29977 bp, 32 predicted proteins | sample RVTome_2_FD_207667 | JGI IMG/M metagenome (GOLD analysis project Ga0299912, IMG submission 207667) | Soil microbial communities from uranium-contaminated site in the Upper Colorado River Basin, Wyoming, United States - RVT95D214 (version 2) ... | reverse complement strand
GCAGCCCGCCAGATTGAATACGTATTCGCCGCGTGCTGGCGAGGGTGTTTTTTGGGCAGTTTCTTGCGCACTGGCGGACGAAAGCGCAAAAACCGCCCCCACCATGAACGTGACGAGGGCGGCTGAATTGCGCAAATGCAGGCGAATGTACGTGCCTTGCACCACGGTTATTTCTTCATTTCTTCTTTTTTCTCGCGGAAGTTTTCGTGGCAGTTCTTGCAGGCTTCGCCAAGCTTGCCCATCGCTGCGCCCGTTTGGGCCATGTCGCCGGTTTTTACGGCGACGGAAAAACCTGTGGCGGCGTCTTGGAATTGCTTTATCGCTTTGGCGAAATCTTCGGGCTTTTCCCAGACGGCGGGCAACACCGTGGTGTCGGCGCCCATATCGGAATCGGCGGGGAAAAGATCGCCCGCAATGGCCGATAGCGTGGCGATGCCGTCGGCGTGCAGTTGCAGGTGCGCCGTGTTGACGGTTTCGCTTTTCATGATTCCAGCGATGGCGCCCATGTGCCCACCAACCGATTTCATCACGGATTTGCGGTATTTGATTTCCCCTTCATCGTTGGCGAAGGCGGCAGGAACCATAAAGCTAATGGACATCAGTGCGGCGCAGGCGGCTAAGGTGGTCTTCTTCAACATGAGGTTCTCCCTTTGCTAATCATTCTTAAATTGCCGGGTAGTTTCTCGAAAAACAGAGCTTTCCGCAAGGGGGTAGGCGCGTTACAAACACCTAAAGGGAGTATCAACCATGACCAAACTGACGAAGCTGTGCGTTTTTTGCGGTTCACGCGCAGGCGCGGACCCGGCGCACGCCTTTGAGGGCGAAAAGCTGGGTCGTTTGCTGGGCGAACGCGGCGTGGAGCTGATCTACGGCGGAGGCGGCATCGGTCTGATGGCCATCGTCGCCAACGCCACGCTGGCTACGGGCGGTCGGGTAACGGGCATTATTCCGGAGTTTCTGCGCGCTTATGAAGTCGGTGTGGTGAACGGCGCCAATGAAATCGTGGTTAAGGGCATGCACGAACGCAAGGCCAAGATGTTCGAGCTATCGGATGCCTTCGTCGTCCTGCCGGGTGGGTTGGGTACGCTCGATGAAAGCATCGAGATCATCACCTGGAAACAGCTCCAGCAGCACAATAAACCGATTGTTTTTGTGAATACCAACGGCTACTGGGACCCGTATTTTGCCCTCATCGACCGCGTGGTGGAGGGCGGTTTCGGTCATCATAAGGTCAAGGATTTATTCCAGGTGGTGGAGCGCGTCGAAGACGTGTTCGACGCCATCGCCCAAGCCCCCGATGCGGATAAAATCGTGCTGACCAGCCATCTGTGAGGGCGCTTGGCAATCCCTTTAAGGACAGGTGCTGTTGTCGGTGAAGCTGACGCTGCCGGTATTGCCGCCGCCGTTGGAGCAAGTGCCGCTGACGATGACATTGCCCGTCGATCCGGCAGTGAAGGTCGCGCCGCTCAATTCCGTAGTAATGGTGGGGCCGCCTCCAGTTGCGGTTGAATTGAAGGTATTATTGGAGATCGTCGCGCTAACCGAGCCAACAACGCTGGCTCCCAACGCACCCGCACCTGCTCCATCTGTATTTGAGTTGAAGGTATTGTTGGAGATCGTCACGGTTGAATTTGAAACACTCATTCCGCCCGCACCGCCTCCCCAGTTGGTGCCACTCATATTGAAAGTATTATCGGTTACACTGAGGTTTGTTGCATTCTGCGCGAAAATACCTTGCACCCCTAAAGCAACTCCTGATGACGATCCAGTGATGCTGTTGTTTGAAATCGTTGCGTTGTTTACATTGGCGCGAAGGACGTAGGTGGAGGACCATGTGCCTGTTGTGTCAGCATGAATAAACGTCATATCGCTCACCGTGCTGTCGTTCGCCATGTCAACGACGTAGGAAAAACCGTTTCCTGTGCTAATCGTCCCCGACGCCGTGGTGAAGGTTCCGGTCCTGCCGCTGGGGCTTTTTACGGCGATGCTGCCGCCGCCAAAGAGCGTTTGGTTGCTGTTGAGCGTTGTTGCAGCAGTGGGGCTGAACGTGCCGGAAATGACGACCGTGCTGTTCGCGCCAGCGTTGGCGACCGCCGTCGGCAGGTTTGCATCCGTCGTATTTGTTGGCGTCAGCACCACCAATGTCTGGCCGTCCGCCGTCGTCGCGATTTCTTCCGCAGCGCTTCCTTCCGTCGTATTGACCTTGGCCACGATATCGATGTCGCGCACGATTTTTTCGGTCATGCGCAGCTCTTGTTTCGTCAAGACACGCGAGCGCTTCGTTTCCGGCTGCAACGGAATGCGAAGGCGGAGCGATAAAAATTCCTGGCTGCCGCGTGTATCATCGCGTTGCCATTCCGCGCCGAACGTCACCTGAGCGCCCGGCCATAGGTTTGGAACTTCGTAGGCTACGAATTCCGCACGGGCGCGGGGACCGGCGACAGCGGAAACCCGGTGGTCGTCAAAACGAAATCCGCCGCCGTAAAGACGAAAATCAAACGGTGCATTAACGTCGAAGATGGGCACACGCCAGCCGACCTCGGCATCAAACCCTCGCAGGGCGATTTCCTCGCTGCCGCCGCCACCCCCGCGAAAAATAACGTTAGTCCCGGAAAGTTCAATCGTGGAGGTGCCGCCGGATGCGCCGGAACCGCTTAGCGTTTGAACGTGCTCTCCGATGGGGCGATAGGCGTTGGCGCGCAGGTCGAAGTCGCTGCCGAGCGCTTCGACGCCTAACGTGACTTGATTGAAGAAAACGTTGTTTTCTGAAAGTCTGCGATCAAAGTAACCGTAGCCACCAAGGTTCCAGCCATGGGGCAGCATGTGGCGAACGCCCAGTCCGTAGTTGCCTTCTTTGCTGGTGTTGTCATCCATTCGTCCGCGGATGCTGACGAAGCCGAGTGTCCGGTCGTTCTGTGTGAAAGGTAGAAAAAGATCGGCTTCGCCGATTTTGCGCCTGTTTCCGACCTTGCCTTCGAAATCAACGGAAGGCCCCCACTTAGGAGACGGCTCACCCTCCCCAGCGGCGGCGGGGAACAAGGGGGTGAACTGGGTCGATGACAACACGAACGCAAAAACAACGCTGCGGAAAGAGGTCCCCCGCATCTGATTCCCCCACGCCCTCGCTTACATTTGCGGCCCCGGCGCTTCAATTGCAATTAATACGTGACTATAGTCCGTGGATTAATATGCTGCAACGCGATTATTTTCGGGCATGAATGCTTGTGAATTAGTTGCTTGGAATGTGCGGCGGTTGCGTGTGGAGCGCGGGCTCACCCAAGAGGCGCTTGCCGTTGATGCCGGAATAGACCGGACTTACATTAGCCGTATCGAAAGAGAGATGGAAAACCCGACCGTCGAAGTGCTGGAGCGACTGGCACTGGCGCTTGGCGTTGGGATCATTGAGTTTTTCGCCATGCCGAAGCCCGGGTCGCTTCGGCCTCAGCCCCTTCCCAGTGGCCGGAAGGTGTCGGGAAAACGACGCTTACCCCGATAATTTTGTACCGAGGCGGCATCTGCTTGCTTCCGGCCATATGCACGACTATAATAGGCATATCGCCAATTTGTTACCGGGAGAGATGCGCCATGCCCACGCCATCCGTTATCATTGATCTGGTTGGCGGCCCCAGCGCCATCGGGGCCGTCGTCAAAAGTCAGTTTGATTTGATCCGGGCGGTGCGCGCTGGGTTGCCGGTGGCGGCTATCCACGCTTTGGTGCAATCCGGGCGGTTGAGCCGCGCCGAAACGGACCGTGCCGTGATGCCGCGCAAGACATTGGCCCATCGCGAGCGGATTGGCACCTTGACCGCCGATCAGTCCGACCGGCTTGTGCGGGTCGTGCGCGTGTTGGCCACCGCCGAGGAGGTTTTTGGGGATCGGGAGACGGCCCACGCATGGCTGCGTCGGGGGACTGCCGCGCTGCATGGCGAAGCGCCGCTCGGTCTGCTGGATACAGAGGAGGGCGCGCGCGAGGTGGAAATCCTTCTTGGCCGTATCGCCCACGGGATCGCCGCTTGATGCGCGTTTGGCGTTTGGCCCGCCTTATTCATGCGGGATTGGATGGCGAAGGCGCGCGCATGTTCGGCGGGCGCTGGAATTCTCCCGGGCGGCCGATGATCTATGCGTCGTCGTCCCCATCTCTTGCGGTGCTGGAAGTGCGCGTTCACCTTGATTTGCCGCTCGATATGCTGCCGCGCGATTTCCATCTGATATCGATAGATTTGGGCAATCTGGCAATTGAAGATGCGTCGGCGGATGCGATGGATGATCCGGTATCCTACGGCGAACTGTGGCTTGCGGAAGGACGTTCTTCCGCACTCAAAGTTCCTTCTTTTATTGTGCCGGAAGATGGGAACGTGCTGATTAACCCCCTGCATCCTGATGCGAGGGGTATCAAGGTGATCTCGCAACGCCCTTTCCGGTTTGATCCCCGATTGTTCTGACCCCGCCTTGTCAAAGCCCTTACGGGGCCTTAAGGTGCGCCAAACCCGCACCAAACCCGCACATTCATTCGGAGAACGTTTATGTCGAAGATTAAGGTCAAAAATCCCATCGTCGAGCTCGACGGCGATGAAATGACCCGCATCATCTGGGCCTTCATCAAGACCAAGCTGATCGTGCCGTATCTGGACGTAGACCTGAAGTATTACGACTTAGGCATCGAAAAACGCGACGAGACGGATGATCAGATCACCATCGACGCGGCGGAAGCGATCAAAAAGTACGGTGTGGGCGTCAAGTGCGCGACCATCACCCCGGACGAAGCGCGGGTCGAAGAATTCGGCCTTAAAAAGATGTGGAAGTCGCCCAACGGTACCCTGCGCAACATCGTCGGCGGCACCATTTTCCGCCAGCCGATCATCTGTTCCAACGTGCCGCGCTTGGTGCCGGGCTGGACCAAGCCCATCGTTATCGGCCGTCATGCCTATGGCGATCAATACCGCGCCACCGATTTTCGCGTGCCGGGGCCGGGCAAGCTGACCATCAAATTCGTCGGCGACGATGGCGCGGTCATCGAGCGCGATGTGCATACCTTCCCCGATTCCGGCGTGGCGATGGCCATGTTCAACGAGGACGAGAGCATTCGCGGTTTTGCGCGCTCCAGTTTCAACTACGGCCTCGATCTCGGCTGGCCGGTGTACCTGTCGACCAAGAACACCATCATGAAAGCGTATGACGGGCGCTTTAAGGATCTGTTCCAAGAAGTGTTCGACGCCGAATTCGCCGATCAATTTAAGGCCAAGGGCATCGCTTACGAACACCGCCTTATTGACGATATGGTGGCGTGCGCCATGAAGTGGTCGGGCGGGTATGTGTGGGCGTGCAAAAACTATGACGGCGACGTGCAGTCCGATACCGTGGCCCAGGGCTATGGTTCGCTGGGCCTGATGACGTCGGTGTTGATGACGCCGGACGGCAGGACGGTGGAAGCCGAAGCCGCGCACGGCACCGTGACGCGCCACTATCGCCAGCACCAAGCGGGCAAGGAAACCTCGACCAACCCCATCGCGTCGATCTTTGCGTGGACCCGGGGGCTGGCTTATCGCGGCAAGTTCGACGATACGCCGGACGTGGTGAAATTCGCCGAAACGCTGGAAAAAGTGTGTGTGCAAACGGTGGAACAGGGCTTTATGACCAAAGACTTAGCCCTGCTGATCGGCCCCGATCAGGCATGGATGACGACCACCCAATTTCTTGAAAAGCTTGCCCAAAACCTGCAGGCCGCCATGGCGGAATGGTAAAATTAGGCGAAATTCGCTCAAAACCCCGCCCGTGTGGCGGGGTTTTTTGTCCAAAATTCTTGATTCCAGGCTTGACGCCGGGGTGCAAATTCCGTACAAACCGCGCACTCCGGGCCGTTCAGTGCGGCCCTGCACCATTTTTAGTTTGAGGAGCCGAACAATGGCCCGTAAATGCGCCCTGACCGGCCGTGGCGTTCTGACCGGCAATAACGTGTCGCACGCCCACAACAAGACCCGTCGTCGTTTCCTGCCCAACCTGCAGGACGCCTCGCTGATGAGCGATGCCCTCGGCCATTCCGTGAGCATTCGTGTGTGCGCCAGCACCATCCGCTCGGTCGAGCACAACGGCGGTATCGATGCCTATTTGCTGAGTACGTCCAACCTGAAGCTGACCGACGAGGCCCAGAAATTGAAGCGCCGCATTAAGCGTGCGCTTGCCAAGAAGGCCGCGTAAATCACGCTCAGTTGGACTTTTCTCCCAAAAGGCCCGCTCATTCGAGCGGGCCTTTTGCTTTGACCGGGCCTTTGCCTTTATGCCAAGCTTTCTTTCAGGTCTGATCGGGAGGCGTTCATGAACCTTGATGCATTTCATCCCACACGCCGGGCCTTGATCCGGGCTTTGTTGCTGGCATCGGGCTTCGCCCCCGCTATGCTGGCGGCGCTGGCGAAGGCCGGGGCCAATTCCCAGGTGCCGATTATTCCCGGTGTGCAGGAATTGAACGGCGACGTGCGCATCAATGACGTTCCGGCAAAGGTGGGCCAGTTGGTCAATCCCGGCGATATCGTGCGCACCGGAGCGGATAGCGATTGCGTCATCATCATCGGTGAACACGTTTATTTGATCCGCGAACGATCCGAGATTGAGTTTTTCGCCGAGGATTTCGAACAAGACGAAAATGGCGCGATTTCCGGCACGATTAAGATTTTGACCGGGGCGATGCTGTCCGTGTTTGGGCGCACGCGCACCGATTTCGTTACGCCATTCGCCACCATCGGCATTCGCGGCACCGCGTGTTATATCGATGCTCTGCCGGAACGGACGTATGTCTGCGTATGTTATGGGCAGGGCGAACTGGGCGGGGCCGAAGACGGCGAGCCCTTGGAAACGGTGCAGACCAAACACCACGATAGCCCGCGTTACATCTATCCGCTGGGCGCTACGACGCGCATCGAAGCCGCCGTCGCGATGAATCACACCGACGCGGAATTGCGCATTTTAGAAGCGCTGGTCAACCGTATCCCGCCGTTTGATATCAATGGGCTTATGAACGACAGGTATTAGCGGCAGTTATTCCGCCGCCTCGCGGTTGCCCGGCAGGGCTTCGAACACGCCATCCCAAAATTGTCGGCGGGCGTTGATCGCAAGCAGGGCAGCGGCTTCGGCTTCGCGGGCTTTCTTGGCGTCATCGCCGATGAACGCTTCCAACATGCGCAGCGACAGGGGGCCGTGGAAGTCTTCATCCAAGTGGATGTGGCGTTCTAAGTAATAGTGGAACGCGGGCGCAGTCTGTTTGCTGATGGCCATGTCTTTCAACAAAGAGCGGAACATGGCGGGGATGATGTGTTCGCGGCCCAATGCGAATGCCGCTGCGACCACGTGGGGCTTGCCGGTTTCGATGAACTGGAATGTCTGCGCGGTGAAGGCCGCCGATGCGGCGGGCGGGTTGGTCTGGTTCAGCGCGGCGCGGATGCCCTTTTCATGGGCCAGGGCGACGAAGACTTGGATGGATACCGCATCCGCGCCGACCTCACGCATGGCTGCGCGATACAGTTCATAGTGGCTGGAAAATTGGATATCCGATCCAGGCAGACCCTGGTCGGTTTCTTCTTCCAGCACGATTTCATTGATGAAGCGTTGCACCATTGGGTCGCCCTTGGGCGTCCAGGGAATGGTCGTCGGCGCCAGTTCGGCCTGCAAAAATTTGCACAGCGACATGAAATCCCACACCGAATAGACGTGGTGCTGCATGAACACGCGCAAATCATCAAGCGTACGCACGGCTTCATAAACGGGATGGCGGGTCAGGCGATCACGCTCAAGCGCGATCTTTTCGAGATCAAAATGAATGCTCATCGGTTTTCCGATTGTTATGGATCTTGGGGCCAAAAGTGGAGGCCTTTTATCGAGTTTTGCCGCGGGGGTAAAGCGGTTTTTGCCCGTATTGACGCTTAGGCCGGGCGTGCTTATCTCTGCCGTGGTAATTTGTTGCACAGAATTAAGGAGTTAACCCCGATGGCCGGATATGCCCGTACAGCCTTGCTGTTGGCTGCCTTGACCGCCCTTTTTATGGGGGCCGGGTTCTTGCTGGGCGGCGAGGGCGGCATGATGATCGCCTTGCTGTTTGCTTTGGGCGCCAACGCGTTCGCCTATTGGAATTCGGACAAAATGGTGCTCGGCATGTATGGCGCGCGCCAGGTTGACCGCGCCAGCCATCCCGAATTTTACGATCTGGTGGCGCGGCTTGCGGCTCAGGCCGAATTGCCCATGCCCAAGGTCTATGTCATCAATGAAGATCAGCCCAACGCCTTCGCCACCGGGCGCAACCCCGAACATGCCGCCGTGGCGGCGACCACGGGGCTGTTGAAGCTGTTGGATTCCGGCGAAGTCGCGGGCGTGATGGCGCATGAACTGGCGCACGTCAAAAATCACGATACCTTGATTATGACCATCACCGCGACCTTGGCGGGCGCTTTGTCGATGCTGGCCAATTTTGCGCTGTTTTTTGGCAACAACCGCAACAACCCGTTGGGCGTCGTCGGCACCATTTTGGTGATGATTTTGGCCCCTTTGGCGGCGATGGTGGTGCAGATGGCCATTTCGCGTTCGCGTGAGTACGAAGCCGATCGTATCGGCGCCGGAATATGCGGCCAACCTACGTGGTTGGCGTCGGCGCTGGGCAAGTTGGAACAGGGGGCCAAACGTATCGATAACGCCAAGGCCGAAGCCAATCCGGCCACCGCGCACATGTTTATCGTCAATCCGCTGCATGCCAAGTCGGTGGATAGCTTGTTTTCGACCCACCCCAACATGCAAAACCGCATCGCGCGCCTGACGGAGTTGGCAGGGGGAATGGGTGGCGGTTCGTCTGGATACGCGAATGCGCGCGCCAGTTCGGTGCCGCATACCCGCGGGAACAAACGCGGTCCTTGGGAATGATGGTGGGAAGGCGTGCGGCGATGAGCGTCGGAACGCCGATTTTTTCGTTCGTTGCATCCCTTGGACGCCGACAGTATGATTGCCTTCAAAGTGATCACAGGAGCGATTGTGCCTGAAATATCGGCATTTTTAATAAGATAGGGGATTGGGAATGAGGCGTGTATTTTTGAGTTCAGCTTTGGCCGCCGCCGTGTTGGCGAGTCCGGCGTTGGCGCATACTGGGTTGGGTGTGGCCGGATTGGGCGCGGCGAGCGGTTTTATGGCGGGCTTTGGCCATCCCATCGGTGGCCTGGATCACGTTCTGGCGATGGTGGCGGTCGGCATTTTGGCGGTGCAGATGGGGGGGCGTGCGGTGTGGCAAATCCCTTCGGCCTTCGTCGCAATGATGGTGTTTGGCGGGTTTCTGGGCATTTCAGCCGTCGCCGTTCCTTTTATCGAACAAGGCATCCTTGGCTCGGTCATGATCCTGGGCGCGGTCATCGCGATGGGGCGAAAGCTGCCGGTGGGGCTTGCGGCCTTGATGGTCGGCGTGTTGGCGGTTTTTCACGGCCATGCCCACGGCACGGAAATGCCCTTGGACGCCAGCGGGCTTGAATACGGCATCGGTTTCGCCCTGGCGACGGCGATGCTGCATGGCGCGGGCATTGCCCTGAGCATGGCGTCGCAGAACGTTGCCGCGCGGGTCGCGCCGATGGCGGTGCGTGTTAGCGGCGCAGCGATTTCCATCGGCGGCATTGCGCTCGCCGTCGCCTGATCGCATTATTTGAAAGCAAAAAGGCCGGGTCACATCGGTGGCCCGGCCTTTTGTTTTGGTTCTTTGTTTGGCGTTGTGACGCCGCGCCTCAGTGGCCGTGCGGCATGTTTCCACCCATGTGGCCCTGGCCCATCGCGCCACCCATGGCGCCGTTCATAGCATTGGGGCTTTTCATGGCGGACGGCGTTAACACCTGAACGTCCACGGTGGTCACTTGGCCGCCGTCGAAGGTGAGCGTCACCGGGAAGGTATCGCCTTCTTTCAAGGGCGCGTGCAGCCCCATCAGCATCACGTGATAGCCGCCCGGCTGCAGCATGACCGTTTCGCCGGCGGGAACGACAATGCCGCCTTCGACTTCGCGCATTTGCATCACGCCGTCAACCAGGGTGTGGGCGTGCAGTTGGACCGTCGCCGCCACGTCGGAAGCGGCGCTGACCAAAGTGTGCTCGTGCGTGGCGGGGTTGTGCAGCGTCATGAAGATGCCGCCCGCCTTGGCCATGCCCGCGCTGGCGCGCGCCCAGACGTCGGTTACGGCGATGTCTTCGGCAAGGGCGTTGCCGGCCATCAGTACAGTGGCCAGGGCGGCGGTGGAAATAAGGGTCTTGAAGTTCATGGGTGCGGTTCCTTTAGGTTCGCTGTCGAGGCCGCAGATCACCCGGACTTGGCCGGGGAGGGCCTCAAAATGTCGATAAAATGATGGATAAGTCCCGGCGCACGCCCAATTCGGCCGTCCTACTTTCCGAACTGGGCGTGGCCTGACTGAAAAAGGAGGATTTAAGCGCGTGGCGGGGCGCGGGCAAAGCCGGGCGCTGAAGTCCACAGTCCGGTCACCCGGTCGCTCTCGGCAGGTGCATCGCACCCCAGAGGGAGAGGGTATGGGGTAGACGCCACCTGGGGCGTAACCGGAACCGGACCTAAGACATTGGCCTGCGCTTGGCAGGCCGGGCAATCCCAGGGCATGATCGCAGAAGAGCCGCCGTCCAACGGCTGATCTGCGAGGTTTCCTTGGGACCCAGCGCCGTGGGCTGTGCAGATCACCAAATAAAAACCGGGGAGGTCTTGACCCTTGCGGGCCAGAGCATCCGCGCCCGGAAGGGCGACGGCTGCGCTTAACGGGATCATCGCCTGCACCAGCATGGCGAACAGCGCAAACTGCACGGCGGCGCTTTGCCGTTGTGATTTGCTCAATGCCTTGCGGATGCGCGTGAAGATCAATGTCGTCCCCTTGGGCCTTAGGCGCAACCGCGCCAGTGGCCATATCCAGTGGCCATATCCAGTGGCCATATATTCAACGCAACGGCGGAGCAAGGCAAGCCCTAAAGCCACGGTGAATATTTAGGCGAACCGTATCAATATTTATTTATTTATCATAAGTAATTTTACTTAATATGATTGATATCGCTATGTATTTAAAAAAGTTTATTGTCCGCATGAGTGTATATGCGGATGGCTATAATAATGCATACGACCTACTATTATCAAGTATTCTCACAGTAATTACTACGTTGTACTCAATCCTGTAGGGGGATTTGAATCAAAGGCGCAGTTATGCCAAACGATCTTTATACTCTCAATGGATACAAGGCCTGTGTTCCCGCCGATTTTGCAAAGAATGGGCGAGGCCGGGGCGTGATCTCTATTTGCACCCTATTCATGACGGTTATTCTTTTGTCCGGCTGCGCGCTTCCGATGCCGATCCAGGCGGCCTCTTGGGCGATCGATGGCATTTCCTATCTGGCGACTAACAAATCGATCATGGATCACGGCATATCGACGGTGAGTGGCCGGGATTGCGCGACGTTTCGCATCGTGACCGAGGGGAACGTTTGCCGGGACATTGCCCCCATCGCTCTGGGTTCTTCTGTCGCTCCTGCTATCGCCCCCATCATCGCTCCTGTGCCCATCTATGCCGAAGTCAGCGAGGTTCCGCCGCCCCTGTATTCGGACACGGACGGTCTGGAGAACGAAGTTTATTAACCCAACCACTATTGGATATGAAATACGGGAAATGTGATGTTAGAGAGAATTAAGCCCATTTTGAAAAAGCCCAAGTTCGGGATGCTGACCAATTTTGTCACATCCATCGTCATGCTTTTTACGGTCATCTTTATCATCGCCAATTTTTCTTAAAATCGACCCGCGAGGGTGGCTCCGCACATCGTTCATTGCGGCGGAGCTATCCGGTGGCGCATATTTGGTGTAATATCGCACCACAATTGCATCACTTATCGAGGTCTCATCTCATGACTAGGCAGAGCATTTCCTTCACCAACCCGAACAGCGAATGGCTTAAATTAAAGGTCGAAGTCGAAGGCGAGTACAAAAGCAACAGTGAGCTGGTGAACGAGTTGGTGCGCAAAGAACGCGCGCGTGAGCAAGCGGATCTGGACGCCATCCGCGCCGCCTTGATCAAAGGGGAACAAAGCGGCGTCAGCACGCAGACCCCCGACCAAATCATGAATGCGGTCATCGAGCGAAAGCGCAAAGATGGGTCGTTATGATCTTAGCGGCGCGGCTGCTGCGGATTTTGAAGCCATTTTCGAGTACGGCATTGAAAACTTCGGCCTTGAGCAAGCCGTCACCTACCAAAACGGATTGACGCAGCGTTTTGAGGCGCTGGCGGCGCGGCCAGAACAATACCCCGCCGTCGATCATATCCGCGTGGGCTATCGGCGCAGCGTCTATGAGGCCCATTCCATCTATTACCGCATCCAAAAAGACGGCGTGTTGATCGTGCGGATTTTGGGCCAGCAAGCCCTGGATAGCGCGTTTTAAGCGGCGGCGTGGCGATCGGCAATCGGCGAGTTCCGACGCAGGCGTTGTGAACATCCCCAAAGCCACGATTAGCGTCTTATTCCCACAGGTTCGCCATCGGCACGGCCCAAATGTTTTTGCCAAAAGGCACGACATCCTTGCCGCGATACAATACAACGCCGCAAACGAAGTCTTGGCCGGCAAGATTTTGGAGTTCCTGCAATCCCTTAACATCCGATTGATCGACATGATCTTGCGTCTTGACTTCAACCCCGGCCAACTGGCCGTTGGGTCTTTCAAGGACAAAATCGACTTCTTTATTATCGCTGGTTCTGAAATGCAGCAGGTCGAGCTTTTGGTCATTGTTGGCGATGAGCTTGAGAAGCTCGGCGGCCACAAAATTTTCGGCGACGTGGCCAAAAAGTTCAGGCCTATTTTTTTCTAAATTATCCAGATCATATTGCAAAAGATGACACAGCAGCAGGGTGTCGGTCAGGTATCCCTTGGGCGATTTGACCAACCGCTTGCCAACATTTCGATACCAAGGCGCAAGTTCAAAGGTCAAAAACAACATTTTGAGCAGCGTTTTGTAATTGCGCGACGTAACGGGATTTAATCCTGCATCCCGTGCGATCTCGGCATCGTTCACCAATCCTCCTGCGCGATTGGCAAGAATGCGCAAGAGGTTCGGTAACGTGTTCAGTTTTTCAATTTCGGCCAATGCCCGGACATCGCGCTGCAAGATTGTCGTTAAATAACCATCAAACCAGTGGGTTCGTTTGCGCGCAGATGCACCTGAAATTTCAGGGAAAGAAGCGGCGCAGATCATGTCGGTGATTTTACGCTTTCCTCCATCTGCGTGGAAATCTCCGGTAAAGAGTCTTTCCATAAAATCGCCTTTGCCCAGGGCGGCTTCTGCGCTTGAAAGCGGGTAAAGCGTCAGCACGCCCATTCGCCCGACGAGTGGATCGGAAAGCTTCGGCAAGGCCATGATATTGGCGGAGCCGGTCAATAAAAAACGCCCTTTGAGCTTGCCGCCGTGTGCTTGACGCAGCTCATCAACGATTGTTTTCAAGGCGCGAAACACTTCGGGGACAAGCTGGACTTCATCGATGATCAGCGCTCCCTTGCGGTCCCTCAGATAGCTTTCCGGGGAATAGGTCGCCGCGGCAATTTGTGTCGTGCTATCAAAAGTAACATATTCGGCGGGGAAATCTTTTTTGGCGATTTGCTGAACAAGAGTGCTTTTGCCCGCCTGACGAGGGCCGTTTAGAAAAACGACGGGGTTGCTCTCCAGGGCTGCCAGCAGCTTGTTTTTGAGGTGTCTTTTGACGTACTCCATCGTCGCCTCATATTACAAATCTAAATTTACAATATATAAATTATATAAGTAACTTTTATAATTACAAGATTTTTACGAGGGCATTAAACATTATTATCCTTGAAAATTCGTTCCGATTGTGGTATATTTTCCTACTAAATCGCAACGACAGAAGGACAGAGAGCGTGGCGGAGAAAGGCGAACAGCCTCGTTGCGAAGACGCCCAAAACCGTTGTCTTTGCGAAATAAAAATACCGTTCTTTGAAAACAAAAGATAATTTGGCTTCGTTCCGTCACTTTTTTTATATCCGCCGGGTTGGCGGGCATAACATGAGCGGATGGAACGAAGATTACGGAGATTATGGCGGCGCGGGAATTACGGGAAGTTCCGGCGGGAAAGTTGGGACACAATACTCATTCAACACCCCGCCCGCTTCCGCGCCGCAGCCGCACCACTCCCCGCTTTAACCTTCCCCCCGCGCTTGGGCTCTTCGTCGAACAGGTCGGCAAGTTCGGACATGATGGTGCCGCCTAGGTCTTCGGCGTCGAGCAGCGTCACCGCGCGGTGGTAATAGCGCGTCACGTCGTGGCCGATGCCGATGGCGATCAGTTCCACGCTCGATTTGTTTTCGATCCATTCGATCACGTCGCGCAGATGGCGTTCTAGATAGTTGCCGGGGTTGGAAGACAAGGTGGCGTCGTCCACCGGCGCGCCGTCGGAAATGACCATCAAGATGCGGCGTTGTTCAGGCCGCGCCAGCAGGCGGTTGTGCGCCCACATCAGCGCTTCGCCGTCGATGTTTTCCTTCAAGATGCCTTCTTTCAGCATCAACCCTAAGTTCTTATGCGCGCGCCGCCATGGTGCGTCGGCGCCTTTGTAGATGATGTGGCGTAGGTCGTTGAGCCTTCCGGGGCGTTCGGTTTTGCCGTGTTCGGCCCAGTGTTCGCGGGATTTGCCACCCTTCCACGCGCGGGTGGTGAAGCCCAAAATCTCCACCTTCACGCCGCAGCGTTCTAGGGTGCGCGCCAAAATGTCGGCGCTGGTGGCGGCGATGGTGATGGGCCGCCCGCGCATGGAGCCGGAATTGTCGATCAGCAGCGACACCACGGTATCGCGGAAATCGGCGTCCTTTTCTTCCTTGAACGACAAGGCCGCATACGGGTCGATCACCACGCGCGAAAGCCTAGCCGCATCCAAGATGCCTTCTTCCAGATCAAACTCCCACGAGCGCATCTGTTTGGCCAGCAGGCGGCGCTGCAAGCGGTTGGCGAGCTTCGCCACCACGCCTTGCAGTTTGTCCAACTGGCGGTCCAACTGTTCGCGCAGGCGGCTCAGTTCCTGGGTTTCGCAGAGGTCTTCCGCCGCCACGGTTTCATCGAAGCGCGTGGTATAGGCGCGATAGGCAAAGGGGGCGACATCGTTGGCGGGCCAGGCGTCGTCGCGCTCGGTCGGCCCGGCGGGGCTTTCGCCGCCCATCATCATGTCTTCGAAGCCGGCGTCGCCGTCTAGGCCTTCCACGACATCGGCGGCCAAGCTATCGGCGCCCATCGCGCCCATGGCGTCTAGATCGCCTTCGCCCTGGCTGTCTTGGGTATCGTCTTTGTTTTCGGCGCTGTCTTCGGGCGGTTGCGGGGCGTCCTGGTCGGCTTGGCTGTCGTCTTGGGTGTCGCTGGGCAGGGCATTGAGCAGTTCCAAGGCCTGCATCATGGAGTTTGCAGCCTTGGCGAACGCGGCTTGGTCGTTCATGGCGGCGGCGAGTTTATCCAAATGCCCCGGCGCTTTATCCATCAGCCAATCGCGCCACAAATTCGCCAGCGCCAAAGCGGGCGGGGGCAGGGCTTCGCTGCTGAAGCGTTCGCGCGCCAACAGCGCCATGGCCTGAGGCAGGTGCGCCATGTCGCGGGTTTCGATATCGGCATAGGCGCGGGCGTTTTGCGCATGTACGGCGGCCAAGTTCTGCGCCGCGCCGGGATAGAGGCGCGAGCCCAAGGCTTCGACGCGCACCTGTTCCAACGCGCCGAACAGCCGCTTGGCGTCGTCGCCCGGCGGCATCAGGCGAAAGTGCAAGGCGCGGTCGTGGAAATACAGCCGCATCGCCGCCGCGTCGGCATTGCCGCGCAAACGACTGATATCGGCGGCGTTCAGGTTCGGTTCCGGTTCGGGCAGGGTCACGACGTCGGAGCCGATGTTCGCCGCATCCAGCCCACGGGTGAAACCGATGGTGAGGCCGCGTTTGCCGGAGATGGCTTTCAGCGTCGCGGCGGTAGCGCGTTTTAAGGTTTCGGATACGGGTTCGGCCTTGCCCATGGGTTTAGGTCAGCTTTTCTGAACGGCTGCTTTGGCCGCGGCGACCACCGAGCCCGGCAGATCGACGCCGAAGCAGCGCTGGTAATATTCGGCCACGATGGGGCGTTCCAGCTCGTCGCATTTGTTCAAGAAGCTCATGCGGAAAGCGGTGCCGACATCGGGGAAAATCTGCGCGTTTTCGGCCCAGGTGAGCACGGTGCGCGGGCTCATCACGGTGGAAATGTCGCCATTGATGAAGCCTTCGCGGGTCATGTCGGCGACCCGCACCATGGCCGAGACGATCTTGCGTCCGTCGTCGTTGTCATAGGCTTTGACCTTGGCCAGCACGATGCGCGTTTCGTCGTCGTGCGGCAGGTAGTTGAGCGTGGTGACGATGTTCCAGCGGTCCATCTGGCCTTGGTTGATCTGCTGGGTGCCGTGATAGAGCCCGGTGGTATCGCCAAGCCCGATGGTGTTGGTGGTTGAAAACAGCCTAAAGTACGGGTGCGGGCGGATCACGCGGCTTTGATCGAGCAAGGTCAGTTTGCCTTCGACTTCGAGCACGCGCTGAATGACGAACATCACATCGGGGCGTCCGGCGTCGTATTCGTCGAACACCATCGCCACCGGGTGCTGCAACGCCCACGGTAAGATGCCTTCGCGGAATTCGGTCACCTGTTTGCCGTCTTGCAGCACGATGGCGTCTTTGCCCACCAAGTCGATGCGGCTGACGTGGCTGTCCAGGTTGATGCGGATGGTCGGCCAGTTGAGGCGCGCCGCCACCTGTTCGATGTGGGTCGATTTGCCGGTGCCGTGATAGCCTTGGATCATGACGCGGCGGTTGTGTTTGAAACCCGCCAAGATGGCCAGCGTGGTTTCAAAATCGAACTGGTAGGTAGGATCGATTTCCGGCACGTGTTCCTCGCCCGAAGAAAAGGCGGGAACTTCCATGTCTACGTCCAGGCCGAAGGTCTGGCGCACGTCCACGGCGATGTCCGGGGCATTTAAGGGAAATTTGGATTTTTCGTCGGTTTTGATGGCGACGGTCATGGTGCGTTCCGATTCTTAAAATCTTCAGGGTGGGGATATTATCGCCCGCTTAAGCGCAGCCTTCCAGGTATTTCATAACGACTTGATAAGCGGTGGCGACTTCCTTGAACTTTTCTTCCGCTTCTTTCGCGCCGTTGTTGGCGTCGGGATGGTGGCGGCGGGCGAGTTGTTTATAGCGCGCCTTGACCTGTTCAAGCGTTACCGGCGGGGCCAAATCCATGATGGCGAAGGCCTTGGCCACGGGAGAATTGGGCGGCAGGGCGCGTTCGGCAGGGTGAGGAGTGTGGTCGCCCAAGTCGTCGAACAGGCCGAAGCTATCGCGAAAGCGCGCGTTGGCGAAGCTTGCGCGGGCCTTGACGCCAGGTTTCGCTCCCAGTTTCCAGGTTTGACGCTGCCATACCGTGTCGTGGCGCACAACCGCTTCGACCTCGGCGTCGGTCATGCCTTCGAAATAATTCCATGCCTTGTTGTGTTCGCGGATGTGTTCGGCGCACAGCCAGACGTGTTCGGCCAGGTCGCGCGGGGATTTGGGGGCGTTGAATTCGCCCGTGTCGGCGCAGCCCGGCCATGCGCATTTCGGCGCATGGGTATGCGCTTTTTTGGCACGTTTGGTGCTGAAATTGAAGGGGGTCTCTAACCCCTGTTTGCGCGGTTGTATGGCCATGAGCTAAATATGCGGTTTTGGGGCTTGCCTGACAAGATGCAGACTGCGTTATTATTGACGCAACAAAGTCTTGAACCTTGGCCTTTGGCCCCCAAATGGAAGGGGCCAATTTATCTGATTAAAGGAAGTCCCCCGTATGCGCATCCGTACCGCGATCGAAAGCAAATTGAAGGCGGCGTTGAGCCCCGAACGCCTGGAGGTTATCGACAATTCCGCCCATCACGCCGGCCATGCCGGCGCGCACCCCGAAGGTGAAAGCCACTTCAAGCTGATCGTCGTGTCTAGCGCCTTTGAAGGCAAGAGCCGGGTGCAGCGCCAACGCCTTGTTTATGACGCCATTGCCGAAGAAATGGCGAACCACATCCACGCCTTGGAACTGCAAACGCTGACGCCGACTGAGGCCGTTTGAAAAAGAGCAAGCCTTTTCAATGCCCCACGACTGCGTCGACAGTAGTCCAAATGGGCAGGTTGCAAAACGAGCGCAATCATACAAATCTTGGGGGCAATTGAAGTCGCTGGGGGCTTGCATTCTTTAGGTGAGATGATTGGGGGGGAATTGGCTGGCAGGATTCAAAGCAGGCTGCAAAGCCGTAACGTTACCGTTGGCGGGCATCGAACCAGTTTGCGCCTGGAACAAGATGTATGGGATGCGCTTGAAGAAGTGTGTTCGCGTGAAAATCTGAACCTTCATGAACTGTGTACGCACATCGAAGTACAAAAAACGGGGGCCAGCCGCACCGCAGCGGTACGGGCATACGTTTTAGGCTATTTTCGTGAGGCGGCATCGGATACCGGCCACGTGCGCGCCGGTCATGGTTCGCTGAGCCAGGGGAGCAGGACCCAGGGCAGTAGGAGCCAAGGCAGCGGGGCGAAGAAAAATCGTCCTATCGCCGAATTACGCTCGACGAATTGATTTTAGGGCTGATTTCAGTCGGATTCTTCAGAAGCGAAGGCGGCTTCTTGAATCACGTCCAGGTCGATCTTGAGGTCAATCAGCGCCGCTTTCAATAAGTCCCGCATAGATACCATGGCGATGACGATGCCGCTTTCGTTTACCACCGGAAGATGGCGGAAGTTGCGCACCAACATCAGTTCCACGGCATCCAACGCATCATCCCCGGAGCGGAGCGTCGTCGGATTTTCGGTCATCACATCGGATAAGGGCGTCGACTGCGGGTTAAGGCCGCAGGCCAGTACCCGATGCGTCATGTCGCGTTCGGATACGATGCCAACCAGTTTGCCGGTGGCGTTGTCGGTCACGGCGATGGCAGCAATGCGATGGTTGCTCATGGCTTGTACGGCGTCGTGAACGGAAGAGGATTTATCAAGCGCGACAATTTCCTGTTCGCGCACAATTCCGGGAATGATATTGCGTTGCATCACCTTGCCCCTCAGTGCATTTTGCCGCTCGTTCCGTCGGCATTGATCTGAATTTTAGACACATTGTTCTATAAGAGATCATCGCGAATGTCATGCAATCGTTACATGCGGTTCAATAAGGTTCACACGATTGAGCTTCGCCTTACGCGTCGTTGGGGTCAAGCTTCGGTGGGGTAATGCGGATCGCCGTAATCTGATGGCGCCTGCGGCGTAAAACCTCAAAACGAAAGCCATAGAACATGAAAGTTTGGCCGACTTCGGGGATGCGTCGGGATTCATGCAATACCAAGCCGGCAATGGTCGAAGCCTCTTCATCGGGAAGCTCCCAGTCCAACTGGCGGTTTAGGTCGCGGATGGTGACGTCGCCTTGCACGATGACCGAACCGTCGGCGTGAAGGTTGACGCCCGGAACCTGGACATCCGTTTCGTCGGAAATATCGCCGACAATTTCTTCCAAGATGTCTTCCAACGTTACGATGCCCATTAGCGAGCCGTATTCGTCAACCACCAATGCGAAGTGTTCGTGACGGTCGCGAAACGCCTGCAATTGGTCCAACAATAAGGTTTGTTCGGGAATAAACCATGGCGTTGCGGCCATGGCGACCAAGTTTAAATCCCGGAGCTTTTTCAAATCGCCGTCTTGGGCGCGCACTTCGCGCAGCAGCGCCTTCGCGTGCAGAATGCCGACCACGTTGTCCGGGTCTTCTCGCCACAGTGGAATACGGGTGTAGGCGCTGTTTAAGACCAAGGCGATGGCGTCGTCTACAGGCGTATCGGCATTGATGGTGTCGATATCTTTGCGATGGGTCATAATTTCGCCCACCTGCACGTCTTGCAGATCCAATACGCTGCGCAACATGACGCTGGATTCGCGCGCTTCACCCTTGGACTCGGTGGTGTGCAGTTCGATAACGCCGCGTAATTCATCTTCGGGCGAGTACAAAGCGTCGGTAGAGTGGGGGTCCACGCCGAATAGCTTTAATACCATGCGCACGATGAAGTTGATGATGCGCATGAACGGCAACAGCACAATCATGATAACGTTGATGATCGGCGCAACGCGTAACGCCAAGCGATTGGCGTGGCGGATGGCGTAAGTCTTGGGCAGTATTTCCGAGAAAATCAGCACCAGCAGGGTCATCACCAGGGTGGTGATGGCTACACCCGCTTCACCGAACAGGCCCATTAATAGGCTGGTGGCAAGCGCGCTGGCGGCGATGTTGACGACGTTGTTGCCGAGTAAGATTGTGCCGATCAGGCGCTCTTTCTTTTTTTGCAGGCGGTTGACCAGGGCGGCGCGAGGGTTGCCGTTTTTTTCTAGCTGATGCATCAACGGCCGAGACGTGGCCGTGAGCGCGGTTTCCGATCCCGAAAAGAACGCAGACAAAATCAGCAATATTAAAATGGCGGCGGCGATGTAAATCATGGTTGCCTCTAGGGCGTCAACTCCGGGTTTTGAGCCAGCGCGTGAGCAATTCGCGCACCGCCTGTTCGGTTACGTCTTGGGTGATGTATGCTTGGCCGATGCCGCGCGTGAGGATGAAGGTGAGTTTACCGCTTTCGACTTTTTTGTCGCGGCTCATGTGGTCCATTAGGTTGTCGGCGGTCCAATTTTTCGTATTCAGGCCGGTTAAGTCCGTGGGCAAGCCGACGTCCGCCATGTGCCGGATGGCGCGCTCGGTTTCTTGACCCGAACATAGGCCTAATTGGTGCGACAAGTCGAACGCCATGGCCATGCCGATGGCTACCGATTCACCGTGAAGCAGCGCGTCGCCATAGCCGGTTTCGGCTTCCAGGGCATGGCCGAAGGTGTGGCCTAAGTTCAGCAGCGCGCGTTTGCCGCCTTCCAGTTCGTCTTCGGCCACCACGCGGGCCTTGGCGGTGCAACTGGTGAGCACGGCATGGCGGCGCAATGCGGGATCGCCGTTAACCAGGGCCTTGCCATTGTATTCCAGCCATTCGAAAAAGTTCAGATCGTCGATGAAACCATACTTCACCACCTCGGCATAGCCCGCCAGCAGTTGGCGGCGGTCCAGCGTTTCCAAGGCTTCGATGTCGGCCAGCACCAGCTTGGGCTGGTAAAACGCACCCACTAGGTTTTTGCCGTGGCGGGTGTTGATGCCGGTTTTGCCGCCGACCGAACTGTCGACTTGAGCCAATAGGGTGGTGGGAATTTGCACAAAGGGCATGCCGCGCAGCGTTATGGCGGCGGTGAAACCCACCAGATCGCCGATCACGCCGCCGCCCAATGCGATTAGCGTGGTCGAGCGTTCGACCTTCATTTCCAACAGGGTTTCCGTCAGACTTTCCAATTGAGCGAAGCATTTGCTCTGTTCACCGGCAGGCACGGTGATGGCGTTGACTTCGATGCCCGCCGATTTGAGGCTGGCGCTCAGCCGCGCTAAGTAATGCGGGGCTACTTCGGTATCGGTAATAACGACCGCGCGCGGTCGTTTCAGCAGGGGTTTTATGCGTTCGCCTGCATGATCAATCAGGCCCGTGCCGACGACAATGTCATAACCGCGATCGCCCAATTCCACGCGTAACGTGCTCGGTTCGGTAAAAGGGAGATTCGGGTTCATGCGTCGGCCTTTAGTGCTTCAATGATCCTGTCCACGGCGCTATCCAAGGTTTCCATATCGGTATCGATGATGATAGGCGCTTCTTCGTATACGGGGTAGCGCTCTTTAATCAGGTTTTCCAGGGTTTTTCGTGGGTTCGTCGTTTTGAGCAACGGCCTGCCGCCGCGTCTCGACGTGCGTTCGAACAAGGCTTCCAGTCCGGCCTTGAGCCATACCGCCGTACCCTTGGCTAGAATTTTGGCGCGGATATCCGAGTTCATGAACGCGCCGCCGCCGGTGGCTAGGACCATGGGACCTTCGTCCAGCAGGCGTTCCATAACGCGCTTTTCGCCCTGGCGAAACTCGGCTTCGCCGAATTGATCAAAGATGTCTTCAATAGAGCAGCCGGCGGCTTTTTCAATTTCTTCATCCGAATCGACGAAATTCAGGCCTAGTTTTTTGGCCAAACGCCGTCCGACGGTGCTTTTGCCCGCACCCATCAGGCCGATCAGCACGATGGGACGGTTGAAACTGGGCTGTTTTGGCGCGGTGCCGGACACGTTCATCCTCTCCTTGATGCGATTGACCTCTGGAAAGCCGGGAAGCTTACGATATACTGCCGGAAAATCGCCATAGTCGAATCCTAGGTTTGAGAACCTAGCACAACGGTATCGAACCGCAAAAAAACCTGGAAGGTCTCGCCAAGCTTATGAAACGGATGTCTGTCGTTATTTTCGTCTTATTGCTCGTCGCCGTTGGGGGAGGGGGCGTCATGCTCGCCACTTGGGATATTCCGGCTCCCGTGACCACCGTTGAGAAGGTTCTTCCTGATGAACGCTTCCCGCGCTGAGCGCCAACATCAATTTGGCGTATCGCATAAGGGCGGGAAGCTGTGGCCGATATACGCTTCCCGCGCTGAGCGCGCGCTTATTTCGGCAGTCATGGCGATGGCCTTGCTGGTGGGTAGTGGCGTTGCATTCGCACAAGGCGGCCCGGTGAATCTGACGCCGCCGCCGCGCCCGCAATCCCCTGACCAAACCCAGCCTCAGCTTCAGACCCAACCCCAGCCTCAAGTTCAGACGCAGCCCCAGCCCCAGCGGTCCCCGCAAACACCTCTCAAGCCGTTTGTTGGCGCCGAGGGCGTGAACATCGATGGCCCCGCGATGGGCGGCGTGGTCGAACAGCAATCCTTAGGTCAGGTGGACCTTGATGTCGCCGGGGTGCTTAACGGTGAAAACGGCGGTTTTGGCCCGGCCATGTGGTGGGGAACGGATCGCCGCGTGATCGAAACCCTTATGGCGCAATTGCCGGTGACGTCTCCATCTCCGGTCATGCACAATTTGATGCGCCGCCTGCTGCTCACCGGCGCCGAGGTGCCTGAGGGTGGACAGCCCGGATCGTTGATTTCTTTGCGTGCGGGCTTGCTGGCATCGATGGGGGATTTCCAGGGCGTCAATGCTTTGCTTGGCGTGGTGCCGGGGTACAGCGACAATGCGGAACTGTTGCGGGTTGAAATGGATACGCGCCTGTTGACCGGTGATGTCGCGCGCGCGTGCCAGATGGCGCATGCGAACATTGAAACTCAAGACACGCTCTATTGGCAAAAAGCCTTCAACTTCTGTCAGGCCCTGGAAGGTCAACAGCAGGCGGCCCTTTTGGGACTGTTATTGTTGGAAGAATTGGGCGTGGACGATCCGGTGTTCGTGCAGTTGATCCGGGCCATTGCCAATCAGACCAAAATGCCTGTGATCGACAGTCTAGCCGATCCGACGCCGCTGCATTTGGCGTTGGCTCGGGTGGCCCAGGCGCAGTTGCCCAGCGATGTCATTTCATCCAATCGTCCGGGTGTGTTGCGCGCTATCGCCATCAGTCCGAACGCTAATGCGGAATTGCGCCTAGAGGCGGCGGAACTTGCTGAAAGAGCCGGCGCGTTGGAGGTAGATGCGTTACGCCAGCTATACGCCAGCATCGAATTTACCGATGATGAATTGAAAAATCCGTTGACCGCTTCGGCGCAACGTTCCGGACCGATGAGTCGCGCGTTGCTGTATCGCGCTACGCTTTCGCAAACCGTTCCCGCCGCGCAGGCCGAAGCGTTGTCTCGCACGTTGAGCGTGGCGCGAACAGGGGGGCGTTATGCGTCTGCCGCGCGCGCGTTTTTACCCCAGTTAAGCCGTATTGAGGCGACTTCCGATTTGGCGTGGTTCGCCCCCGAAGCGATCCGCGCGTTCCTTGTTTCGGGCCGTGCGAAAGAAGTCGAGCCGTGGTTTGATTTATTAAACCAAGCGGCCAAGCGTGATCCGGAAATGGCTGTGGCACTGGAACGATTGATGCCCGTGGTGCGGCTGGCAGGCTTTTCCGACGCCGATTCCTGGACCATGGATCGTCTTGGCGAGTGGTGGAGTTTTATGAAAGACACGCCGGGCGCGCGCGAAAAGGCTGCGATGTTGATCGTCACCTTCGATGCATTGGGTGAATTCGTTCCCGAAACCGTGTGGCTGGAACTGCTTGAAGGTCCTTCGCACCAAAGCATTATGGCGCCGCATCCCTCCAGTTGGTTTTTGTTAGACAGCGCCTCGGCTCAGGCGCGCATCGGCGAAACGGTATTGCTCAGCTTGGTGATTTTGGGCGATTTCGGACCGGCTCGCGTCGAGCCGATGATCGTTCACCGCGTGCTCAAGGCGCTGCGTAATATCGGTTTGAACGATGAAGCCCGCGCCATGGCGCTTGAAGCCGTCGTGGCGGCGGGACTGTAAGCGCGGGGGGGCGTTGCGTCATGGGTCGCCGCGCCACGCTTAATGCAACATTGCCGCGCGATGTGGAGATGTTTTTGGAAATGCTGGCTGCCGAACGCGGCGCGGCGGCCAATACGCTCGAAGGCTATCGTCGCGATCTTGCCGATTTTGCCGCCTTTTCCGCCAGGCAGGGCTGCTCTCCACAAGATGCAAACGCTACGTTGATTCGCGCCTATCTCAAGCATTTGACCGGGCGCGGCATGGCTCCACGCACTCAGGCGAGGCGTCTTTCGGCATTGCGTCAGTTTTTTCGGTTTTTGTACGCCGAGCGTATGCGTAACGACGATCCCACCATCATTATCGACGCGCCGAAGGCCGGGCGCGCGTTGCCCAAGTATTTGTCCGAAGAAGAAGTCGACCGCTTGCTTGCGTGTGCGGGCAATCATACCGGCGTTGACGGCAAGCGCTTGGTGGCCTTGATGGAGGTGCTCTATGCCACCGGGTTGCGGGTATCGGAACTGGTGGGCCTGCCGCTACGGGCGGTGACGCGCGATGGTTTGATGCTGGTGGTGCGCGGCAAGGGCGGCAAAGAGCGCATGGTGCCGCTTTCCGAACCGGCTCAGGATGCCATCGTCGAGTATTTAAGCGTGCGGGCGCATTTTTTGCCTAAGGGAGCTCATAAAGGGGCACAAGGCGGCGCAAAGGATTCGCCTTATCTATTTCCTTCCCGCGCGCAACAAGGTTATCTCACCCGGGCGCGATTTGCCCAACTGTTGAAGGAATTGGCCATCGAGGCGGATTTAGACCCGGCGCGGGTTTCACCCCACGTTTTGCGCCATTCTTTCGCCAGCCACCTGTTGGCGCATGGCGCGGATTTGCGCGCATTACAGCAGATGTTGGGCCATTCTGACATCTCCACCACCCAAATTTATACCCATGTTTTGGACGAACGCTTGAAGCGTTTGGTGCAAACGGCGCACCCGCTGGCCGGTAATTGACAGGGGGCTTGGCTCATATCCACCGATATTTCAGGGCTTTATTTCCCCGCCCAGGAACGATATAGACGCTTCTTTCCCAGGCTATCGTGTGCTAGAAAACGCTTATGCATCATTATCTTGAGTTTGAAAAATCCATCGCCGAACTTGAAGGCAAGATCGTTGAACTCCGCCACCTGAGCGGCGGGCCGGAGGTCAATATTGCCGATGAAGTGATCCGGCTTCAGGGCAAGCTGGACAAGCAGCTACGCGCCACCTACGCCAAACTTTCGGCGTGGCAGAAGGCTCTGGTTGCGCGTCATCCGGACCGTCCGCATGCGCTCGATTACGTCAAGGCCCTGATCGAAGACTTCACCCCGCTGGCGGGTGATCGCCTGTTTGGCGAAGACGCCGCCGTCATCGGCGGGCTGGGGCGGTTGCGCGGTCGTTCGGTCATGGTGTTGGGCATCGAAAAAGGTTCCGACACCGACGCACGCGTGAAACACAATTTCGGCATGGCCAAACCCGAAGGCTATCGCAAGGCCCAGCGGCTGATGCAGATGGCCGACCGTTTCGGTTTGCCGGTGGTGACTTTCGTCGATACATCTGGGGCGTTTCCCGGCGCCGACGCCGAAGCGCGCGGTCAGGCCGAAGCCATCGCCAAGTCCATCGAAGTCAGCTTCCAAATCCGCGTGCCGTTCGTCACCGTGATCATCGGTGAAGGCGGCTCCGGCGGCGCCATTGCGCTGGCCTGCGCCAATGCGATCTTGATGTTGGAACATTCCATTTATTCAGTGATCTCGCCCGAAGGCTGCGCGTCCATTTTGTGGCGCGACGGGGCGATGAACAAAGAGGCGGCGGAAGCGTTGCGCTTGACTGCGCAGGATTTGTTGAAGCTGGGCGTGATCGACGACGTCATCGCCGAGCCGCTGGGCGGCGCACATCGCGCGCCTGAAACGGCGATGAAGGCCGTCGGCGACGCCATCGCCAAACAACTGCAGAAATTAGATGTGCTGGACCCCGGCCAGCTTCGCGCCAAACGTCGCCAGAAGTTCCTGGATATGGGCAAGGTGGGGCTGGGTTAAAACTTCAGCGCCTTTCTGATCGCTTAGATCATCAAGTCCAATTTTCAATTCTCAGTCCCGCTACCCGCCCAAACTCGCGCCCGTTATTGGTGACGAGCACCAGCCCTTGCGCGCGGGCATGCCCGGCGATCATCAGGTCATATGCGCCGATGGGCGTTCCTGCGCGCGCCAGTTCGGCGCGAATTTGTCCGGCCTGGGCGGCTGCGGCGGCATCAAAGGGGAGGACTTCGAGCCGTGCGGTGAAAGCTTCGACGACGTTCAAGTTACGTTCTACATTTTGTGAATTTTCAGCGCCGAATGTCAGTTCATAAAGCGTTACGGCAGAAATTGCCATGCGTCCATCGTTGGCGTTAAAAGTGGCGTGCACGTTTTCGGGCCGCGCCTTGATGGCGTAAATGCAGATGTCGGTGTCGAGCAGGTATTTGAGCACTTAGATCGTCCCGCGCTCCTGGGTTGCAGGCTGGGCGCGGGCGGTGAGGAAATCGTCGCTCGCTTGCGGGCCGTTAAAAAAGGCATCCCACGAGCCTCCCACTGGGGTGACGAGCCGGGCGGAACCGACCTTAATCACCTCGACCTCTTTAACATGTTCGGGAAATGCCACTGCCTTGGCCAGACGAATGGCTTGGGTCTTGTTGGACTTAAATACGCTGGTCTGGGTCATGGCGGGAACCTAGCTTATCTGGTAGATACTTAATGTATATACCATATTGCATCGGTTCTTTCAAGCTTGACGGCTATTGGCCGTCGCGCTTCAGCTCACCTTGCCGTGGCAATGTTTGTATTTTTCGCCAGACCCGCACGGGCAAGGTTCGTTGCGCCCGACGCGGCCCCAAGTGGCGGGGTCTTGAGGGTCGCGCTCTGCTGGTGAAGCGACGGGGGTTAGGCCCTGCGCTTGTTGCGGAGCATTGGCGAAAGCCGGGTCTTCGTGGCCTTCGTGCATGTCGGCGGGGGCACGGGGCGTCAGACCTTCGGGCGGCAACATCTGCAATTCGACGTGCGATAAAATGGTGGTGACGCGCTCGGAGATGTTGTCGAGCAATTCTTCAAACAAGCCGAAAGCCTCGCGTTTGTATTCGTTGAGCGGGTCTTTTTGTGCGTAGGCGCGCAGGCCGATGCCCTGGCGCAGGTGATCTAGAGTTAACAGGTGGTCTTTCCACAACTGATCCAAGAGCGAGAGATAGAGGCTCTTTTCTACGTCACGCATGATCTGAGGGCCGTACTTGGCGACTTTTTCGGCCATTTTTCGGTCGGCGGCGTCGGTGACGCGGGCCAGGATTTCCTGCTCGGCGATGCCTTCTTCTTTGGCCCAATCGGCGATGGGCAGGTTGAGGCTGAAAACGCGCATGAGCTCTTCGTGCAGGCCCTGCACGTCCCATTCGTCGGCATAGGCCTTTTCGGGGATGGCGCGGCTGACCAGATTGTTAATGATGTAGTGGCGCATGCCGACGATTTCGTCCGCGACGGTTTCGGCAGCCATCAATTCTTTACGCTGTTCGTAGATGACCTTGCGCTGCTCATTCATGACATCGTCGAATTTCAGCAGATTTTTGCGAATTTCGAAGTTGCGCGCTTCAACCTTCTGCTGGGCTTTTTCCAACGCCTTGTTGATCCAAGGGTGGACGATGGCTTCGCCTTCTTCTAAGCCCAGCTTCACCAGCATGGAATCGATGCGTTCAGAACCAAAAATGCGCATCAGATCGTCTTGCAGCGAAAGGAAGAAGACGCTCGCGCCTGGATCGCCCTGCCGCCCGGTACGGCCGCGCAATTGGTTGTCGATGCGGCGGCTTTCGTGGCGTTCGGTACCGACGATATAGAGCCCACCGGCTTCGAGCGCGATGTTTCTGTTGGCCTCGATTTCGGCTTTGATCTTGGCCACCGCGCCGTCGTGCTCGGCGCCAGGGGTGATGTCGCCCAATTCACGCAGGATGCGCATTTCCAAGTTGCCGCCCAATTGGATGTCGGTGCCGCGGCCCGCCATGTTGGTGGCGATGGTGACAGCACCCGGCAGCCCGGCGTCGGCGACGATGAAGGCTTCTTGTTCGTGGTGGCGCGCGTTCAGCACGTTGTGCTTGATGCCCTTGGATTTCAACAGATTCGACAGGTATTCCGATTTTTCAATCGATACGGTGCCCACCAAAACCGGCTGATTGCGCGTCTGGCAGTCGCCGATCAGGTCCACGATGGCGTCGAATTTTTCTTTGGCGGTGCGATAGACCACGTCATTTTGATCTTTGCGCACGCACGGGCGATGGGTGGGCATTTCCACCACTTCGAGTTTGTAGATTTCCGAAAACTCGCCCGCTTCGGTCATCGCCGTGCCGGTCATGCCCGCCAGCTTGGGGTACATGCGGAAATAGTTCTGGAATGTGATCGACGCCAAGGTCTGGTTTTCATGCTGGATGGTCACGCCTTCCTTGGCTTCCAGCGCTTGGTGCAGGCCTTCGGAAAAGCGCCGACCTTCCATCATGCGTCCGGTGAATTCATCAATGATGACGACCTTGTCGTCGACAACGATGTAATCGGTGTCGCGCGCATACATGTGGTGCGCACGCAGCGCCTGATTGATGTGTTGCACCAACGATACGTTGGCTAGGTCGTACATGTTGCCTTCGCGCATCAGGCCTGCGTCGCGCAGTAACTGCTCGGCGTGTTCGTTGCCGTCTTCGGTTAAGGTTACGGCCTTGGCCTTTTCGTCTTTTTCGTAGTCGGCTGGAGTGAGTAGCGGAATCAGCGCATTGACGGATTTGTACATCGCAGAGCTATCTTCGGCCTGACCCGAAATGATCAGCGGCGTGCGCGCTTCGTCAATGAGGATCGAGTCCACTTCGTCAACGATGGCGAAGTTGAAATTGCGCTGCACCATGTCGCCTAAGCGGAACTTCATGTTGTCGCGCAGATAATCGAAACCGAATTCGTTGTTGGTGCCGTAGGTCACGTCGCAGGCATAAGCCGCTTGGCGCTGGGCGTCGTTTAAGCCGTGCACGATACATGCGGAGGTAAGACCTAAGAAACTGTAGACTTTGCCCATCCATGCGGCGTCGCGGCTGGCGAGATAATCGTTAACGGTGACGACGTGCGCACCCTTGCCTTCCAATGCGTTCAGGTAAATGGCCAAGGTGGCGGTAAGGGTTTTGCCTTCGCCGGTTTTCATTTCGGCGATCTGGCCGCGATGCAGCACGATGCCGCCCATCAATTGCACGTCGTAATGACGTTGGCCCAGCACACGCTTTGCCGCTTCACGCACGGTGGCGAAGGCGTCAGGCAGGACGTCATCAAGGCTTTCGCCAGCCTTTAGACGTTCGCGCAGCCATGGGGTGCGGGCCTTAAGCGCGTCGTCGCTCAGAACTTCCACTTCGGGTTCCAAGGCGCTGATGGCGTCGATGAGTTTATGCAGGCCCTTGACGTAACGTTCATTGGCCGAGCCGAAAAGCTTTTTGGCGAGAGCGCCGAGCATGGGCGGGGATACCTTGGCAAGTGGGTTGAGACGTGACGGCGAGCGGATATCCCCCCCCGT
>Ga0299912_10000609_pt1 | contig 29982 bp, 22 predicted proteins | sample RVTome_2_FD_207667 | JGI IMG/M metagenome (GOLD analysis project Ga0299912, IMG submission 207667) | Soil microbial communities from uranium-contaminated site in the Upper Colorado River Basin, Wyoming, United States - RVT95D214 (version 2) ... | reverse complement strand
GATTGCCAGCGACAAGGTCTTGGTAAGCTTTTTATGAGGTAACGGTTGGGTTAGCTTTGAATCCCACATTGGGACTTAATCAAAAAATTATACAATAATTGATTGTAATGTCAAGGGGTATGCAGCCCAAAATCGGTGATGAGCACATCCTCCTCGGTTTCAATCGTGGCCTTTATGCAAGTAAAGAGAAGCAATCTCACCCCGACGACCTAGCAAAATCGTACCTAAATACCCTCCCGATAAACATAAGGAAGCGTGGCTCGATGCTAAATATCTTGCCATGGTAGAAACTTATACCCTGTCCCTGAAAAATTGCAGATATGATCTGCATATCCTCCCAGGGCATTTGTGGGGAGGATGATTTCAGCTGCTAAAGATTGAAGGAGGACAGGAATCCGAAGTAAACGGCAGGAATCCTTCAGGTCGAAGAGTATTGATATGATCTGGATATGGGAAGATTTAGGATTCCTGATAAATTTTTTATTATAGCAGATAGTCGCAGAAATGCTTAAGCGATTTTCCTTGCTCTACTGTCAATCCAGAATAATTGTGGCCCCGGCGCTCAGGTTGCTCTCCAGCAGGGCCCTATCCTCCGAGCGGGCAGGCAGAATATACCATGACCCCTTAAGGCTGAAAAAGCGAAATTTTCTCACTCAAAATGGTCCAAAAAAGGGGGCATCTCCATAGATCCAATACTCTAACATAACTTGTGGATCAGTTTTTGGGGGGAAGGTCAGCCCCACAAAGACACAAAATCATTTGACCTACAACCCTATATAGCAATAAGATGAGTGAAGAAAAGACTGTGATCTCCGAATATAGCGCGTTGGCAGAAAGCCATGGGCTTGAGTGAGGCAAATACCAGAACAAAACTAATAGACACCGCTCTTCATGCTCGAGGGGGAACTGAACACCTCATTCGCCGGAAAGCAGCCGCCGCGGCCATCGAGGTCATCGCTGGCCAACCCCGGAAGCAAGCCAAGGGCCGTATAGAATACCCCCTTCGTGTCAGGGTCAACCTCAACGTGCAGCCCATTGTCGTGGCCCTCATAGGGGCCAAACCCGCATACCATCCTTCAACTCGTGGCCTGGAGCGGGCCAAGATCTACGCCTCGTGCCAACGCCTGAAAGTCCCCTTCGTTTTCTCTATCAATGTTCCCTTTTTGTGGAGTATAGCCGCATTACAGGACCGACAGATTTTCAACGCCCACTCTTAACCAGACAGCGAGGTTAATATGGTTGTTGAACATATCCCCTTTGGACCCTTTGTCAATGAGAGTGAACGAAAGGCTCTGGAAACACTGAAGAGTAGATTGACAGGCTTTCAAGGGAAAGGGAAGTGGCTCCTCCTTACCAACGTGATGTTTTCGGCTCGCCAAGAACGGCTTTCCGATGAAATCGATATGATTGCTATCGGACCAACGGGGCTCCATATTATTGAAATTAAGCATTGGGATCAATATCACATTAAAGAAAGGCCCTTGTGGGTAGAAGAACAGGCCGATATTCTCAACACCAAGGTAAAAATTATTAAATCAAAAATAAGCCGTGACATAGATGTAGGTTTTTTAGAAGGTAAGATATTATTCACAAAAGGAAGCTATCGTGCACCGGAAAATAAGCCAAGACCAGTTTATCGAGGAGTGAAGGTATATGGATTGTCGGAATGGCGTGATCTTTTGGAGCTGGAGGGAAGAGATAAATTTAACGATAGAACGGTTGAGACAATATGCCGAGAAATTGAGCCTCAAACCAGGCTGGCAGTTACCGGTGATACTCGTAACTTTGGCGAGTATATTAATTTGGAGAGAGTTTCGCCGATAAAGGACCGCTTCCATCGTATTTTTAAAGGAATCCATCAAACCAGACGTGATCGGGTCATCCTGCATATTTATGACCTGTCGGCTTCGGACGAAAAAAATGCCTTTGAACTGGCCAAACGAGAGTTTGACACAATTCAACGACTGCAGAAGTCCAAATGGTTACCACGCCTGCTCGATTCCTTTCAAAGTCTCCCCCAGTATCCCGGCGAAATATATTATTTCTCTACTATAGACCCAATCGCCCCACCTATCGTTGATCGTAAATGTGATCCCAACTGGACCATCGATGATCGTATCCGGTTTGCTGCCGGGGCTGCCGCAGCCCTCTCTGAATTGCATCATCCTGAAGATGATCAAGAGATTATTGTGCATCGCAAACTGTCTCCCCAAAGCATTTACGCCTACACCAATAATGATCCTCTCTTTGGCGATTTTATGTTTACCAAACTTCAGGACGCAATAACCTTGGGAGATCAACAGATCGAAGGAGTAAATGAGGAATATCTATCGCCTGAAGTGCATCGTGGGGGGCTGGCTGCTGCAGATACTCGTTCCGATGTCTTTGCCTTGTGTTCATCTTTGAGGGTGCTGTTTGCTGATCTCGACGATGATAAGGCTCTATGTGCACTACAAATTTTAAAAGAGGGTATAGCCGCTGACCCTGCCAGACGTTGCCACTTAAATGAACTTCAGCAATCCCTTCAGCGTCTGGTAGGTGATATCCCACCCACCAAGAAGCCGGTGCCGTCGGCGTGCTATTGGGATGAGGATATTGAGATCGAATTTCGGGAAAATATTTATAAGATAGTTGCCCGATTAGGGTCCGGGGGTGTGGGCACCACCTTCAAGGTTGTCCAGCTAACAAAAAACCGTGACGAAGAGCTTGGAACTTTTGTGGCCAAGGCCATCCATGAGGAAAAGGATGGTGGAAGAGCCCTTGAAGCTTATGCCATGGCTCGGCCCTATACTTTTCATCCACATCTTGCGTCCATTGTGGAATATGCGGCGAAGTGGGAGGTTAACCAGTTTGTCGCACTGATGAAATGGTTGGAAGGCACTCCCATCAGTGATTATAAGGGCCTGTTGCCCCTTTATGCAGAGGATCTGAGTGAGAAATCCGTGGTGGATCTTATTCTGCAGTGGCTCCTGGATATGTGCGATGGTTTGTCAGCCTTACACCAGGTCAACTTGGTCCATGGCGATGTCAGCCCTAAAAATATTATCGTCCATGAAGGGACCGTAACCCTCACCGATTATGATATGGTCACCCGGGCCGGAAAACCTCCCCGTGGAGGCGGCACCCCACTTTATAGCTCACCAGACCTATTGGCCAGGAATACCATCCTGCCTGGAGACGATATCTTTGCCTTGGCAACCACCTTCTTTCATGTTCTGTTCGACCATGAACCTTTTGTGAACCAGGTAAAGAATGCCGGGCTTAATTGGCAATCTCAAGAAAGAGAACTTTATCCCCGAGTTACGAAATTTCTTGATAAAGCGACAGCGCCGGAGCCGGGAGGCAGGTTTGCCTCGGCTATGGAGGCAAGGAGTTTTATCCAAGGGATTTTTGGCATCGAGCCCGAATTACCAACCCAAGAAGCAAAAATCTTAACTCCCCAAAAAGTTCCCTGGCTCTTAGAACTCCTAAATAGCTATCCCGGTTCTCTCCACGGCAATATTGAAACTCGAGGTCTGGATTCCGATTTTGCTGCAGCCACTTATGTGGAAACCTCTCTGGATCAGACAATTTTGGAAGAGATTAAGAACCGGCATCTGGGTCTGATCATTCTTTGCGGTAACGCCGGGGACGGAAAAACAGCTTTCTTGCAACATCTGGCTCGCGGCCTTGGATCCCATCACTGCTATTCAGCTCAACGCATGTGGGCTATCCCCCTGACCGATGGCTATCGCGTCATAGCTAATTTGGACGGCTCTGCTGCTTTCGAGGGGCGAACTTCTACCGAGCTATTGGATGAGATGTTTGCACCTTACCATGATGGCAGTTGGCCTCCAGACATGGTGAATTTGGTGGCCATTAACAGCGGCCCACTGTTGGCCTGGATTGAGGATTATGAGTATCGTTACACATCAACTCCTCTTACCAAGATGCTCTGGCATGCTCTCGGAGGGAATCTATCTAACCTCCCCCCCCACATCCGATTCTTGGACCTTAACAACCGTTCCCTGGTAGGCGGAATTAACTTAAAGGGTGGAGGTGGGGAACTTACCACGGATTTTTTGGACCGTTTGTTGGACAAAATGCTAGGCGGTTTTGCTACGGATGTTTGGCAATCTTGCCCGACCTGCTCCGAACAAAACCGTTGTCCCGCGTGGGACTCCGTAAAACTGTTACGCCATCCGGAGTTACGTCCGAGGGTCATGGGGCGTCTATACGAAGCCTTGCAGGCGGTGCACCAAAGGGGTGAAGTTCACATTACTACTCGGGAATTGCGAGCGAATCTCAGTTATATCTTTTTCGGGGTTTATTGGTGTGAGGATTTCCACCAAGGTCCGGAAATCCAGCCTTGGTCCTATTATGATCGCGCCTTTCAGGCCACCTCTCCCCACCGGCAGGGCGAATTGTTGAAAGAACTGACCTATCTCGATCCCGGTTTAGAGGCCCATCCCCTGATTGATCGCCACTTGTTAGGTCGCGGGGCTGCGGAAAAAGAAGGTTTGGCGCCTTCTTATCCGGATCTTCCATCTCTGGCCTCAGCCAGGCGTCGCGCCTACTTCGAATGGACGGAAGAGCAAAAGATTATTATCGGCGCTACGCCCTACGCCTTAGGACTGGCTCGGGGCCGTCACCTGGGCCAGTTCCGACGGGTTCCATTTATGAATTTTGCGGACCAAGCCCAACTCGTTACAGAACTGTGCCGGGGTATTGCCCGGCTGGAGGACCTTCCCTTAAGTGCCTTTAAAGACGAAAAGGTGGTGCCCTTAAAAGTCTCGCCACGGACCCCCACCGAAAGTGCTGTGTGGGTGATCAAACCTCGAGAGCGGTTTTCTCTGGAAGCTAAACTTCCGGATAGTGGTGGCCTACTGGAGACCTTGCATACCCATTTGATTCTGAAATACCTCTACTCAGACGGCAGTAAAGAAGAGATGTTCCTGGGCACGGAACTGTTCCACATCCTGTTGGAACTCAAAGATGGATATCAGATGGCGGATGTTTTTTCTGACGATATTTTCGCCCAACTGGCAATCTTTACCCAACGCCTCACCCAGGAAGACGACCGCGACCTCTTCGCTTGGAATCCCATGGAAGAAGAGACAGTGTTCCGTATCATGGCCCAACGCAGTGATGTCAGGCAGCAAATCGTGATCTCTAGAGCTAAGGGAGAAGCCGATCCATGACCACTACCGTTAAAACTGTGGTGGAAGAGGTCCTGAACATTAAAACGACCAAGGCCCTTTGGACCTCAAGTTATACCCCGGTATTACCCATTACCCCGCAAAACTTTTCCCTGGATGCCGTGCTCCCTGCCATGTTTTACATGTTCCGGTGGGGTCAGCGTCGCGGCAAGGGGAAATTTACCGCTACCTTTGGGGAATACCGAAGGCAAACTGTTAATGAGGAGGATACGGATGAATCCGGGATGCAAGAAAAAGGGACTAAGAAAAAAAAGGAACTCCGAGTTGCCATTGATGGAGTAGCTCAGAATTTATCCCGGAAGACAGATCGATTTGTAGGTTTCAACGGTCCAGTGGAGATGGCAATACTTGGCGATCTGCTCCTAACATATTGCCTGGAAAACAAAAAGCTGGAAACTGGCCGCCAGGAACAGGTGCAGCGGGTGTTTCCCACCCATTATTATGCCAGTTGGATCGATTTGCCAGAATTAGTGGTCCATCTCCGTTATGTCCCTGAAATGGTGGTAGCCCTCTTGGCCGATCAACCTAGTGGCAAATATCTTGAACGCAATCAGGTTAATTCCCATTTCCCCGTCGGCGCTGATTTCAAGTCCAATCTCCTGCTCGAGCTTTTTGGTTCTGGAATGGGTATCGCCGGCCTTACTAGCAATTTAACCTCGGATCGTTTTGATGAGAATGAACATCGCATAGGAATTGACCAATTATTAACCATTCGCATGGCCCAAGAATGCGGTGAGGCTCCTTTGACAATTAAGGGCGAGGTTCCAGAAATTCCTAACCAGTGGCCCTTAGCTAGAAAGGCAATGGAGCAGTTTAAGGAAGATCTGAATGTATTTATTCAGGCCTATGGCCGCACTATTCCTCGTAAATCCCTTTTGTCAATGCTTGAGTCCTGCCTTTCTTTGGGACTCACCCACATTCTTTTGTCCACAGTGGTCTTGATGAACTCCTGGGAAAAAACCGGACGAGTGACAGCCTTCAAGGAACAGCAATCATGGCCGGTTTTTGTGGATTGCTCTTCGGGGGTAGATCACACCCTACGCCAACTGGCTGAAGAGTCCATGGGAGAATTTTTGCGCCAGTTTGACCGGCTACCCATCATCATGATGTGCCTGAGGGTCTTGGAGCAAAAAGCCAAATATGATGCGGTGATCCGCCAGGCCGGGGTGGCCCTATTTCCTTCCGCAGAAGATTGGATCAATCTACTGGGAGATATCTATAGTGGTAACCACGAACGTGCACTAAGAATCCTGGAAGCTTTGGGGGAAGATGGCTTAAGACTGGCCGACGCCTTGGAGGAGGCCAATGAGGCGGCCGCTGCTCAAACCATTTTAACAAGCCCAGAAGGCAATCAAGCCATGCGGCTGGCTGAGGGCCTTTGTCTGCTCATGGGGGATAATTTTCTGCGCAAAAAATATGTCCAATGTCTGGATTCGTGCCTAATGAGCAAGCATCCCAACGGCCTTGCCCACAAACGGAAGACCCAGAGGACCGATGCCTTAGGAAAACGCAGAAGTTTAGAGATGCGCGCTATTCTATTGCCTAACACCATGCTGGACTATATGGTCCATCGGCATCTGCGTAAAGCAGCCAAAGGCAAGGGACCAAAGACCTTGACATTTATGAACTTCATGGCCCTCTTGCGTGAGCGCTATGGTTTATATATCAATCAAGCTCCACCTGGCATGTCTATTCCGGCAGAGTTGTTGTTGCGCAACCAACGCTTCCTGGAGCGACGTCTGCGGGATCTGGGGGTCTTGGTAGGGGTCAATGATGCCGAATCAATGAAACGCCTGAGGCAGCGTTTCCAAGCAGAAGGTGATGACGATGATCAATGACCATCAGGCGAGGTGTCTGGCGGAAGCCGTGGGAATCCTCTTGGGCAAAGACTCCCCAGGCAACATGGCATTTGTGCGCTGTCTGGGGGCAGAAGAACTGAGAGACCTTTCAGGTCATCCCCAATTCCAGGTGCCAGGATGGGAAATTTATGGAGTCGTGGACAAGGCAGATTCTAATCAGCGCCTTATTACCGCCGATCAGGCGGTGGAAATGCGGGAAGGAAAAGGACCGGCCACCTTGCTGTTGGTGGACCCCGAAAAAGCCGGGGCCGGAATGGATGGCATCTATAGCGCGGCCCGAGAAATTACCGAGCGGGAGTTATATGAGAAGGCTAATGAATTAGTTTTTCGGGATTTTCCCCATGGAAGGCTGGGATGGGCCAAGGATGCTGTGAAAAAAGCACGCCGCCTTGGCATCACCAGCCGCCACACTATTTCGCCATGGAAAGAATTTGCTTTTTACGTCCATAGCTCCGAGAAGCAGGAAGACATTGGTGGGTGCATTACTCGTCTCGGATTATGGCCCATTAAGATCTATGATAAACCAGATAAAAGCGATTTGGATAAATCGGCCCGCTTGATAGAGAGACTTCTGCTCGCCACTGGAACCGTTAACACGCCAGCAATGAGGGTGGCAGGGTTACTGCTACCTGAATCTACTGACCCCAGACAAATTCAGAACCTGACCGAATTCATCCGTCAGGCCGCCGGCAGGCACTGGCAAGAAGCTGTGTCAGATCTGGTTGATAAACCTGATCTATGGTTGAACGAACTCCAACCCGGTATTTTTGATTTGTCTACCTTAAAAAAGCTGGAGATTGTTCCCTGGCGCAAAAACCCCCAAAACAAACCCTTCGCATGGTCCGGGTTGAAACTAACGGAAGGCGAATTATTGCCCCAATTTATCTTGAATCTTCAACCGGCTTCAGCCAAGGAACGTTCGAAACTAGAGGTCCAGTGGAGAACCTATCCCGAAGATTTAAAGGCGGGGGCGGTTGAATATCGCGTCGTCGTTCTATCCGGTGATGAAGAACTGGCCGAAAAAAAGATTCTGCATAGCACCAAGAGTCCCCAGAAGAGTTCTTTTACAGAAGAAGATTTTCTGGATGAATTGGAAGTAGGCTCCAAGTTTGAGGCTAAGATCCAAATTCAAGCCATCGGAAGTGATTCCGGCCATCACCTGGACCCCATAGAAAGTGAAGATTTTCTTCTAATTGTCGGCCAAGATACCGGCACGACGCAAACTGGAGCTGGTAAGGCGGTAAGAGCCCTGGTGGAAGGGGCTATCAACCTAGAGAATGAGGATGACTTCCGCCAGCTTTGTCAGAACCGGTCTGCTTATCGTGAAGACCGAAATGGCTTCATTTCCTTTAGAGCACAGTCAAAAAGCGCCAAGGTTTTCCGCCCTCCCCTTATTCGAGATGTAGAACAGGATTGGAACTTGCGGAATGGAGAAATTGGCCGATGGTGGATTACTGTGCGGGCGGACGGTTCTCGGGTCGGTCCTCTTAACTTCGAACCTCTCGGCCCCGGACCCTGCTCCGAAAATTTGTGGAAACGAGTGGTCTCTGTTAACCAGGCATTTTGTAACTTAGTCAGTGCCGGCTGCGGCCTTATCGGCCTAATTTATGATCATCCCCACCGGCATGCCGAGGATTATCTCAATTCTTGGACGGCGGTTTTGGACGAGGGAGCGCCGAGCCTTTCGTTGGTTTATACGATAGAAGTGCGTTCCCTATCAGGCAAAACTTTGGGGTTAATCGTCCCCCCTGTCCATCCGCTAAGGGTAGCCTGGCATTATGCCTACGATACAGTAGTATATTTTGCCCGATTTGAAGATAAAATGCGCCCCGCTACCATAGGTAAAATTTTACGAGAACTTGATGGGAGCCGCTTTCCATTTGTTTTACCCGGATTGAGACCCGGTGAAACCTTTATCTTTGGCGATACGTTGGGTTTTTACGCTGTGGCAATGGTTTTGGACACTGATCGGGAACCAAAAGCTGCTTTGGCCATTATGGCCAGTTCCCTTGCGCCTAATACTGTGGACATTGCCCCTTCAGTGGGAAAATCGGCCTCCAAAGTTTTGGGCAGGGAAATCGCGCATTACCTGATGCTTCACCCCAAATACCATACCCTGCATGTCCACGCTATACGTCCCGGCGACGGCATGACAATTACCCGAGCCTTGGGACATGCCCTAGAACAATATGGTGCAGATGAGGAAGGAGATGGTGGGGGTAAACATCCACCCGCATTTGTGCTCAACTTATTTCCTTCCAATGAACAGACGGGGATGGTGGGCCGGTTTTTGTCTTTGGCTACAGAAAGACGGCGTTCCGGGGCTGGGGCTTCTTCGGAAGACGCCTGGATTCAGGATACGCTAGTTCAAGAAGGCCAGGTTACTATACCTCGTTTGCGGTGGGCCAAACGAGACAGTGAAGATCCAGAAATCCCAGCCCATATGGCAGTGGCCTTTAACGCTTTCGTATCCCGGGTAATGTGTCTCCCAAAGGAGCAGCTCGAAAACGATGGCCATCCTTTATCAGTATTTGGCCTGACCACGCCGGTAATTAGGCGATTCAAACCAGTTCCGACCCCCACCTGGGATACATTTATTTCGTTAGTGGCTGCAGGTGAAAAACATCCCTTGGGCCGAATTCTTACGGAACGTCTTGAACGAATTCAAGGAGCTGTCCTCCGCGCTGTAAGCCGCTCTCTAGGGGGAACCAATGATACCTGGCCGGTATTGCGCACCGAAATATCCTTGACCAGGGAGGAATCTCTGCAAAATCTCCATACCCTCTGTGACTGGGTCATCACCCTGGACCAAAACGCTGGTATCGAATATTATGATTCGCCCAAAACAGAAAACCTGAAGTCCATCTACGATGCCTATATTATTGACTGTGTGCCGGAGCGGGAAGATTTAGGCCTAATGCAGTTGGTCACTTCTACTGCTAATTTGTCCGAGGTGCAACTCCTGTTAGATGAATCTCTGCAGGAAATGGGCATTAGTGCAAGCGCCAGAAACTGCATTTTTCTCATGGAACAATTAAAAGCTCTGAGCGGACGCCTGGCCATGCGTCTAACGGCTCAGGGGGTGAAGCCGGGAGAGCTTATTGCCCTGGCCCTGGTGTATGCCAACTGCCTTGGCAAAAACGATGCAAATTCTGTCTGGTTAGATCTCCAAGAAGGCTTTTTCGTCTTATTGGATGATGTGCGCGAGCTCTTAGCTGATAAACCTCAAGACTTGCTGACACCGGAAGAGGAATCCCGTGCCGATCTTCTCTATGTCACCATCGCTCGCCGCGGCGGACTTCTTTTCCGATTTGTAGAAGTTAAATATCGACGATATCTAGTGACGGCGCGCAATCCCAAACTGGTGGACGATATTTCCAGACAGGTGGGGAATACACGCAATCGTTGGGAAAACCTTTACCTGTCGAAAGATCTCAAGGCAATAGAACGCAGTGTCCGACGCCACCGCTTAGCCAAGATTTTGTGTTTTTACGCCGATAAAGCTCGACGCCACCATTTAGGGGAATCAGCCTACGAAGAAATTAAAAAAGAAATCGATAAGATGGTTCGGGAAGGAGAAAAATATCAATTTGCCACCACATTTATCAGCACCCCTTTTGACCGGGGATATATCTTCTGCCCTGACATCCAGGCTCCCAAACCCATACCTTTTGCGGTCACCGAGCAAATAGGCGTTTATCTCTTTGGCCAAGCGCAGATCCCCGACTCCCAAGGGCGCCATGAAATTATGCCGCAGCCTGATCCCTTAGAGGTTTCAGGTCGATCTGACGATAGTGGAAAAGAGGTTAGTAAAAAAAGCATTCCATCCGATCGAGACAAGCAGGAGGATGAATCATCTCGCCAGTTAGCGATGGTAATGCTAGGCGAAAGTCTTTCCCTTGATGAGCCAGTGGGCTGGAACATCAGCATCCGTGGTAATCCCCATCTCATGATTGTTGGCCAACCAGGAATGGGGAAGACCACCTGTCTTATTAACATCTGCCAACAACTATTTGATCTTTCCATAAACCCCATTATCTTTTCTTACCATGAAGATATTGATGCTAAGTTGTTGGTCCATTTCGGTGACTTATATTGTGCGGACTACAATGGTTTGGGGTTCAACCCCCTAAAAGTCATTAGCTCCTCTCCCCGGGCCTATATCGATAATGCGGGCATGATCAGGGATATTTTTTCTGCAATTTTCCCTGAATTAGGTGACTTACAGCTTGATAGCATCAGACAGGCTATCAAGCAAAGCTACCTTGAGCTTGGGTGGGATGACCTGTCCCGTAACAGAACCGACCTGATCGTGCCGGACTTTCAAACGTTCTATGAAATTCTGAAATCGTTACCTAAAACAGACAAGGGTCTAATGGCTCGGTTGGGGGAATTGGATGACTATGATTTCTTCAGATGCCTTGGCGACAACCAGGATCTTTTTTCTATTAATAAACCCATAATAGTCCGAATTCACCTATCGCAGAATCAAGTATTACAGCGCGCCTTTGCCAATTTTGTTCTCTATAATCTTTATCAATCTATGTTCTTGCGTGGAGAGCAACCCAATATTACCCATGCTATTGTGTTTGATGAAGCGCATAGAGCCAGTCGCCTTAATCTTTTGCCGACTTTCGCCAAAGAATGTCGTAAATTTGGGATTTCATCGATATTAGCTTCTCAAGAAGCTCGTGACTTCAACTCATCTCTCTTTGCAGCGATTGGTAACTATCTAATCCTCAAATTGACTGAAACTGATGCCAAAACACTGGCTAGGAATGTAACCTCTGCCGATAATGTCAGGTTAGTCGCGGATAAGATAAAACAATTACCCAAATATCAGGCAGCCTTTTTTACAGAGGGCAAAAGGCGTCCAATATATCTTGCCCTAAAAAACATTTAATAATCAAAATCGCATTAAGTATGCAAAATAACGAGAGTTTCGATGAGCAGGTTAACACAGCAGCAACTGGAAGCTCATCCATAGGGGCAGGCCACCCGCGCAGCGTGCATAGCTTGCCAGGATCGTCAATTGTCGTTTGGGCGGGGAAAATGCCAGGTATGATCCGGATATGAGAAGATTTTGGATTCCGGATAACTTCCGAATCATAGAAGCTATTGGAATTTAGCTGCTTTATAGGCACAGGTTTGCAGCCCCCGCACCGATTCGGCATGCTATTCATCATCTTCCGCTTTTTCTCGTAACGAAAAGTCGAAAATAGAGGCATGTCCATACCGCATCTTTTCTCCATAGAGGGTTATAACCTTTATTTTATTGGCTGACGCGGCCTTAAGGACAATATTCATGGCATCTTCGGGAAAATAGAGAAAACACCAGCTACATGGTTTTCTTTTCTGGAGCGAGCCCACCGACTTCGGCGGATCTTCGCTATACAAGTCCAGGTATTTGCTTCTCTCGGTCTCATTGAGATAAGGGCTCTGAGCTAAATTTACCTCGACCTTTTGCTCTTTCAACTGAGGGGGCTCAAGAAATTTGCCTTTAAAAACCAACCATCGAGTTTCGCTGTATGGTTCGCGATTTATGGAGTCTCCGATATCTTTGTAGCGGCGCAAGGGGTTGAAATTGTAATTAAGTCCAAAGCTGTAATCGCAACTCCAGCTGTCGATGACGACGGTATAATGAACGCCGTCGGATAGTCTGCCTCGGTAATACCTAATTATTTTTTTAATCTTCTTTTCTCGATCTTCCCATGCGCTAGAGAACTTGGGGTTCTTTTTTGCAGATTTTTGGACTTCTGGTTCTTGTGGTTCCGGTTTTGGTTTTTTCTTTTCGACAAAGGCAGGAAGCGGTGGCCGGACAACCTTTTGACCCGAACTCTTTTTGGCCCAATAACCTCTTGGTGGAACAGGAACCTGGTTACGAGCACACAACTTTGCCATTGCGCGATCGGAGACGCCGTAGTCTTTGGCAACATGCTGCATGGGTTTCGACCACACTAATTGATAGAGTTGTTCTCGGGTCAAAGACAAAAGACTGCGCTCTTGATTTTCTTTCCAGGTAGACTGCGGATTATCCTTCATGCCTGAAAATCCTTTTTCTGAACGCATCCTCAAGCATTTTAATACTTAAGATAATTATCTTCCCGCCTTTATCAAGCGGACGATCCTAACCCAGATGGAGAAGGTGAAGGGAATGCTGTTATCTTGCCAATATACGCCCTTTCGCTAATTTTTCCATATGGTTCGTGTATAGGAACCCTTGCAAATAGAGCTTGAATTGGGAATCCTCCCGCAAAATCGGAAATTTCCCGGGGAGATCATATTGACTTGGGGGAAAGGCTGTCCCGAGGTGTTCCGGTTTTTGGCTCAGATCAAGGCCAGAGGTGCGAGACCGGGTGGTGCTTACGCCAGGAGCAGCAGGCATCAAGAAATCGGAACGGGGTGGCGTCGCCCCTCTCCTGGCCGACCTCCCCCGCCGTGAGCACCGGCACCCTGAAATGCGCCCCCAGCCCTCCCCCCGGAAGATAAATCTACGGCGCACAGGGCCACTCACAGCCCCACCACGGCCCGCAAAGGGGGCACCCATAGGGGAAGTCAGGGGGGGCCTGTGAAATGCTTAAATCCCCCGCAGAAAGGCCCCGCCAACCAGCCATATTTTGCTCATAAAATATTTGGGCTTGGGTCCCATAGAGGGGGGGTGCTCTCTTCTGACCTGTCTAATTTGACAGCAAATGAAAAATTGAAAAAAGGTCCGGACGGGGCATTTATCCATAGGGGGGGTAGGAGTCCCGTCTCCGGGTTTGCCCCTGGGGCCGGGAAGAGGGGGAGGTGCACCGGGCGGCCCGGGGCCGGGGCGTGGCAGGGGACCGGCCAGGTGGTGGGCGGTGGCGCGGTGCGGCGGGCGGCAGGGGCAGGGGGCGAGGACACCTGACAGGGCGTGGCCGGCAAACCAGCAGCATGGCTGAGGCCCAGTCGGGCGGGCTGACCTGCCTATTATTTTTTATCTTGAACCCGCTGAGACGGTTGAGCCGGAGCCGCAGGGCTGACGGGTTTGTGGGGCCGGGCCTGTCCCCCGGGGGTGGGAGCAGGGGAGGGGCCGGGATTGTCGGGGAAGAGGCTGGCGCCCCCACACCCCAATCAAACCGGACCGGCGAGACTCAGGAACAAGGGAACATCCTGCTCCCTTTTTACCCCGTTTAGAGAGATTCTGTGGGGAATAGTGTGGGGAATAAAAGCATAAAAGGTTAGGCTGATTACCTAACCTCTTGAATTAACTGGGGTGAGCGACGGGACTTGAACCCGCGACCGCCGGGGCCACAACCCGGTGCTCTGCCGTCTGAGCTACGCCCACCATTTTATAATTCCTTACCACAATTACCCGGACGGGGCAAGGGATGGGAGCCGGGCACCGGGGTAAAGAATGGTGGTTGCCAAAGGACCCAGGCCCTCCCCTCCCCAAGAAATAAACCAGACCGGCCCGAAAATAATTTTGACGGAGATAATCGGGATGATAGAATTTTGCCGATGACCTCTAATTCCGACCCCGTCGAAAAGAAAGATATTCGCAAAACCCTCGTCCTGGCCTTGGGCGCCCTGGGGGTGGTCTACGGCGACATCGGCACGAGCCCCTTGTATACCGTCAAGGAATGCTTCCATGGCACCCACGCCATCGCCCTAACCCCGGCCAACCTTCTGGGCGTCATGTCCCTCATCTTCTGGTCTCTGACGATGGTGGTCCTGATCAAATACGTGATCTTTATCTTAAAGGCCGACAATGAGGGGGAAGGCGGCATTTACGCCCTGGCCGCCCTCTTTCTGGGAAAAGGGGCCAAGCAGGTTTCAGAAAGGGCGGTAAAACGTCTCGTCCTTTTGGCGATCTTCGGGGCCGCCTTGCTCTATGGCGACGGCATCATCACCCCGGTCATCTCCGTGCTCTCCGCGGTGGAGGGCCTCAATGTGGCCACCAGCGCCGCAGAACCCTTCGTGCTGCCCCTTTCCTGCGGCGTTCTGTTCGGCCTCTTTCTTTTCCAAAGCCTGGGAACCGAGCGCATCGGCAAGGTCTTCGGCCCCATCATGTTGTTCTGGTTCACCTCCATCGCCGCCCTGGGCCTGGCCCAAATACTCAGGAGACCCGAGATCCTGGCGGCTTTGGACCCGCGCTACGCCGTGTCCTTCTTTTACGTCAACCGCCTGCACGGCATAGTGGTCCTGGGCGCGGTGGTGCTCTGTATCACCGGGGGCGAGGCCCTGTACGCCGACCTGGGGCATTTCGGCCGGGGCCCCATCCGGCTGTCCTGGATCACCCTGGTCTTTCCTGCTCTTTTGCTCAATTATTTTGGCCAAACCGCCTTGCTCCTGGAAAACCCCCAGGCTACGGCTCACCCCTTTTATGAACTGGTGCCCCGGGTTCTCCTCTATCCTATGGTGGCCCTGGCCACCACGGCCACGGTCATCGCCTCCCAGGCCATGATCTCCGGGGTGTACTCCCTCACCCAGCAGGCCATCCAGATCGGCTATTGCCCCCGGCTCAAGATCGTGCACACTTCCGGGGAAACCAAGGGCCAGATTTACATGCCCTGGGTGAACACGGCGATGATGATCGGTTGCCTGGGGCTGGCGCTGGCCTTCAAGGAGTCCAGCCGTCTGGCCGCGGCCTATGGTATTGCGGTTACCGGCACCATGGCCATCACCACCCTCATCTATTATTACGTTGCCCGCTATAACTGGGGCTGGCCTCTCTGGAAGGCCCTTTTGCCCGTGGCTGTCTTTCTCTTCTTTGATCTCTCCTATTTCGGCGCCAATCTCCTGAAGTTCGTGGACGGCGGCTGGTTCGCGGTGAGCGTGGCCGTGGTTCTGACCGTGATCATGGTCACCTGGCGGGATGGCCGGGCTCTCCTGGCCAAGGGTTATGAGGATGCCAGGGTCCCCGTGGATGTCATCTTGAAGGACATCCAGACCTACAAACTCGTCCGCACCCCCGGGACCGGCGCCTTCCTCACCATCTCTCCCGTGGGCATCCCCATCACCCTGCTGCACCTTCTGAAACACACCGAGGCCCTGCCCCAGCGGGTGATCCTGATGTCCATCGTCTCCGCCAACACCCCCTTTGTCTCCCGGCAAGAGCGGCTGGCCATCACCGACCTGGGCCAGGGTTTCCACCGGGTGATTGCCACCTACGGCTTCATGGAAACCCCCAGCGTTCCGGAAATCCTGGACATCGCCTCGGAGCAGGGATTGGAGATGGACGCCTTTTCCACCACCTTCTATGTGAACCGGGAAACGCTCCTGAGCTCGGGGGAGGCCAAGATGTTCTCCTGGCGCAAGGGACTGTTCGCCTTCCTCTCCAGGAACGCCTGGAACGTCACCACCTTCTTCGGCATCCCGCCCAACCGCGTAGTGGAGCTGGGCAGCCAGGTGGAGCTATAGATTGTGATGATCGATTGATCAGGCAGGAAAAAGCAGGGCGAGCAGGGCCCCCCATCAGACCTCATACCGATTCGCATCCAAAAGGCATTAAAATGTAGGTGCGAACCTGGTGTTTGCCCGAAAACGGCGGGCGAACACCTGGTTCGCACCTAGAGAAGATAAATACTTGCTGAAGAATTGGTATCAGGCCTCCCCCAAATCATCGCCTCCCAAAAGACTTGGCGATGAGGTCAAGCCAGTCTTGGAGGGTGAGGTCGGCGGCGAATTCGTCTTCTTCCAGGTGCGGGGCGCAGCCCTCGTCCGCGGCCATTTCTCCGGTGACCAGGCACACGGGCCAGCCCGGCGCGCCGGGGGGGACGTGGCAGTGGAGGTTGAGGCGGTAGATGGCGAAGCTGTGGGAGTCGCAGCGGGCCAGGTATTTCTGGCCCCGGTGGGTGAGGGTCAAAGGCTGGTCAAAGAGGCCCCATTCCCGGAAGAGATTTTTTAACCGGGCCAGCAACTCGGGGGCCGGGGTATCCAGGGAGAGGCTCTTGAGAGTCATTCTATCGCCGTAAATCCGGATGGGGTTTTCTTTTAAGTCCCCCTTTTTTAAAGGGGGATTTAGGGGGATTATCAAGGGCTTATATAATCCCCCCTGCCCCCCCATTAGAAAAAGGGGGGGGGGGGAATTAATGCTCCATCAAGGACTTAAAGGTCCATGAAGATTGTCATATTAATTTCGAAACGCATCACTTCTCTATAACCGGGGGAGGACCGAAATTCTCCGTGTACCTTTCCCAAAAATCCGCCAATTCCAACTGGTGCTCCTGGGTGCCCTGTTGCTCCACGGCGAAGCTGGCCAGAGTTGCGCCCATGCGGGCCACTTCCGGCCAGGGCCGACCCATAATCAACCCTTTGATCAAGCCGGCCCGATACGCGTCCCCCGCGCCGGTGGGGTCCACCACCCGCCGGGCCGGGGCCGCGGGGATGCTCTCTTCTCCCTGCCTGGTGAGGATCACCGACCCCTCTTCGCCTTTGGTGGTAATCAGGGTGTCGGTTATAGCCAAAATATCCGTTTCCTCCAGGCCGGTTTTTTTCCGGAACATCTCCAACTCATAATCATTGACGATGAGAGCCAGGGCACCGGCGGCCATTTCCTTCAGGTCCGCTCCCTCCCAGGCCGGGATGGATTGGCCGGGGTCAAAGATATACGGCACTCCGTTATTCTTATAGGACCGGGTGTAGGCCAGCATGTCCTCCAGGTTTCCCGGAGCGACGATGGCCAGAGTCTCCCTGGGGTTGATGCCGTCGAAACTATATTCGGAGGGGTATTTCATGGCTCCGGGATTGAAGCCGGTGATTTGGTTGTCACTCAGATCGGTGGTGATATACGCGCCCGCGGTGAATTCCTGGGGGATGGGGCGGATACCCTCTAGGGGCAGGTCCAATTGAATGAGCCAATCCTCATAGGGGCCAAAATCCCGGCCCCCGGTGGCCAGAATCACGGGTTTTTCCCCCAGCAGGGCCAAGTTGTAGGCGATATTCCCCGCGGTGCCCCCGAAACGCTCGGTGAGGCCGTTGACCATGAAACAGACGTTCAAAATATGAATCTTCTCCGGCAGGATGTGTTCCGCAAACCGGCCGGGAAAATCCATGATCCGGTCATAGGCCAACGACCCGGATACAAAGATGCGCATATTGCCTCCGGTTATTTGAGAACTGTGAGCAGTGAGCAGTGAGCAGTGAGCAGTAAAAAAACCTATCGGGCCATTCCTTTTTTCAGTGCTTACTGCTTACTGCTTACTACTCCTGGCCCCCCCTCCCCCACTCGCACTCTCAAAATACTCTTTAGCCTCTCCCACCGTATAGAGCGACCCGCTGACCACGATGCGGTCCTGGGGTCCGGCCAGGTCCTGGGCCCGGCGGATGGCCCCGGCCACCTGAGGGACCTGGATGATCTCCAGGTTATAGTCCCGGGCCCGGGCGGCCAGGTCTTCCACGTCCGCGGCCCGGAAGTATTGGGGCCGGGTGAAGACCACGGTCTGGGCCAGGGGCAGCAGCCGGGCCAGGATGGCGTCCAGGTCCTTGTCGGCCATGATCCCCAGGACCAGGATGAGGCGGCCGTTGCCCCGGGTCTGCTTCAAGGTCTGGGCCAGAATCCGGGCCGCGGCGGGGTTGTGGGCCCCGTCCAGGAGCACCCTCGGGTCCTGGGGGACCTGCTCCAGGCGGCCCGGCCAGTAGGTCCGTGGCAGGCCTTCCCGGATGGCGGTCTCCGTCACCGGGAAGCCGGCCCGGTTCAGGAGTTCCACCGCGGCCAAAGCCAGGGCGGCGTTGCCGTATTGGTGGCGTCCCGTCAGGTTCAGGGTGAGATGGTGGAGGTCCTGGAAAAGGCCCTGGTACTGGAATCGTCCACCGGTTCCGCCCCGGGCCTGGAAGTCCCGGCCCCGCACGTGCATGGGCGCCTTGACTTCCCGGCAGCGCTGCTCAAAGAGGTCCAGCACCCTCTTCTGCCAGGCGCCGGTGACCAGGGGCGCGCCGGGTTTGATGGCCCCGGCCTTCTCCCCGGCGATAGTTTTCAGGCCCTCCCCCAGATGTTCCTGGTGGTCCAGGGAGATGTTGGTGATCACCGTCACCAGGGGCTGGACGATATTGGTGGCGTCCAGCCGCCCCCCCATGCCCGTCTCCAGGATAATGGGGCTGGCCCCCTCCTGATGGAAATAGAGGAAGGCCATGGCCGTGGCGAACTCAAAGAAGGTGGGGGGCTCGGCGTCATTTACCGCGGCCCGCACCTGGTTGATGATCTCCAGGAGGCGGGCCTCGGAAATCTCCCGGTCCCCCAGGCGGTAGCGCTCCCGGAAATGCACCAGATGGGGGGAAGTGTACATGCCCACCGGGTATCCGGCCCGGGTGAGGATGGCGGAGAGCATGGCCGCCACCGAGCCCTTGCCGTTGGTGCCGGCAATATGCAGATACCGCCCTTGTTGGTAGGGCAGGTTCAGGCGCGCCAACAGGTTGAGGGTGGAGGACAGGCCGAACTTGATGCCGAACTTCTGTAAATCAAAGACCCAGGCCGTGGCCCGGGCCAGGTCGGAGAAAGCCGTCATCGGGCTCTCCGGCTACTATTTTTTATCTTCATATTCTTTATATTCATGGCTCAAAACCGTATCCCTATCGGCCTTGAAGCGGACAGTCAGGGTGCTGCGCAAAATCTTCCCTTCAGTCTTGAGGGGCGCCTTTTTAATCTGCTTATTTTCATCAATAACCAAAGGGTTGTCCGATTGGGGATTGATTTCCCGGTTTTCGGGTCGGTAAGGCATGGCGGGCGCATCCTTAAAACTCTTGTAAATGTAGACCAGGCCTTCAGGGGTCCGCTGGATTTCCTGGGGGTCTCCGAAGAGAACCAGGATTTCGTTTTTGGTGGTCTGGCCGTTTTTGATGCGCTTGACGTAGTTGGGATTGATGGATTCCCCGCTGATACTCCGCCAACCTCCCAGAACCAGGGGCAACAGCAGTATCAACACCAAGACCGTCCACCGGCTCATATAAGATTCCAGGCGCAGCCCTCCCGGCTGCAGATTCCTCCGGCTGAAGCGTCCTATCATGTTATTTACCTCCTTCCACTATGCTGCGGCCGCCTGATCTGCCAGGGGCGGCCTAAATCTCGTTCCGGTCAACTGAGCAAGACTGCGATGATGCCGCTTAAAAAAACGGCGTCAAAAGTGCCGGCCCCGCCGATGGAGGCCACCGGCGCCCCCAGCTTGCCGATCTCTTTTAAGTTGAGGATATCCGCGCCCAGCAAGATACCCATGGTGCCGGCGATATAGGCGCTGGGAGCCCGCAACTCCGGGGGACAGAGTAAATAGGCCCCCAAAGCCGCGACCACCGGGGGGATAAGGCCCGGCAAGGCAATGCCCAGCCCCTTCACCGGCCGGGCCAGGCGGTTGGCCACCAGGGTCACCAACCCCACCACCAGGGGCACGCCCAGGGCAAATTCCATCCTGGTCAGCAAGTAAAGGGAGAGGGCCATGGGAATCAAGGCCCCCCCCACGTTGATGGCCAGTATCGTTTTATGGGTGCGGTATACCTGGGGAGCCCGGTAGCGCATGCCGAAATAGGAAACCAACTGATCTTTTACCAGATCCCGGCTCTCTATTTGATAAATGGGGATGTTGATCAAGCTGCCCACCAGGGTGAGAATCAGCATCCAGAACATCAGGGTGGGGGGCAGGCCCAGTTTGATGAAGGCCGTCCCCATCATCCCCACCAGCAAGAAGGGCAGCAGGATCAGGGCTATCAACAGGAAGAAGAGCATGAGCAAGAAAATCAGCGGCGGAAAAATCATCAAACCACTCCTTCAACATTCCAGGCCATGGGTCCGGATTTTCACGTCCAGTTCTTCCTGGGAAATTCCCAGAATATCTCCGGCCTGGCGGCGGTCACCGGCCACCTTTTCCAGGGTCCGGCTGATCAACTCCCGCTCCAGATCCGGCCATCCCGGCTCCGTAGTTTCCCCGTCTTCAGACCGGTAAGCATATCCCTGAAAAGCTGAAGGCAAATCCCGGAGAGTAAGGGTGTCCGACTGGCAGAGGATCACCCCCCGCTCCAGGACGTTTTCCAGTTCCCGGATGTTACCCGGCCAGGGATAGCGCCGGAAAGAGTCCATCACCTCCGGGGCCAGGGCCTTCACCTCCTTGCCGCTTTTTTCCCCATGACGCTTCAGGAAGTGGGCGGCCAGCAAGGGTAGGTCCTCCACCCGCTCCCTTAAGGGGGGCAAAGTCAGGGGAAAGACGTTAAGGCGATAAAACAGATCATCCCGAAACCGCCCATCCCCCACCGCTTTTTCCAGGTTCAAATTGGTGGCGGCCACGACCCGCACGTCCACCTTCAGGGTGCGGTTGCTCCCCAGGGGTTCAAACTCCCGGCCCTGTAAGACCCGGAGAATTTTGGCCTGGGTGGGCAGAGACAGTTCCCCGATTTCGTCCAGGAAAATGGTGCCCTGGTGAGCCAGGAGGAACCGCCCTTCCTTCCGGCCCGCGGCCCCGGTAAAGGCCCCTTTTTCATGGCCGAAGAGCTCGCTCTCCAGCAGGGTCTCCGGCAAGGCCGCGCAGTTGACCACCACCAGGGGCCCGTCCCGGCGGGGGCTGTTGTCGTGAATGGCACGGGCCACCAACTCCTTGCCGGTCCCGGTCTCTCCCAGGAGCAGCACCGTGGTGTCCCCGGGCGCCACCAACTCCAGGAGACGCAGCACCTCCCCCATGGCGGGGGCCGCGCCCAGGACTCCTGGAAACCGGAAAGCCAATTTATCCCCCCACCCGCCACGCCAGGGCGTGGACCACCCCATGGCAGCAACAGGCGGTGGCGATGAGCACCTTGCCCCTAAAGGCCGCTAAATCATGGGCCAAGGCCGGCAACCGCGCCGGGGGATAGCCGCCCACCCCCGGGGCCAATTGCAGGCTGGGGATGACCGCCACTTTAAAACCAGGCACCTTAAGCGCGGCCAACTCCTCAAACAAGGGAATCTCCCGGGGCTCCCCGGTAACCGGGCACACCGGGGGCTCGGAGCAATCGTCCGGACAGAGGTGCAAGGCCCGGCTGAGATAGAGTTCGCCCTCCCGGCCCCGGATGGCTGAAGGAGTCAGCCCGGCAAGCTCCTCCGGAACTTCCGCAACCTCCCAACCCGTACCCGCCAGGGAACCCTGGCGCAGCCAGGAAAAGGCCACATGCACCGGGACCGCAGGGATGAGCCAGTCCCAGGCCGCGCCCTGCCGGAGGCGCTCGGTGAGAAAAGCAATGGCCTCCGCCTCCACCCATTGGGCCGGGGCCGCGGTGAGATTCCGGGCCGCGCGCAGCCTCTGAATGAGCCGATCCACCACCAGAAACGCGGCCTGGTTATTCTTACTCCCCAACCGCTCCAGGGCCAAACGCCCGAATTTCCCGGCCCCCAGAACCAGGTAACTCGCCATTCTCCTTATTCCTTCCGGGGAAAGACGGCAACCACCGTGGGCAGCCAGAATCGCGGCTGGTCCAGAAGATTGCCCAGGCGGCTCCCCCAGGAAGACGGCGAAAAAGTCTCAAAATCCTCGGTTTTGATATAAAGCTGCGCCTCGGTGCCCCCGTCCAGGTTGAGGGCCGAGTCGATCTCCAGGGCGCTGGCTTTCAGGAAGAGGGCGAAATCATAGAGGGTAAAATAAGCCTCGCTGGTATTCAAAATCAAAATATTGCCGTTCCGGTCGATGGCTATTACCGTGCGCTGCGCCGTTTTATTGCTGTCCCGCACCCGGATGTGGCCTTTGTAATCCAAAAGGAGGGGATAGGACTGCACTCCCTGGGTCCAGGGCAGGGTTTTGAGGCTGATGGGGGTGATGGTCAGATCCAGGATGGTGGCCCGGGGCAGGTCCGGAGACAGACCCTTGGGCTCCGCCACGAACATCCCCCGCATCTGGGAGTTGCGCCGGGGTCCGAAGGGCTTGCCATTGCTGAGAATGAGGCCGCAAGGCTGGGCATTGCGGCAATAGTAGCTGGCGTTAAAGACCACCGGCGCGCCCAACTCCTTCTGCCAGGCGGTGATACTCTGGGGCTGGTGATGCAAGACCCGGAAGGCGTTGTTAGCCGGGTCCGCCTTGACCACGGCCAGAGTTTCCACCGGTTCTTCTTCCCGGAACACCTGGATCTCGGCAAAACTGAGGCCCCGCCCCAAAGAGCGCCATTCGGGGGGGCTATGGGACCATTCCCCGGCAACCAGCGGCGTTCCCAGCCATATCCAGCAAACCAAAAAAAAGGCCAAAATCCTGGCAGCCACCGCCTCTCCTTGCAGCCCGGCGAATTTTCAGATATTTTAGCATGTAAACCCATATTCGTCCATAAACATAAGAAATGACCATCCGCCTGGCCGATACCCACGCCCATTTAGACCTTCCGGAAATCCAACCCGACCAGGACGCGGTGCTGCGCCGGGCCCGGGAGGCCGGGGTGGCCTTAATCATCAACGTGGGCATAGGCCTGGAAAACTCCCGCCGGGTAGTGGCCACCGCCAGGGAAAACCCCGGCGTCCTGGCCACCATCGGCATTCACCCCCACGCCGCGGCATCCCTGAAAGAAGGGGATTTGGAGGCCCTGACGCCTTTGGCCGGGGATCCTCTGGTGGTGGCCGTGGGAGAGATCGGCCTGGATTTTTACCGCCGCCGCTCCCCGGAAGAGGCCCAGAAACATTGGTTCCGGAAACAACTGGAGTGGGCCTACGGACTGAAAAAGATCGTGGTCATCCACACCCGGGAAGCCACCGCCGCCACCCTGAAGATTCTCCAGGAGTCCCGGGCCCAATTACATGGCGGCGTGATGCACTGCTTCGGGGGCAGCCTCCAGGAAGCCCGGGCCTTCCTGGATTTGGGGTTTTATCTCTCCTTCGCCGGCCCCCTCACCTACCCCACGGCCGGCCAGCTCCGGGAGGTCGTCAAGAAATTACCCCTGGACCGGGTCCTCCTGGAAACCGACTGCCCCTTTCTTCCCCCCCAACCCTGGCGGGGCAAACGCAACGAACCGGCTTACCTGACGGCCACCGCCCGGCAACTGGCGGATTTGCATAACCTCTCCCTGGAAGAGGCGGCCCACCAGACCTGGCAAAATTCTATCGCCGCTTTCGGCTTGGATGAGGCTAAAGAGATTTGGGGGGGAGAGCCAGGAGGAAAGTGACAGGTTTCATCTATCAGGTTCAGATTCTTAGCTGATAGCTGAAAGCTGACCGCTTACCAGCCCCTCCCCCGCATAGCGAATATATGAGCCAAATTGCCCAAAACCTGGAGAAAGTGAGACACCGCATTGCCGCTGCCGCCCGCCGCGTCGGGCGCGATCCGGCGGAGGTGAAGCTGGTGGCGGTGAGCAAGACCAAGCCGGTGGAGCTCCTCCGGGAGGCCCTGGCCGCGGGCCAACGGATTTTCGGAGAGAACTACCTCCAGGAGGCCCGGACCAAGATCGAGGCCCTGGGCGAGGCGGCAAACTGGCATTTTATTGGGCACTTACAGAGCAACAAGGCCAAAGCCGCGGTCAATCTTTTCGAGCTGATCCACGGGGTGGATCGCCCAAAGTTAGCCCAGGCCCTGGACGCGGCCGCGGCCCGGGGGGATAAAATTCAAGAAATCCTTATTCAGGTGAACCTGGCGGGGGAGGAAAGCAAATCGGGAGTTTCGCCGGAAGCGGCGCCGGAACTGCTCAAAGCCATTGCCCGCCTGCCCCACCTCCGGGTGGTGGGCCTGATGACCATGCCCCCCTGGTTCACCGACCCGGAAGCCGTGCGCCCCTATTTCCGGCGCTTAAGGGAGCTGCGGGACCGGCTCCTCCAACTGGATATTGGTCCCCTGCCCGAACTCTCCATGGGCATGTCCGGGGACTATGAAACCGCGGTGGAAGAAGGAGCCACCCTGGTCCGCATCGGCACCGCTATTTTCGGGGAGAGATAATTTGCGGGGAGGGCCAGGACAAAGTAAGCAGTAAGCAGATACCAATGATCAAAGGAAAAACTGACCACTGTCCACTAATTACTGATCACTGATCACTGGCTACTAGGGAAAGTTTATGAAAAGACGGATCTATTTACGCATGGAGTCCCCGGCAAAGGCCCGGGAGCTTTTTCTATCCAGGTTTGACTTGGCCGCCATGCTGCCTCCGGAGGAGATCCCCACCGCCGCGGCCCGGGGCCGGGTCACAGCAAGCCCGGCCATGGCCCGCTGGTCCTCCCCCGGGGTGCACCAGGCCGCCATGGACGGCTTTGCGGTGGCCGCCACGGCCACCTTTGGGGCCACTCCCGAGTCCCCCCGGCATCTGGCTTTGGGGCGGGAGGCCTTTGCCGTCAACACCGGCCACGTCCTGCCCCCGGGGACCGACGCGGTGATTATGGTGGAAGAGGTCCCGGACCCGGAGGGGGACCCCATTACCGTGGAGTCCCCCATCTTTCCCTGGCAGCACGTGCGCCGGGTGGGGGAAGACCTGGTGGCCGGGGAGATGGTCCTCCCGGAAGGAAGCGCCATCACCCCCTGGGCCCAGGGGGCCTTGCTGGCCGCAGGGGTGACCCGGCTCCTGGTGCGCCGCCTTCCTAAGGTGCTCATCATCCCCACCGGCTCGGAACTGGTGCCGGTGGAGGACCTGGCCGGGGACCTCCCCCCCGGCCACCTGCCGGAGTTTAACTCCCTCATCCTGGCGGGGCTGGTGGCGGAGGCCGGGGGACTACCCGAAGTCAGGCCCATAGTCCCGGATGATCCCGAGGCGTTAATCAAAGCCCTAAAAGAGGCGGTGGCCGCCGGGGATTTGGTGCTTATCAACGCCGGGTCGTCCGCGGGCACCGAGGATTATACCTATCAGGCCGTGGCCGCCCTGGGTGAGGTGCTGGTGCACGGCGTGGCCATGATGCCCGGCAAACCCACCCTCCTGGGGGTGGTGGCCGGAAAGCCGGTGATCGGCAACCCTGGGTATCCGGTATCCGCGGTGCTCTCCTTCGAGGAGTTCGTGGCCCCCTTGATTGCCGGCCTGGGCGGCCGGCGCCCGGCCCCCCGACCCACCATCACCGTGCACCCGGCCCAAAATTTGCCTTCCAAACCGGGGCTCACCGAGTTTATCCGGGTAACCCTGGGCCGGGTGGGGGACAAAGTAATTGCCACTCCCCTGCCCCGGGGCGCGGGGACCATTACCTCCCTGGTCCGGGCCGACGGCCTCCTGGTGGTGCCGGCCTTGAGCGAGGGGTTGGAAGAAGACCGGCCGGTGCCCGCGGAACTGCTGGTGCCCCCGGAGGACATCGAGGGCACCCTGGTGGTGTTGGGGAGCCACGACAATACCCTGGACCTCCTGGCCACGCTGCTCCGCCGCCAGGACCCCCGGCTCCGCCTCTCCTCCGGCCACGTGGGCAGCCTCGGCGGCTTGATGGCCCTGCGCCAGGGCCGGGCCCACCTGGGAGGGAGCCACCTCTTTGACCCGGAGACCAAGACCTACAACGTTCCTTACCTGAAGCGGCATCTCCCCGGGGTCCCCTTAAAGCTCATCAACCTGGCCTGGCGGCAGCAGGGCCTGATGGTGTTCCCGGGTAATCCCAAAAATATTCTCACCATTGCCGACCTGACCCGGCCCGGGGTGCGCTTCATCAACCGGCAGCGGGGCGCGGGCACCCGGGTTTTGCTGGACTACCTGCTTCAGGAACAGGGCCTAAAGACCGGGGCCATCCAGGGTTATGAGCGGGAAGAGTACACCCACATGGCGGTGGCGGTGAACGTCCACTCCGGCACCGCGGACGCGGGGTTGGGCATCCTGGCCGCGGCCCGGGCCCTGGGGCTGGACTTTATTCCCCTCCTCCCGGAACGCTATGACCTGGTGGTGCCGGAGAGCACTTTCCAGGACCCCCGTTTCCAGACCCTCCTGGCCGTAATCCGCTCCCCGGCTTTCCAGGAGGGGGCCCTGGCCCTGGGAGGCTATGATTTAAAGGACTGCGGCCGGATTCTCTGGGAACAATAGGGCTGGGCCTATCCCTGGTGGCTCCGGGACCGGGCTGTTACCACCTGCGGGAATATCTCACCAATAAAGCCGGGGGCTGCCAGGCGAGGGCCGGTAAGAAATAGGATCAGGCCGGGGCAGAGAAAATCTAAGCCCCAGGTGAGGGGAGGAGAGACAGGGGCAAACAGTGCTTGCCGTCTCAGTATGGAGTTATGGGGAGGAAGGCCCCGAAGGGCAGAGAAAGATGGCGATTACCAGAGGCGCACCAGGCAACGGTCCTGGAGACGATGGACCTCGTCCAGGTCGCCCTTGACTTGCTCCACTTGCAACAACAGCCTTTCCAGAAGGTTTTGGGCTTCTTCCAGGGAGTGGGGGTCCAGGTGAGACGCCTTCTGGTTCTCCAGGGAGATTAGGGAGATTACTTCCGGCGGTGACTGGGTTATTTGCCTCTTCTGCCTGGGGGAGCGCTTCCCCGAGGCGGCTTGGCCTTTTACTACAATTAAGCTGGGTTCCGCTTTCATATCCTCTTCCCGATTTCACCCTCCAATCAGACCTTGCCCTGTTTTTTTATCGGCTTTTTGGGAGAATTTCTTTAAAATAGCAAGGATTGTAAATAGTCTGGCAATTTAGTATGTTAGCCTCATTCATATTGGCGCCGGGAAGATAAATGGGGGTGGGATCATGGCCTATTTCCTGGGATTGACAGTATTGGCGTACCTTTTGGGCTCCATCCCCTTCGGCCTGGTGGTGAGCCGCGGGCTTTACGGGCCGGACCCCCGGGGCCGGGGGAGCGGCAACCTGGGAACCGCCAACCTTTACCGCCTGCTGGGCCTTAAGGCCGCGGTTCTCACTTTCCTGGGGGATGCCCTCAAGGGAGCCCTGCCGGTCCTGTTGGCCGGCTTCTGGCTGGCCCCCCTGGGAGCCTGGCGGGAATGCGCGGTGGCCGTGGTGGGAGGGGCCGCGGTGCTGGGCCATGTCTTCCCCCTGTATCTAAAATTCCGGGGCGGCAAAGGGGTGGCCACCGCGTTTGGGGTGGTGGCGGTGCTGTCCCCCTGGGCCGCGTGCAACCTGGTCCTGGTCTATATCCTGGTGCTGGCCCAAACCCGCATCTTTTCCCTGGGGGCCCTAATCTGCGCCTGGATGCTGCCCTTGGCCATGGGCCTCTTCTCCGATTCCAAGGCGTACCTGCTGCTGGCCGGATTTCTCTCGGTATTGATCCTGGTCTGCCACCGGGAAAACCTGGAAAGACTTTTCAAAGGGGAAGAACCTCGCATATAATACGGTTTTTGTTTTCGGTTTTCTGTTTTCTGTTAAAAAGATGCTTACAATCTGGATGAGGCTTTTGAGGGGATTGCTTCCTTCCCCCCACCTTTGAAACCGGAGGCGTAAATGCTGGTTAAAGATTGGATGACCAAGGACCCCGTCACCATTACTGATGAAACTTCCATGATGAAGGCCATCCATCTCATGAAGGAGCGGCGCTTCCGGCGGCTGCCGGTGCTCCATCAGGGACGTCTGGTGGGCCTGGTCACCGACCGGGACCTGAAGGAGGCCTCCCCTTCCAAGGCCACCACCCTGGATGTGCACGAACTCTATTATCTGCTGGCGGAACTGCAGATTAAAGAAATCATGACGAAAAACCCCATATCCGTTTCCCCGGAAGACACGGTGGAGCACGCGGCCCAACTGATGTTGGAAAACACCATTTCCGGCCTGCCGGTGGTGGACCCAAACGGCCAGTTGGTGGGGATCCTCACCCAATCCGATGTTTTCCAGGCCTTCATGCACATCACCGGCATCCGCCAGGGGGGGGTGCAGTTCGCCCTGCGCCTGGAAGACCGGCCAGGCCTCATCAAGGAGGTGGTGGACCTGCTGCGGTCCAAGGGAGCCCGTTTTGTGAGCCTGCTCACCTCCTATACCACCGCCCGGGAAGGCTTCCGGGATGTTTATATCCGGGTCAAGAACCTGTCCCCGGAGGCCGCCCAGGCCGCCAAGGCGGAGCTGGCCGGCCGTTACGAATTTCTCTACATGATCCAAAACGAAGATCAGGCTTAAGCGAATAATCCAACCCCATACCTTTTCCATTAATGCACCGTCACTTCACCCCCACGCCGCCACCGGCGGAGGTCCAGGCCTTCGGCCCCCTCAAGTTCATCCCCGGCAAGAAAGGGGGGCGCTACCCCTATTGCCACTCCCTGGTCATCTTAGGAGATGAGACCTGGGTGGTGGACCCCGCGGCGGATAAGGATTACCTGCGCCGTCTGGCCCGGACCCGCCGGGTGACCCGGGTCTTTATCAGCCACTTCCACGAAGACCACCACAAATATAATTATCTTTTCCCCCAGGCCCGCTTTTTTGTGCCGGCCCCGGAGGCGGAGGCCTTTACCTCCCTGGAGGCCGCGTTCCACCTGATGGGGATTGATGACCCCCAGGCCCGGGCCTACTGGGGGGAAATCATGGTCCGGGAATTCAATTTCCGGCCCCTTAATAACCTGGTCCCCTACGAGCCCGGAGAGCGCTTCCAGCAGGGGGAAATCACCCTGGAAATCATCCCCGCGGCCGGACATACCCCGGGGCACAGTTGCTTTCATTTCCCCCGGCAGGAACTCTTGTTCCTGGCGGACGTGGACCTTACCCCTTTCGGGCCCTGGTATGGGGATAAGACCTCTTCCCTAGAGGATTTTGAGGCCACCCTGGAGCGCCTGGCCGGCTTTCAGGCCCGGACTTATATCACCGCGCACGAACAGGGGATTTTCAGTCAGGAGGAGTTTCAAGCCGCGCTCCCTTCCTACCGGCAGAGCATCGCCGCTCGGGATGAACGCCTCCTGGAATTGCTCCAGACCCCCAAGACCGTGAAACAACTGGCAGACCGCCATTTTTTCTACGGCAAGCCCAAGGACCCCCCTTTTATCTACCATCACATAGAATCCCAGATGCTTACCAAACACCTGGAGCGGTTGCTGAGTCAAGGCCATGTCTCCCACTCTGACGGTTTCTATCTGGCCAAAAAATAAAGCTGCGTCTGGTCTGCAAGACCAGACGCAGCTTCATAGCTTAAGGGGTTGGGAGGGGGGTGTGGGGGGTGGGGC